>PPYE01232780.1_pt1 | contig 154172 bp, 111 predicted proteins | sample 1559881 | NCBI WGS metagenome assembly PPYE01 (sample SAMN08240022, study PRJNA423297) | Human gut metagenome, whole genome shotgun sequencing project. | reverse complement strand
ACGTGTAAGTACGGTTCGGGGGCAGGTAAGCGAAAACCTACCGCTGTAAAGCGGAAAGGCGTTGTTTGCCGAGCCTACGTGTCACCCCGAAAAAGCTCTTTGAGGACATGGACAAGTACATCAAGGCGACCAAAGACTTGAAACTTATTCTTTAATCCTAAAACATTACAATTATGCGCAGTACATTTTCCATATTACCGTACATCAACAGAAACAAGGTGAAGGCAAACGGCACGACCGCCGTCCTCTGCCGCATCACCATAGACGGCAAGAGTTCGACGATGGCGACGGGCATCTATTGCAGGCCGGAGGACTGGAACAGTAAGACGGGAACCATTCGCACCGTCCGCGAGAACAACCGCTTGCAGGGGTTCCGCAAATCCATAGAATTTGCCTACGATGAAATATTGAAGAAACAAAACGTGGTGAGTGCCGAACTGCTTAAAAATACATTGGCGAAAAGGGCTGTCATCCCCACCAAACTGTTGCAGATGGGCGAAAGGGAACGAGAACGTCTGCTCGCCCGTTCAAAGGAAATAAACTCTACATCCACCTACCGCCATTCGGGATATTACCAGAAATACCTGAAAGACTATCTCACGTCGTTGGGCAAGGAGGACATTGAGTTCTGCGACATCACGGAGGAGTTTGGAAATTCCTACAAGGCGTTTCTGAAACGCTACAAGAACTTCGCTCCGTCACAGATGAACAAGTGCCTGTGCTGGCTAAGCAAATTAGTGTACCTCGCCGTGGACTACGAGATACTCCGTGCCAACCCGTTGGAGGACATGGAATACGAGAAGAAGCCCGCACCGAAGCACAGGCACATCAGCCGTGCGGAACTGAAAGCCATCCTTGAAACACCCATGCTCGACCCTTTACAGGAACTTGGGCGCAGGGCGTTCCTGTTTTCAACGTTCACGGGTTTGGCGTATGTGGACATCATGCTGCTTCATCCCCACCATATCGGCACGACCGCGGAGGGCAGGCGTTACATCCGCATCAACCGCAAGAAGACCAACGTGGAGGCGTTCATACCCCTGCATCCGATAGCGGAGCAGATACTCGACCTCTATAACACGGAGGATGACACGAAGCCCGTCTTTCCGCTTCCGAGCCGTGACGAGATGTGGTTCGAGATACACGAGCTGGGCGTGGCGATAGGACGGAAAGAAAACTTGTCCTACCATCAAAGTCGGCATTCGTTCGGAACTTTTTTGATTTCGGAGGGAATACCCATCGAAAGCATCGCCAAGATGATGGGTCACTCCGGCATAAAAACAACCCAGCGATACGCGGAAGTTACGGACAAGAAGATTTCAAAGGACATGGACAATCTGATAGCTATCAGGCGGATATACAGCACAGGCGAATACAGAAAGAATAAACCGACAATCAAAGAGGAATGACAATGGAACGTGGAATAATCAAAATTGGCGAAAATGGGACGGTCACCATGCCGACCGCTCCCGTATGGATGACACAGCAGGAAATGTCCGATGCGTTCAATGTATTCGAATGCGACATACGCCGGGCAATCCGTACCGTTTATAAGAACATGGAGTTGTTGGAAAGCGACACCATGCGCTGCGTCAGGCAGGGCAACGGGATAAGCAATGACGTGTACAGCCTTGAAATGATGATAGCCGTCGCTTTCCGGTTGCGGACAAAGGAATGTATGGCTTTCAGACGGTTTGTCATGGGAAAACTGTATGCCGCCAGTCGGAAAGAACCTCTATATTTGTTCTTTTCGCCAGCGGCATATCCCCGAAAGGAGTATAACTGTTAATGCAAAGGATATACGACCAGACACGGTAAGGAATACGACCAGAGGGCATCAGGTCGTATTCCTTTTGCGCACAACTATGGATGCTATCTGAACGCGTCCCGGTAATTGGCGGCAAGCATCCTTTCGATGTCCGATTCCTTGTACAGAATCTTTCCTCCCAACTGGTAATAGGCGATTATGCCGTTGTTGCGGTAGTCCTGCAAAGTGCGTCGGCTCACTTTCAGCCGTGCCGACACCTCCCTGTCCGTCAGGAAGCGTTCACCTCCCAAAGTCGGACGGTTATTAGCCACGAAGTTCTCGATGCCGTCCAGCAGACGGTCAAGGCTGTTGCCGAACTGGGCGACAAGCGCATGGTTCTTGGTAATCATTTCACTCATGCCATTGCGGATTTAGGTTTGTTCTCTACTGGTTTTACGATGCTCATCACATCCTCCGGTCGGTAAAACATCTTGTGGTTTATCTGTGAATAAGCCAGCGTGCCGTTGTCACGCAACGTCTGCAAGGTGCGCGGACTGATGTTCAACTGCTGGCAGACCTCTTGGTTATCCAGCCATCGGTTTAATGACTTGCCGCCCTGCTTGGCAAGGATTTCGTTCACACGGTCTGAGAAACGGCTGAACTTCGCCGCCATTTCCTCGAATGCTTCTTTCTGAATAATCAAAATTTCCATTGTCAATACTGTTTTAATGTTGATACTCGGTTTTACTTGCAAAGTAAGGCGGTATTCTCCGTAATGAGATGGATATGCGATTAGATGGCAGCTTGTGGCATTTTGTTGTCGCAATCCTTCATACTCCGGGAATATCGTTTTGCATGGTAACGCAAAGTAAAGACGAGGTTGGCAAAAGCCAATCACTTTGTGCCCGCATGGAAGCATTTGGCGCCGATATGGAAGTCTGTGGCGTTGTTCAAAATACAGAGCGGGAGATAGCGGGCAAGACGTGGAAAAAGTAGGATGAGTTGAAAATAGTTGAAATCTGAGCTTGTCACCTTGTTGCCAATAAGTTCATTCTTAACCATATCGTGATAGGTAGGTCGAGCATAGAACACAAAGAAATCCGTGGAATGAGAATGTAAATAAAAGCAGATGGTGAATTTCGCATTCTACCATCTGCCTTTATGAAAAAGTAAAAAAGAGTACTCTTCAAGTTCTTTATAAGCTATATTGTTTTTTACTATTCCAATCCATTTCAAGACACAAGATGTAACAATGTCCGTTTAGGTAAGGCTGTATGTTTTATCTGTTATCGATGTAAACACATCCGTTTCTCGAACCGGAAATATTCCTCCTTATACACTTCTGAATCTTGTCCTGTTTCTGGGGCTACATGGTATTTGCAGAAAAATTCCACAATGCGGAAACCGCATTTGTTCACGTAGAAGTGAATATTGCGTTTTTCGAAATAAGGCGTGACCAGTTCCCACACCTCTGTTTCGGGATACATCCCTTCAATCATTTTCCATACATGGTATCCCAATCCCCGGCCGTGAAACTCCGGATAAAGATAAAACAAATCCATGGAGTTGCGGTGGGTGACATCGTTTATGCGCAAAGCGACTCCTCCGGCTTTTTCGCCATTGGCGTAAATGTTGTAAACCGTTGCCTCTGGGTTGTGGAGAACCTCCATTACTTCTGCATCGGTAATGACTTCGCCATTTTTCGGCATACCGAACTGTTCAACCACGGCTATGGATAATACGGCTTTGACATCGTTGCAGAAGTTCTGTAACTCTTGCCCGTTTATGGGTTGAAAAGAAATGTGCATCATTCTATTTCTGTTTTTAGTTCAATATTTTCATTTGATAAGCAAAGTTAATGCTAAGAATGAGTAAATCCGGTGCAATAATCGGTAAAACGATAAAAAACAAGTCTAAAATGTCTTATTTCCAAACTGAAACGGAATACATACAGACGTTTCAGCCCTGCTTTTTGACGCTTTAAGCCTGATTTAGAAGTTTTCATGCCGCCGGCATTTGGTGGGAATGGCAAAAGACGTTTATTTTGTAACCAAAAAAATGAGCAAAACGCGATACGACCATATACGCAACCGGTTGCCATTGGTAGGAGTGGTATTTATCCTTACGTATCTCTTGTCCATGCTGATAGACAAGAGCTATGCGGCATGGCTCCTTTACAGCGATACTTCGTTGGCGGATTATGTTGTAGATGCGACTTACACTTTGTTGGCCAGTTTTATATTGGTAGAATTGTCTGTTTTCTATAGCAGTTGGTCGTTCCGGCATTTGCCTTTTACACCGGCATCTTACAGGAAACTGATAGCCAATTCATTCCTGTTGCTTTTGTTTAACAACCTCACGGCCTGGCTTTTCACTTCACTTGGAGTATGGCTTGGCGATGAAAATTCGTTTTTCCCTCAAGGACTTTACATCACCAGTGTCATCGCCACGTTTGTTTCTTTCCTTTATACGAACGCACGCTATCTGGAGTCGTTCATCCTTGTGGAGAAACAGAAGAAAGAACTGGAGATTAATCTGCTCAGAGAGAAGGAACATGCGGCGCAAATGCAGCTTGAAGTGTTGAAGACCCAAATCGACCCGCACTTCATGTTCAACAATTTCAGTGTGCTTTCCGAACTGATTATGGAAGACCAAGGCCTGGCAGACAAGTTCCTGACGAGCCTGTCGAACGTCTATCGCTATGTCATTCAAAACCTGAAGCATGACATCGTGGATATACGGGAAGAAATCGGGTTTCTGTACTCCTATGTCTATCTGATAAAAATACGTTACGAGGATGCTATACATATTGATATAGATGAAACACTGGAACAGACGGACGGGCAGATTCCGCCTATGTCTTTGCAACTGCTGGTGGAGAATGCCATCAAGCACAACCAATTCTCTGCAGAACATCCTTTATCTATACACATCTCCCGCGAGGGGAATTATATTGTGGTAGAAAACGGACTGCAACCGTTGGCATCTGAGCTGGCATCGACAGGTATCGGACATCGTAACATAATCGAACGCTATTTTCTCCTGTGTGAGACATCTCCAGTTATAGAAAAACGTGAAAACAGTTATATTGTCAAACTCCCTATCCTACACAATCCGTTGTCATGAATATATTAATCATAGAAGATGAAAAACGAAATTTCAACCGTTTGAAACGTCTCTTGGAAGAGATGGATACCTCTTATTGTATTGAAGGACCGCTAACAAGCATTGCTGAGTCGGTAAAATGGTTGCAAAATCACTCTGCACCAGACCTGATACTGGCAGACATCCGCCTGTCTGATGGTTTGAGTTTCGACGCCTTGCGGCAGACGGCTGTGGCTTCCCCCGTCATTTTCACCACTGCCTATGACGAATATGCTATACAGGCTTTCAAGTTCAACAGTTTCGATTACCTGCTGAAACCAGTCAAGAGCGACGAACTGGCTTCGGCCATCGACAAAGTACGCCGCCAATTGTCCCCGGCAACCGAAGGAGAAGAACTGCGCCAATTGCTGGAATATATGCGACGGAACAATTACCGCTACCGGGAACGTTTTCTGTTGCCGTACCGTGATGGTTATGTTTCGGTACAGGTGAAAGACATCAGCCACATTGCATTAGTCGAGCACAACACACAGCTGTATATGAACAACGGCACGGTGGAGACAGTGCGGTATTCGTTGGACGAACTGGAAAAGCAACTTAACCCCGATGAGTTTTTCCGCGCCAACCGACAGTTCCTCATCCGCATAGACAGCATATTGAGCGTGAACAACTGGTTCAACTCCAAGTTGAAGGTACATCTTAAAAAATATCCCGATGCGGAAATCATTGTAAGCCGCGAACGGGCAGCGGCACTGAAAGAGTGGCTGGACAGGTGAGAGCAAGCGGAATAATCATTCCGTAGCCTCTCTTTGTTCCCGGTAATCTTTGTATTGCTCCTTGCTGAGGATGCATTTCAATGCATCTTCGTATTCCTTACAGGCGGCTTCATATCTTGCCCTTTCCTCATCAGACATCCAGTCCTCATAACAACACCCACCGTCATAATGGTGGCTGTCGTAATAGCCGGGACAGCACCCGTGGCGATGCCATCTTCTGCCGTATCTGCCTCTATGCCGGTACGTTTCGTGATGATAAGGGTAGTCGCCGCATTCAAGCAGCCAGACTTCATTGGCTTTTTGTAATTCCCTTTCTTGTTCATCTGTCAGCCCGTATTCGTAGGCCATGCGGGATGCCATGCGTTCCGCCCGCGCTTTTACCCATTTTTCCTGATGGGCAAGGCGGTTCTCCTGTGCCGTCAATGTTCCGGTTCCGAACAACAGGAAGGCTAAGGTCAAAATCATTGTAATTTTCATAATGCTTATGGTTAAAATGTGATTGTCATCAAGTAAAGTTAGCCTGAAGTAATTTCAAACGCAATATCGGAATGCGTGAACCGGTAAAAACGCTGCGCGGAAGGCAGTTTCGAAAGGATGAAGCGTGACAAGCAGAGATGCCTGTTCTCGCAAAACACATCGGGCTACAGCTTAAACGAACCTTTTCACACTTCAAGAGCATTTTTTACCATTTCATGCGTCCCGACCTTGTAAAAAGGGATTTCCGACCTTTCCTTTGCGAAAAAAAGACAGCAAATATATGGTAAATAAAACAGTAACAAATGCAATGAACAAGAAGATGATATGCGTTTTCTCCGCTCTATGTGTGATGTTTCTGTACTCCTGCAAGGACGAAAAGACATCTGAAACGCATACGTCATGTGAGGTAATGACGGTTGCCACAGGTTCAGTTGAAATCAAGGAAACTTATTCAGCCTCTATACAAGGAAGGCAGGACATCGACATCTATCCGCAGGTATCGGGCAGGATTGTGAAACTTTGCATTACCGAGGGTCAACAGGTGCGCAAGGGACAACTGTTGTTCATCATCGACCAAGTACCCTATCAGGCGGCATGGCAAAAGGCGAAAGCGGATGTACGTGCCGCAGAAGCGCAGGCAAAGACCGCCCGGCTGGAATGGGAAAGCAAGCAGCATTTGTTTTCCAAACAGGTGGTATCGGAGTACGACCTTACCACCGCTCAAAATGCGTTGGACATGGCGGAAGCTTCTTTGGAACAGATGAAAGCGCTGGAACTGGATGCCCGCAATAACTTGTCATACACCGAAGTAAGAAGTCCGGCAGACGGCGTAGCAGGCATGTTGCCTTATCGGGAAGGAACATTGGTAAGCTCTTCCATGAGTACGCCGCTGACAACCATTTCCGACAATTCTGAAATGTATGTCTATTTCTCCATGACGGAGAACAGCCTGCGTGCCCTGCTCCGGCAATATGGTTCGTCCGATGGGATTATCCGCCAAATGCCGCCGCTTTCCCTTATGCTGAACGACGGCACGCTGTATAACGAGCAAGGGCATATCGAGAGTATCAGCGGGGTTATCAACCGGCAGACCGGCACGGTATCCGTCCGTAGTGTCTTCCCGAATCCCGACCGTCTGTTGTTGAGCGGAGGCATCGGCAAGATCATCCTTCCACATAAGGAAACCCATGCCATTGTTATTCCGCAAACCGCCACTACCGAATTGCAGGATAAGATACTTGCCTATAAGGTGACGGCAGATGCCCATTCAGACAAAGCTACGGTTACATCCGTGGAACTGGCCGTAGAGAAACTCAACGATGGCAAGACATATATCGTGCGTTCGGGACTCAGCGCAGGAGATGTGATTGTAACCGAAGGCGCAGGATTGCTGCGGGACGGAATGCATATAGTAGTAAAAAACAGTGAAACAGGAAAGGAGAATTAAGCGTATGAATCTCAGATATTTCATAGACCGTCCGGTACTTTCCATCGTCATTTCTGTCGTTATTGTGCTGATGGGGATTATTTCGTTGTTCAGCCTTCCCGTAGAGCAATATCCCGACATTGCGCCGCCTACCATCAATGTGTTTACCAGCTATCCGGGTGCCAATGCCGAAACGGTACAGAAGGCGGTCGTTGTTCCGTTGGAGGAATCCATCAATGGAGTGGAAGACATGACCTATATCACTTCTACCGCTTCCAATAGCGGCGATGCCACTTTGAATATTTATTTCAAGCAGGGAAGCAATCCTGACATGGCAGCAGTGAACGTGCAGAACCGTGTGTCCACTGCCTTGAGCCTGCTGCCTGCCGAGGTGACCAAAATCGGAGTCACAACAATGAAGCAACAGAACGCCGAGCTGAAGACTTTTGCCCTTTATTCCGCAGATGGCAAATACGACCTTCAGTTCTTGAACAATTATATGAAAATTAATGTAGAGCCGCGAATCAAACGCATCGGAGGTGTGGGAAACATGATGCTTTTCGGTTCCAATTACAGCATGCGCATCTGGCTGAAACCGGACAAGATGGCACAATACAAGCTCATCCCGTCGGATGTTACCGCTGTATTGGAGAAGCAGAACATTGAAGCGGCAACCGGAGCGTTTGGAGAAAACCATGACAATGCTTTCCAATATACGATGAAATACCGCGGTCGTCATTCCACACCCGAAGAATTCGGTGAACTGGTTATCCGCTCCTTGCCCGGCGGTGAGGTGCTCCGCCTGAAGGAAGTTGCAGACATCCAACTGGGCGATGAGGCTTACAATTATACGACCGAAATGAACGGGAAGCCTGCCGCCATGGCGTTGATTTACCAGAAGGCAGGCTCCAATGCGTCTGAGACTATCAACGAGATTGACAAGGTGCTCGAAGAGGTAAGCAAGGATTTGCCCGAAGGATTGGAGTTCGTCACCCTGAATGATACAAACCTTTTTCTCAAAGCCTCCATCAAGGTTGTGCTCCATACGTTGCTCGAAGCCATTCTGCTGGTAGTATTGGTCGTGTACGTATTCTTGCAGGACATCCGTTCCACCTTCATACCTGCCATCAGCATTCTGGTGTCCATCGTCGGCACATTTGCCTTTATGTCGGTGGCAGGTTTCTCCATCAACCTGCTGACGCTGTTTGCCTTGGTGCTTGCCATCGGTACAGTGGTAGATGATGCCATTATTGTGGTCGAAGCCGTACAGGCCCGTTTCGATGTAGGTTATCGCTCTCCCTATATGGCTGCCAACGATGCCATGAAAGGCGTATCGTCGGCCATCCTTACTTCTACGTTGATTTTCATGGCGGTATTTATTCCCGTTTCCATGATGGGCGGCACGTCCGGCGAGTTCTACAAGCAGTTCGGCATCACTATGGCTGTGGCAGTCGGCATTTCCGCTATCAACGCATTCACGCTTTCTCCCGCACTCTGCGCCCTGATGCTTCGTCCCTACAAGGATGAACAAGGTTGTGCAAAAGACAACTTCGCCGCACGTTTTCGCAAGGCATTCAATGCAACTTTCGATGTGCTCTCTGCACGCTACATGCGCTTGGTGTTGTTTTTCATCAGACGCAAATGGCTGATGTGGGGAACAATGGGGATAGCGATACTGTTGCTTGTTTTTCTGATGCAGACCACCAAAAAAGGACTGATTCCTGACGAAGATACCGGTTCGGTCATGATCAACATGGATACCAAGCCGGGAACTTCCTTGCAGGAGAACCGGCGGGTGATGCAGGAGGTAAACAGGTATGTGGATAGGATACCGGGCATCGAATACAATGCCAATGTGACGGGATATTCATTCAACGGTTCCGGTCCGTCAATGGGCATGTTCTTCCTTTCGCTGAAACATTGGGATGAGCGGAAAGGAGAAGGACAGTCATCCCGCGCCATCATTGACAGCATCTACGCCTTTGCCCCGCAAGTGCCCGATGCGTCCCTGTTTGCCATGGCTCCGCCCATGATTCCGGGCTACGGTATGGGCAGCGGTTTTGAACTTTATTTGCAAGACAAGCTGAGCGGTGATTTAAATCGGTTCAAGCAAGTTGCGGATAATTTTGTAGCCGCCCTTAGTCGGCGTCCTGAGATTGAAATGGCTTACTCGTCATTTGCCACCAATTATCCGCAATATTGGGTGGATATTGACGCGGCCCATTGCGAGCGGGCGGGCATCAGCACCAATGAAATCCTGCAAACGCTTTCCGATTACTACGGTGGAAGTTATGTTTCCAATTTCAACCGCTTCTCCAAACTGTACAGGGTACAGATACAGGCCAGTCCCGAATACCGGGTAACGCCTGAATCGCTGAACCACATCTATGTCCGGGTGGGAGAAGAGATGACTCCATTGGCCCAGTTTGTCCGCCTGACCAAGACATACGGGCCGCAGGATATTTCGCGTTTCAACCTGTATAACTCCATTCCGGTCAGCGGTACGCCTGCCAAAGGCTATAGTTCGGGAGATGCGTTGAGAGCCATTCAGGAAACAGCCGAGCAGGTGTTGCCTGCCAATTATGGGTATGAGTTTGGGGGTATTTCCCGTGAGGAAAGCCAAACCACCAACAACGTGGTGATTATCTTTGCTCTTTGCCTGGTACTGATATATCTGATATTGTGTGCATTGTATGAGAGTTTCCTCATCCCGTTTTCTGTCATACTTGCCGTGCCGTGCGGATTGCTGGGCAGCTTCCTGTTTGCGCAGCTGTTCGGGTTGGAGAATAATATCTACATGCAGACGGGGCTTATCATGCTCATCGGGTTGTTGGCAAAAACGGCAATTCTTCAGACAGAATATGCCGTGAAGCGGCGTCAGGCAGGGATGAGCCTCGTACAGGCGGCTTACTTTGCAGCCAAAGACCGTCTTCGCCCCATCCTGATGACGGTATTGGCCATGATATTCGGCCTTCTTCCGCTGATGGCGGCACACGGTGTCGGTGCCAACGGTTGCCGTTCGCTCGCATCCGGTGTAGTCGGCGGCATGTTGACGGGTACAGTAGCCTTACTTTTGTTCGTCCCCGTGCTCTTCATCGTGTTCCAATACTGGCAAGAGAAAATAAAACCGGTGCAGGCATCAAAGAAAGATACGGATTGGACGATACAAAGAGAATTGGAAAACCTTGAAAGCAGGAAGTAAAATGAAATCATTTAGTCATATAGTATGTGTAGGAACAGTTTGCCTGATGGCAGGCTGTTCCATTTACAAACCCTACGCACGACCCGAAATAGGAATGGAAGTGGATAGTTGGTATCGGGATATGGACAACATGGATACAGTTTCCATAGCGATCTTACCGTGGGACAAACTTTTCACCGACCCTTGCCTGCAAAAACTGATTGTGGAAGGGCTGGCGCAAAATACAGACCTGCGCATCGCCCGTACAAGAGTGGAAGCAGCCGAAGCCGTACTAATGAATGCCCGGCTTTCCTATCTCCCGTCCGTGTCTTTGACATCGGAAGGCAGTATAAGCCATACAGAAGGGCAATCGGCGTTGAAAACATACAATCTGGCAGCTTCTGCAAGTTGGGAAATCGACCTGTTCAGTAAAATCACCAACGCCAAACAGGGAGCACGCGCCGCCCTTGAAGGCAGCCGTGCATACGAACAGGCCGTCCGTACCGGACTGATAGCCACGATTGCTGGCAGCTATTACACGTTGCTGATGCTTGACCGGCAACTGGATATCAGCCAGCAGACTTTGGACAGTTGGGAAGAAATGGAACGGACGCTTGTTGCCTTGAAACAATCAGGAAAGACGAATGATGCGGCAGTACTTCAGGCACGGGCAAACCGTATGGCATTACAAGCATCCACCGTATCCATCTTAAAGAATATACGCGAAACTGAAAACAGCTTGTCCGCATTGCTGGCCATGCCGTCAGATGTCATAGAACGCAGGACATTGAATGGTCAGCATTTCCCAGACACCCTTTCAGTCGGTCTTCCCGTACAACTGCTTGCCAACCGTCCCGATGTACGGCAGGCGGAATGGAATCTGGCACAAGCCTATTATGCCACCAATGCCGCCCGTGCCGCATTTTATCCGAGCATTACACTTTCAGGTACTGTCGGATGGACCAACAATGCAGGAGGAATGGTGTCCAATCCCGGGAACTGGTTGTTCAACGCTGTAAGTTCATTGGTGCAGCCTTTGTTCAATAGAGGAACGAATGTGGCCAATCTTCATCAGGCAAGAGCCCGTCAGGAAGAAGCCCTGCTTTTGTTCCGGCAGTCCCTTCTGGATGCAGGCAAAGAAGTGAACAATGCCCTTAGCCGTTGGCAGACCGCGAACATCCGCCTAAAATATGATTATGCTCAAATATCGGCCTTGCAGGAAGCAGTGCGAAAAACCGAACTATTGATGCGCCATTCTTCCGTCAATTACCTTGAAGTGCTGACCGCCCGTCAAGCCCTCTTGGAAGCCGAACTTACACAAGCACAAGATATGTTTGAGAAAATGCAAGGAGTCATCGACCTTTATCATGCCGTAGGCGGGGGCGGAAAGTGAAATTCAGGATAATCGGCGACAATATAAAATGAAATACCCATGAGATAAAAAATCACGCCCAAGAGAATGTAAATAGTCAAGCTGAAGTTACCTTTGTATAGTGTAACCCTAAAATGTATCAGTTATGGCAGAAGTGACATTCCCTCAGTTGATACAGCGCGCTTGCGGTATCGACGTCCACCTGAAGGTTGTGGTGGCGACAATTGACGGAGCAGGCATCCAACGCGAGACCCGCTCATTCAAAACCTTCACGAGTTCTTTGAATGAATTGAAAGAATGGCTATTGTCCAATGGTGTAACGCATGTGGGAATGGAGAGTACCGGTGTTTACTGGAAGCCGGTTTATAAGGTTCTTGAAGATTCCATTCCCAATGTATGGATAGTCAATGCCCGTCACATTAAGAATGTTCCGGGTCACAAGACAGACAAGATGGACAGCGAATGGATCTGCAAGCTTCTTCTGGCAGGTCTTCTCAAACCGAGCTATATTCCTCCCAAGGAGCAGCGTCAGCTTCGTGACCTGACGCGTTACCGGAACAAGCTTATTCAGCAGATAGCTTCAGAGAAGAACCGTATGATGCGTATTCTTGAAGACTGCAACATCAAGCTTTCAAGTGTAGTAAGTAATACAAGCGGTACGACAGCTACTTCTCTTATTGATATGCTTTGTGAAGGCAAAGTCCTTACTCTTGATGATATAAATTCAGTTTATCACGGTAAACTGTCAGCCAGTCCTGAAGAATTGCTTGAGGCGTGTACCGGTTTTGTTGAAGAGCATCACATTTATCTTCTTCAGATGATCCGAAAGGATATAGACCAGACTCAGACTTTGGTTGATGATTTGTCCGAACGTATAAAGAAACTGTTGTCCAAGTACGAGAATGTCCTTGAACTTCTCAGGGAGATTCCCGGTTTTAGCACCAAGGTTGTAGAGGATCTGGTTTCTGAGATAGGTCTTGACATGTCCCACTTCCCTTCTGAAAAGCATCTTTCGTCCTGGGCCGGTCTTTCTCCGGGCAACAACGAGAGTGCGGGTAAAAAAAAGCGCACGAATCACTCACGGAAACAAACAGGTAAAGGCGGTAATCACAGAAGCCGCATGGGCTGCGACCCGTACAAAGAATACGTTTTTTAGTGAGAGATACCATCGTATAGCTGCCCGCAGAGGAAAGAAACGTGCCTTGATTGCAGTGGGACATTCTCAGTTGATATCCGTTTATCTGATACTGAGTACAGGGTCCCGTTACCATGAACTTGGAGCACAATATATGCAATCCAAGATAGAGCAGAAACGCAAGGTATATTTGTCTTCTGAACTTAAAAAGCTTGGATACAATGTCTCACTTACTAAAGTTCCACAAGCTGTAACACTGAACTAATAATATAGACCAAAGGCCGACTTTTACTGGAATTACCATAGCCCGACAATGAAATTGGTTTCAACAGCTAAGCGCCAAAGATTGTGACTTATGTACACGTGTATGAAACTTTTAAATTCTTAGCTGTTGCTATTTATTATTGTACAATAGCCGCACTTGTGTTCTCATAAGTGCTAATCTTTCTTTTATCCAAAACCTCGGATTTATATCAATTTTAGTATAAACCTGTCCTACTTTGTGTGTAGGACGCTTAATATTTACGTATGAAAAATGGTAAAAAGAATTGCTGATTTTCATAATGGCGAGGAACAATGAACGTTGAAGGAAAGCTGCGGGCGAAGATTACACTCGGATATATCGTGATACTTATTGTCGGAATAAGTATGACTATACTTTTGTTACATGAACGTAAACGAATGCAACAGATAGAAACTGAAACCGAAGATATCCGTCATGTGCGTCTCGACATCAACACTGTCCATCATCGCATTGCAACACTTGCCATTTTGGGAGAGAATATCATCGGATGGGAAAAAGCCGACAGCACACGTTACCGCGTCCTCCGCCTGCGCACCGACAGCCTGCTGCAAGCCCTGAAGCCCCATTGTCGGAAGTATGTGCGCCCGGCACAGATAGACACGCTCCGCTCCCTCCTGGCGGACAAAGAAACCCACCTGCGGCACATTATGGAAGCGATGGAGCGGCAAGACGAAGCGGACAGCCTCATGGTGAACCATCTGCCCGAAGTGGCAAGGCGGGCAACCCGTATCCGCACGGTACAACAAAAGAAAAGCGGGCTGGCAGGCTTTTTCGGCGGCAAGAAGACCGTACAAATATTTCCGTCCGCCAAAGAACTGCACCAGTTCAGCGACAGCCTGACCGCCCTGCAACGGAAACAGGCAGTGGAGATGGATGCATATACGGACAGCCTGCGCATACGCAATAGGACGTTAAATGCTCAATTGGACAGGCTGATAACTGAGTTCGACAGGCAGGCGCAGGAGGCTTTCATGCAGAAAGAACGGAAGATAGCGGAGGCGCAAACTGTGTCCGTCAGGCTGTTCACCATCACCATATCCGCCGCCATCGTCCTGCTGTTCCTGTCGTACCTCGCCATCCACAGGGAAATGAAGCACAAAGACCATGAGAGGAAACTGCGTGAGAAGCTCATCGCCAAGTTGCAAGAGAGCAATAACACAAACGAGAAATTAATCAAGTTTCGGCGCAACCTTATCCAGAATGTCACCCACGAACTGCGCACCCCACTGGCCGCCATCAGCGGCAACGCTGAACTGCTGCTGAACGACACGGAAACGGTCAGCCGGATGCGCCACGCACAGACCATCCACGATGCCGCCGGACGCATGGCAGGGATGATAAACAGCCTGTTGGTGTATTTCCGGTTGGACAGCGGAAAAGAAACGCTGACCGTCAAGCCGTTTAAGCTATGCTCCATTACTGAAACATTGGAAACGGAGTTTGCGCCGTTGGCGAAGAATAAAGGACTCAACTTCAAGATAGAAAGTGAAACGGACGAGATTGTAAGCGGCGACAAGAACCGAATTATAAGCATTGGCAGCAACCTGCTTTCCAATGCCGTAAAATTTACATCAAGCGGCATAATTACATTGTCAACGGAATACAAGGAAGGCACATTTACTTTAATAGTAGAGGATACAGGCACGGGCATGACAAGGGAACAGCAACAGCGGATATTCACCCCGTTTGAACGGTTGGGCAACGCCGTGACGGAAGACGGTTTCGGATTAGGGCTTGCCATCGTATCCGATACGGTGAAACTTCTGAAAGGAAACATCCGTGTGGAAAGCGAACCGGACAAGGGAAGCCGCTTCACCGTAAGCCTGCCGTTGGCAAAGGCGGAAGAAACAGAGATACACGAAAAGAAACAAGAAAGCCACATATCGCTTTCCGGCTATAACATATTGGCGATAGACAATGACTTGGTGCTGCTTAATATGTTACGCGATATGTACAGACAGCATGGCGTGGAGTGCGACACCTGCCAGAGCGTGGACGAACTGACAGACCTGATGCGCACGAAGGATTACGACTTGCTGATAACCGACCTGAAAATGCCGGAGGTGAACGGCTATGAGGTGCTTGAGCTGTTGCGCACGTCGGAAATCGGCAACTCGCAGACCATTCCCGTTGTTGCCGCCACCGCCGCAGGCTATGTGGAGGGAGAAGAACTGAAAAGGAAAGGCTTTGCCGCAGTGCTGTACAAGCCCTACTCTATAGACGAACTGCTGACAGCCACGGAAAACTGCATCAAGCGGAACAAAACAAGCTGTATAGACCTCTCGCCCCTGCTTGCTTTCGGCGATAAACGGCGTACGTTGGAAAAACTGGCAACCACGACACAATCTGACATGGACGAAGTGCGCAAGGTGGCGGAAACAAAGGACATGGAAGCGTTGGACGGCTGGGTACATCACCTGAGAAGCTCGTGGATGCTGATAAAGGCGGAACAGCCGTTGGTGACGTTATATGATGCTATCCACAAGGAGAAAATATCGGATGAAGAGTTGAGTACAGCCGTCGGTGCAGTATTGGCACAAGGCAAACTGATTGTTGATTTGGCAAGGAAGGAGGCGGAACGATGGGCAGAGTAATCGTCATTGAGGACAACATCATCTATTCCGACTTTGTGTGCCGTCTGTTAGAAAACAAAGGCTTCAATTGTATGGCTACCTCCACCTGCAACGGCGCACGGAAGCTGTTTTCCAAGATGCAGGAGGATGACATCGTGCTTGCCGACCTGCGCCTGCCCGACGGTAACGGCATCGCACTGTTGGAAGAACTAAGGAAACAAGGCAGGAACAATCCCTACATCGTCATGACCGACTATGACGAAGTGCCCACCGCCGTCCAGTCGATGAAGTCGGGCGCGGAGGACTACATCCCGAAGAAACTGATTGAGGACAACCTTTTCCCGCTCCTGAAAACCTTGCGGAAAAGGATGGAGCGGCACAATACGCCTATCCATGAGCGGCAGAGCGCGGCTTTCCGCGAGATAGACCGCAAGATAAGGCTGGTCGCCCCAACCAATATGAGCGTCCTGATATTAGGCGAAAGCGGCACGGGAAAGGAACATATCGCCGAGAAAATGCACGCAAGGAGCAAACGGGCAGGCAAGCCATTCGTAGCCGTAGATTGCGGACTGCTGTCAAAGGAGCTTGCCGCGTCCGAACTGTTCGGACACGAGAAAGGGGCGTTCACAGGAGCCGAAAACAAGAAGCAAGGCTTCTGGGAGGAAGCCACCGGAGGCACATTGTTCCTCGACGAGATAGGCAACCTGCCACCAGAAGTGCAGCAGATGCTGCTCCGTGCGTTGGAGTCCAAAATGTACAGACCCATGGGCGGCAGCAAAGACAAGAAAGCTGATGTCCGCATCATTGCCGCCACCAACGAGGACTTGCAGGCAGCTATCGCCGAAAAGCGTTTCCGTGCGGATTTGTACCAACGGTTGAAAGAATACACCCTGCACATACCGCAGTTGCGCGAATGCCGTGAGGACATCATGCCATTGGCAGACTTCTTCTTGAAACTTGCCAACAAGGAATTTGAAAAGCAGGTGAAATGCTTTGACGCGGAAGCTAGAAAACAGTTGCTCGCTTATACATGGGGCGGCAACGTAAGGGAACTGAAACGGGTCGTGCGCATGGCGGTGCTGCATACCGAAGGAGATACGGTCACGGCTGACACGTTGGAGCTTGACGAAACGCCACTGGCGGTTGATGCTTCACTTGCGCTGAACGACATGGAAAAGAAACAAATCATCCATGCGTTGGAACAGGCAAAAGGCAACCGCAAGTTGGCGGCAGCATTGCTTGGCATAGGGCGTACCACACTGTACAACAAGATAAGACTGTACGGCATAAAATACAAGGAATAGCCCAAGAACACCGCAAGGTTGGAACAGGTTGCCCGATTTCGGAGAGGCAACCCGGCAGCAAGGTTTCGGGAGTAACCCGAAAAGTTTCGAGTTACTCGAAACATACCTTGCTGCTGCCACTTTTCGGCAGTAACCGAAAAGCCTTCGGGTAACTCGAAGGACACCTTGCTGCTTTCTCGTGAAAGCAATAATCCGCCAGCAAACGGATTGGAATTTGTGCTGCTATTCCGACCCTCAAAGCATCGTTTCCGATGCCCAAGCTGCCCAAAAGAAGAACGGGAATGAGGTCGGTGACAAGTCTGAACCTTATTTGAGGACGCAGTGAACGTAAACCAGATTTTTATCCACCTTAAATGCAGACAATAGTGTCAATTCGATGCCGATATGTGCCAATTACAGCCAAAACCAGCCTTAAACCAATAGGGATATGCAATTTTGTACAAATACTTCCTCGCTTGTTTGCAAACGCAGCGAACCTATGATTTGCAAAAATGGTGATTGGCAGAAGCGTATATTCAGAAATTTTATTCTACACGGGTTTGCAGCAACATAGTTTCAATGATACGCTGGTTTACTGTTTTGCTGTCGTACTGGTTTACAACAGCAAAACTTCAAATAAAAGCATCAGCAATGGGGTGCGGATTTAGAGGAATAGAGTTTGGCTGATGCAAATCGGTGACATCATGTATTCTCCTATCAATGTAGTAATGAAGCAACAAAGAAATGGCGCAATAAACAAAAGCGGGCATACACACGTTGACCTGCAAGCCTGCCGTCCACCCTGCCATCCGGCTTGCGTGCCAACTGGCCCGCCTGCCGGCACACAGGCAGACAAACAAACCTGCTAACAGACCGCTCCGCCAACAGATTGGCTTAAATATAATGGGGAACTGTATGGGATTAAAGGGGTAGTACTTTTGGGGGCAGCCGCAAGATAAGCAACAAATGTACAATAATGGAAAGATATTCGATTTTCTCTATTTTTCAGAGGAATAACTTTGGTAATAAGGGATAAAAACACTACTTTTGCAAATGAGGAAAGCGTTCTTTTGATTAGTGCAGAACATTGCAGAATAGAGAAGCCCGCTGGTTTCCATATCGTTACCTGTCAAGCTGACAATCTTTGTAAGTTTCTTGTTTTCAGTGAGTAAGAGGAAGTGATATGTCTTCTTGAATGCCATGTTATATTTTTGGTGATGCCTGCTCTTTTACACCAACGTTTGAGAGCCTTGCAACAAGCATTGTATGTAGGTAGTTTGAAGATTTTATCATCTATGATATTACCTTCTTTGTCTAATTGTGGTGTTCCTATTAGCTGTTGAATGTTAGAGGTGAGCATTATTGTGACTCCACTCGTATTGCTATGTCCTTTTGTTTTATTTTGTTCGAATTGAATCCATCTGTTCGAATAATCAATGTTGCTAAATTTTAAATCCACAACGTCGCAAAATCGCACACCGGTCAGTAAGCAGAATAAAAAAGCATTTCTAATAGTTTGACTCTGTTCTGGATAAGTCGTGTTTATTAAAGCTTTTATTTCATCTACACTAAGAACTGGTTTTCTTAAAACTGTTTTATCGACTTTACAGATGACTCCTGTACATGGATTTTTTCTTATGATGTCGTTGTCATATAGGTATTTTATGACTTTTTTGAAGTGTTGATAATAATCGCTTGCCCCTTCTCCCTTACTACGACTTTGTAAATATAAAACAAATTGTTCTATCATTTCTTTGGTTAGCTGTTCGGGCATGATACGGGTTTTATATATAGGGTATTTTTCATTTAAGAAGTCTTTGAAACGGGTTAATGCCCCTTTCATCATACGATAATCCTTTTTGTTGTAATTGTCATTATAAATTTGGAATAGAGTTAGAAAGTCTTTCTGTGAGGTTTCTAAAAGCGTTCTGCCTAGCATTTCTCCTTTGAGCTTTAGTTCCTCTTCCATGCGTATAGTTTGAGCTTTAGATAAAGTTTTTTTATTGTGCTCTCGCTGCATAGAATTTCGAGGCTTATCGTATAGATACAACCCTAGTGTTTTCTTTTGTCGCCTCTTTTTTATAAGTTCTTTGCCCGTTTTGGGGTCAATAGACTTTTCATAACCGAAATAGTATTCAAGATATAAACTGCTTTGTCCATCAGTCATCTTTTTCTCTTTCAGTTTCGGGTTATCCGTTCTTTTGTGTTCTATTTTATTCATGGTAGTATTTTTGTTTTTGCAAAAATATAAAAATAAACCCATAGGGCGCCAAAAGGGTGCCAAGAAAATGATAAAAAAAGATATGATGTATATAGATATGAAATAATATCTATTGTAATGTGCTGTTATATAGTGTATAATGTTTCTTTTGTTTTCATTCGTTTTCATGGTTCAATCCCGGGTCTCGCTACACGGAAAAAGACTTCGTAAACTAAACATTTACGAAGTCTTTTTCCGTTTTATCTAGTAATCAAAAACGAGAAAAAAGTCCAGGTTTTCTGTTCTTGTCAAAAAGAAGCAGAGAGCCTGGACTTTTATGATAATTATGTAACCTCACGGTTATATTAATTAGGTTTGCTTGCAGAATTAAGGGATTCGTGCAAACAGAGTATAGGGTAAAATTTCACAAATTGTATTGTGTTATTTCTTGCTACAAAGTTACGCTATCAATAGTGTTTATATGCGTGGCAAAAATATCATACGGGCATTGTACCCATATCATTCGTGATAATGTAAAATGCTTGTAATCAGATGAAATATTTATTAACGATTGTATTTGTATCATATTGGCTGGTATTCCTATCACGGAGGATCGCATATTTATAAAAAGTGGTGCACACTCGGAATAATCCGAATGTGCACCTATTGCATATAAAAAATTGAGGGTCGAATTATCCGACTGTAACATGCTGAATAACAGTACCCCATTCTGAAATGCTAATATTGATATTGTTGCGAGAAAGGTCAAAAATGATATTTGTTTGTTCTCCTTCGTTTGCAGCCACGTTTTCTGAATTTTTGACATTTTCGGAAGAAAGAACTAAAACGTCATCTCTGTAAAGCTCTATAGTCATATTATCAGCTGGTAAAATGGAGAATGTACCTGTGGTTAGGTTGCCATTATCATTTAAAGTAGCTGGAATAATATATCCGATATCATTGCCTGTCAATTCACCATTGCAGTTGAATGAGCTTTTAGTTCTTTTGATTTTGTAATAATAATTGCCTTCTTTGGAGTCAAATACCTTTAAAGCACCTTTTGTCAAGATCGACATGGAAGACACCTTGCGTTCGATCTTTAATTCCTGCGAAGTTGCTTTTGTAGAAGAACGATGTAGAACGATTTGTCCATAAAACAAGTCTCCCGGCAGATTGTTTGCAACGCCATTATTGTGTTTTAGGCTCACTTGCAGGTCTGAGATGACGTTTGCCTGGTTCATATTGCTGATTTCTTCGCTATTGCTTGAAAGGCCTGCCCAAGCGATGACGGTGATCTTGTCGGATCCCGGACAGTTTATTTCGACCGGCTTAACCTGTAAAAGATAATCATTGTCCACTGTGATTTGTTTGTAGAAATCGTTATTTTCATCGAAAACATACAGTGTAGTGCTTTTTACATCCCCTTTGGCAGTGATGTCCGAATTCTCGGAGTATGCTTTCAAGATTACGGAAAAAGGTGCTTCTGTTTCCAGTGGAACTCTTTCATCTATGATTGAAATGGAATCACCATCGGAAGAGCAACTTGCGAAAGATAGAATAACGGACAATGTCCAAATAGAAAACAAACAATTTGTGAAAATTTTACCCTTTTTCATGACCCTAATTTTTTTATATGCTAATTAAAACCCTATACTCCGAAAGAACATTTGTAAGGTTAAGACCCTCATCAAAACCTTCGGTTCTTTTTTTTCGATAGTGCAAATGTATCATTGGTTTTCGAATAATACAATAATTCTGTATGTAAAATATGTTAAACGAATCAAAATGGTTGGAGAATATCTCTTTATGAGGGTTGTTTGTCTCATTTTTGCATGGTAAAGGTATTAATTATCATTCGTTATTGAAAGGTCTACCACTTTTCTAGAGGCAGGTAAAAGTGTCATGAATGTGGTTGATTCTGTCATGACTCGGATTTTGTTTTTAGATTTACCATTTCGCTGGTAAATGTATCAGCTGAGATAGGTGAAACTATTGGTTCTCCCTTGAAGTTGGTGATTGCCTATGTTGATAGGTTTTCTGAATATTCATAATATAATGCCCCTTCTATGTCGTGTATAAAATATGTACGTGCATAAAACAGGCAAAAAAAGTGGCGCACACGCGGAACAATCCGGATGTACGCCTATGCATATAAAAAATTGAGGGTAAAATAAATCAAATGAAATATTTTATTGATGGACAACTCATTTAGAGAAGCTTGTTTTGAAAAGTTTCCGATACTATGAGTATTGTAATGATTGTTTGCTATGAAACAAGCTGCATTCTATAATACCTTAATTTGGAACCGATAAGCCTCGTCTGAATCTCTGTCCATTATTTTTGTACAAAAATAAAATGTCTTTTTCTGTTCTACAATAATACGTGCGTAAAAGATGTTAAACGTGTCAATGTGTAGGTATTCGTGTCATGTTCTGATGGGGAAGAGTTTTTTGATGCCCTATTTTTAATTGCGTCTATCGGATGAAATTTGGATGCTGTCATGTTTTTGTAACGATTTTGTATGTTTAAAAATATATGATTATCATGATATTTTTTGAAAAATAGTTGGTGTTAAATATCTCGTAAGAAAAATATTTTTGCCATCTTTGTCGTGCAATGCTGACGATGAGTTTTGATTTATAGAAGGATATATAATAAATGCATATAAATATGAAGAAAAAATCTCTGTTCAAGAGGGTGAGTGGAGTATTGACAGGTGTTTTTTTCAGTACTTCATTAATCTTGGCTGCCAATGAAAACGGACAACTATTCGGAAGTGAGACATTGATTGTGGTGGTTGCTCTACTGCTTTTATTTGTCCCCCTGTTTCTTTATGTGAGAAAATTACATTCCAATATGAATGATCGCTCGGATCGGATCATCAAGGAAAACGCCGCACTTGAAAGTTTGAATAAAGAAATCAGCTCCCGAAACGAAGAAGTGAATACCCGCAATGAAGAACTTGATTCCCGAAATAAGTCGTTGGAAGGGCAAATCGAGCAACAGGAAGAAAGATACCGGGTTTTACGGGAGCAGAATGACGATTTGGCGAAAGCCAATAGTGATTTGGTCCGGAAGAATAACGAACTGGAGTTGGTGATCTCTACATTAAACAATAACAAGAAAGAGTTGGAGCAGCTCATCGTAACCAAGATTAAGGAAAACGACATGATCCAGCGTGAGGCTGCCGACAAGCTTGCCGAAGCGGAAAAACGCCTGAAAGACGCTGAAAGCATCAACGACAACTTCTTTATCGAGACGATCCACGAAATGCGCACCCCGCTTTCCTTAGTGTTGGGTTCTCTTGCCTTGATGGTGCAGAACGACGATCCGGAGAAAGATATGTCTACCCAGTTGCTTTCCGCTTATCGTAATACACTTGCCATGCAGGACTTGGCGGACCAGTTGATCGGTACGCACCGTTCGAACGATGTCGCCAATTATTTGCGCATCGCCCGTTACGATATGGTCGAGATTGCCCGCCAGATCTGCGATATCTTTGTCGATTGGGTAGCCATGAACAACATCGATTTCCGTATCAACACGCAGACGCCCGCCCTTTGGGTCTGGATGGACCGCCGCAAGATGGAGTTCGCTCTGCGTATGTTACTGTCGAATGCCTTCAAAAATACGTTTGTTTATGGGAAAGTGACACTCGATATATCTGTTGTAAATGAAAACGGAAAAGCCTACAGCGCACTGGTTGTGACAGACGAGGGGTTGGATGAAGACGAAAGTACACGCCGCGGCTTGAAGCAGATCATGGACATGGCTGATGCGATAGGCGGTATGTACCGAAGCGAGTCGGACAAGAACGGCACTTCCTACATAATCATGATCCCGCTTGGCAAGCAGCATCTGTTGGACCGTCGTGTCGAGTTTGTGGAACCCGAATCCGACCTGGTCAAACTGAATGCCCGCCAGAAAGAAGAGATCGCCGAACTGATCCATGTGATTCCGCAAAAGAAGGAAACCGGAAAGAAACTCCTTGTGATCGACGACAGCGACCAGATACGTTGGTTCCTGAAGCATGTCTTTAATAAGGAATACCAGATATTGGAAGCCCGCAATGGCCAGGATGGGATAAACGTCGCTTTGAAAGAAGAGCCGGACCTGATCCTTTGTGATGTCATGATGCCGGTGAAAGACGGCTACGAGACCTGCCGTGAGATCAAGAACGATCCCAAGATGGCGCAGACGCCTGTCGTGATGTTGACAGCCAAAGTCGAGAGCGAAGATGTGATTACCGGTATCGAAGCGGGTGCTGACGATTACATCACGAAACCTTTCGACGTGGAAATCCTGCGGAGCAAGATCAACAGCCTGATGAAGAAGCGCGACGATATGAAACGTTACTTCTCTAATTCTTCTGCTGCTTCGCACAATGAAGAAAACACGCTGTCGACCAACCCGTTCATGGATGCCGTTGTCAAAAACATAGAGAAACACCTCGATGACTCTACTTTTGAGGCAAAAGTGCTGGCAGACTCATTGAATATGAGTCTGCCAACCTTGTATAGGAAAATTAAACAATACTCAGATCTGAGTATCCTTGAACTGACACGCAACATAAGGCTGAAAAAAGCCGCCGAACTGCTTGCCAGCCAGCAATACTCCGTACAGGAAGTCGCCGAAATGGTGGGATTTAACGATACGGCTACATTCCGTAAACGTTTTACCGAGCAATACGGAGTTACACCTTCACAATACGGAATTCCAGCTTAAGGCTGGACATTCCGTCCTTCCGGACAATTAGTCGTACTATATTCCTCTCTTATTCTTGTTCTATAATAAGATGTAAGCACCATAAAAACTGAAAATATCTCAAAAATAGGTGCAAATAAATCAAAATAGTCACTTAGAGTTTTACCGATTATATTTGAGAGTCACGCCCCTAATGCGTATTTACTTTTTCTCCCACCTTTGCAATGTCGAAAGACGATAACCCGAAACGATGAGACAGATAAAGATAATATTATAGATGGTATCAATAAATATAGTAAAGATAGTTAGCCGATGGGAAGTATAGGACAACATAAAACACAACAATCGTTCCGAACAACTCAGTAAGCTATAGGGGAAGAAAAATAAAGATCATTATATAAACGAATTTATTAACTTTTTAATTTTGAAAAATATGAAACTAAGAAATTTAATGTATGCAACAATGATTGCATGTGCTTTCGCTTCGTGTTCGAATGATGATGTGCCGACTCCGGATAACGGTAATCCTGATGCGCAGGGTGGGACAAGTTTGACCGTGAAGTTTGACAAAGCAGCTGATACAAAAGCATCTGGTGATATTACGTCTTTATCCATGTTGGTTTTTAATGCAGATGGCAAACTGGAAGTTGTCGGAACTAAAGTAAATACACCTGCTGTGGAAGGGGGAAGTGATGCCGTTGCTCATGCTGAATTGACTGCTGGTGTTAAAGAGGTGGCTTTGATTGCCAATTATACAGTACCAACAAATTTGATAGGAGAAACAAAAGAGGAGGTTTTTACTGCTTTAAATAAAACGTTTGATTCTGAATTGGAAGTTGGTGCAGCTCTTACAATGAACAGTAAAATCTATACTGGTGTGGTTGTTGCTGCTGAAAAGAAGAATGTATTTGGTTTCACAACTGAGCCTACTGGTTATGTAAATGTAGAAGGCTTGTCTGACAATGATTTGAAAAAACCGGTGAAATTGTATCGTAACGTGGCTAAAGTTGTGTTGAATAAAATTTCTGCGAAAGTGACAACTGATGAAAATAAGCCTAAATATTCAGATCCTCAGTTGGATCTTAAAGAAATCTTTATTCTTCAGGGACATAAGAAAACTAATTTGATGGGTGAGGACTGGAAAGAATATGGATCTACAAATGTAGAAAATGAATGGTATAGTGCTTATGAGCATACGACTGATTGGCTTAACAAGGATGACAAGTATACGCTTGTTGATAATCCTACTGTCCCAGATGGGACTCCGTCTTGGATTAAAACAACTATCACTGGTACAGTTACAACTTCAAATGCTTATGAGACAGTAAACAGTTTTTATGTGTATGAAAATACAAATTTAACCAATAGAACACTGTTGGTTGTGAAAGGTGACTTCTCTTATAAAATCAATGATACTGATCGTAAAACAGAGAGCGATCGTTATTACACAATCGCTTTAGGTGAAAATTTCCAAGTGTCAGCTGGTGAAAGCAATGTCGCTTCTGAGCTTTTGACTCTGCGTGGAGTAACAGGAAATGATGGCAAATACAATGGTTTGTATCGTAACTTGCAGTATGATTTGACTTTGACAGTTACAGGACCGGGCTATCAGACTCCTGGTGGTGGTGGCGATCCTACAACGCTGGATGTACAGTGCGTGGTTGTTCCTTTCGGGTATGTTAGTCAAGATGTTGAAATCTAATCATCATTTATAAATATAGAAAATCCCCGGTCCTTAAAGGCTGGGGATTTTTAGTTTTATAGAAAGGAGGTATTTATGGCATCTGTTGCACAAACCTATGCAAACCTATCAAAACGCCTGTGTGATAGGTTTATCTATTAATAAAGAGAGTGACACCTATTCTTAAAACACGCAAAGCTAAATACTTTTGTATTGTATAAATCAAAATAAGGGATAAATAGAAATTAATAAAATATACATATTTATGAAATTGAAGAGTTATTTTCTTTTGAGTATAGTGGTAGGGATGACATTTGCGTGTTCATCAGACGAGAACGTCCCGGAGGTGGAGGTTTTTACTCCGGATGCAACTTTGTCTTTGGCTGCTGTTGCAGATGGGAAAAGCTTGACTAAAGCCGGTGAAGGAGAGGGGGAAAATATTGATCAGGAAGATGCTATTAATAGTTTGCATGTGATGGTTTTTTATGCTGATGGAAACTTGCAAATTGATAAAGTGGTTGCAATCAATAGAGTGGAGGATTTGGATGTACAAAGCGGTGCTGTCAAAATTCTTGTATTAGCAAATGCTGGAACGCGGGAAAAACAATTTGGCACATTAAAGGAAGCATTAGTATATCAGAGGGCATTAGATAATGAGAATGAAAATAACGGATACTCTATGAGCAGTCGGTTAATCGAGGCTACGTTAGATGAGGGAAAGCATAATATTTTTGGTGAAATAAAAGATTTCTCCGGTCATATGCCGAATGTATCAAAGGACGGAAATAATATTAAACTGACACGCCACATTGCCCAAATCAACTTGAAATCAGTTTCTGTGAAATCTGATAATGGAAAAGCTTCTTTCGTCATTGACTCTGTCTTTATGGCAAATGTGAAAGGCTATTCTTTGATGGTGGCCAATTCCACTGAAGAATGGGGGATGGTGGAGAGCAAAGGAGCACCGGAAGGTAATTTCTTATGGTGGTATGGCCAATATGAAAATGAATATTGGAATGGTGAATACAAGACGATTGAGGATGGTTTGTTGAAGGCTGATTTGTTAGGCTTTAATGCTAATAAACGGAAAGTGACCTCTTCCTCTTCTTGGAAACCAGAAACAGGCCAACTCGCTTGTGGCAAATCATTTATCGTATATGAAAATATGGTTGATGCCGTCAAGCCCGGACAACGTACTTTGTTAGTGTTGAAGGGCACTTATACAGATGATAACGGCAGAGTAGAAGAGAACCGTTTTTATACGATCCCCGTCAATGCAATGGGGACGATGACAGATGCTGAAGGTGGTACACCTGACCACTCTTACGTCAAACGCAATTATCGTTACAACATCTCCCTCACCATTAATAGCAGTGGTTCCGACCGGCCGTATGATCCGGTGACTGAGGCTTGTATGGATGTGGCTGTTACGGTGGCTGACTGGGATGTGATTGAGCAAAATGAAGATTTGGATTAATAGGGTAAAATGAATGGGAATAAAAAACAAAACGTTATGAAATCAATATTGACAAAAAAGGTTTTATTTCTGGCACTTGTCGCAGTTACGGTCTTTGCCACCGGCTGTATCAAGGAAGACTTGGACGAGTGCTATAAGCTGACACTAAAGGTCGTGAACCACAAAGGTGATGATATCACGGCTTTGAGCGTTGTTTCGGAAGCCAAGCTCTTTATCTACGATAACAACTCGAAGCTGCTTGATACGCGCGATCTCAACGATGCCTTTATCAGAGGCAAAGAAACCATTGAGTTGAACTATCCCGAAAGTTCGAAACTGCATCTGATCGCATGGGGAAACCTCAAAGGACATCAGGACGTGAACGAGGCCACCAAGGCCGAAGACTTCGCCGTTTCTCTGAAGAGCGAAGGCGAGATCGCACAATCTCCCGACAGCATCTTTTTCGGCGATATCGATGTGACAGTACGCGGGAACGGTGTGGCTGGCGGAAACCAGGAAATCGTGCTCGAACCCAAAACCGGAACGGTCGAGATGAGAACGCTTAACCTTCAATATGCCCTGACGGCAAAAGGGCTGCGTGCAACCGATGAATGCGACTTCTATATGGACCGCACCTTGAACACGATCGACTATAAGGGCGAGTTGACCGGCGACAGCGTCTACTACAACCCCGAAGCCGACTGGAAAGACTCCGAATGGGAAACGACAGGACCGCAGGCGCTCTATTTAGGTCAGAATATGACCGGAAGCATACAGGTCGGTAACGACCGTTACGAAGTGAAGGAAGGAACTTTCGACGACGGTACGACAGGCCCGATCGAAATCCATCCGTTCCAGCGTACATTGGTACTATTCGCATGGGGCGAAGACGGCGCCTTCTTAGGCGCAAGGATCAAAGTGACTCCTTGGGGTGTTGTCGATGATAATATTGAATGGTAATAAGAAACGAATGCTAATATATAAAGACGAATGAGTATGTTACATAAAAATATAATAAAGCTGGCAGCCCTCCTTTGGTGTGTGCTGACAGTCGCTTCGTGTACCAACGAAGATTTCGATAAAGGCAACAACGGTCCGGATGTCCCCGAAGGTCTGCCGGTGACCTTGAAACTGAATATCGGCACCCCCGAAGTCCCGGTGGTGGAAACAAAATCCTTAGACAATGGCGCTACTTTCGGTGCGATCAATGACTTGGCGGTGTTAGTGTATGATGAGAAGGGGGAAAACCCGATCGTTACGTTTCATGATGTGGAAGGAGAGAATCAAACATCTGTAAACAATATGACTTTCGATGCCAAGACCGGCAAGCACAAGATCTATGTGTTGGCAAATGTCGGTTCTGAAGATGCTGCAAAAGAATATACAACGGAACAAGCTCTGTTATCCAAACAAATTGAATCTCAAGAACCGATGGGAACAGAAATGATGCTGGGGTTTGTCGCAAAAGATATGGAGACGAGCATAAATCTATATAACAGTGGCAATAACGAAGTGATTGATATAACAGGCGATGCTTCCTTTGCAGCAAAAGTCGTGCCGCCTTATTCAAAGATAACGTTCAAGATCACGAAGGATCTGCCGAGTGACAAACATGTTTATTTGGCCATAACAGAAGTCAATGTCCGTCATTTGCCTGTTAAATATAGTCTGCTCCCCTATGAAAAGTGGACGATGGACAATGGTGTATCGGGTGAAAGCATCATCTCTTTGTATGAAAATAAATCGGCAAAGCCGGAAGATGAAGTAGACGGATTAGCCACCGGCAGGGATTTTTATATGTATGAAAATTTGCAAGGTGAGAATAATATTAACAACGATGATCCATCATTAAAAACTCCTGTTGGTTTGGAGGTCCCGACAATAGGAGATGGCAAGATCGACTATACTGAGTGGTTTAAAAAATGGTCTTCCGTACCTTGTACTTATATAGAGGTGAAAGGGAATTACACGATTTTTACTTCTGAACCGGGTGTCAATCATGTCGGGGATGGCGAGATCAACTATCGTTTTTTCTTAGGTGAGAATAGTACATCGGATTTCAATATCAAACGCAATACTCATTATAATGTGACTTTGGCCTTTACCGGTTTGGCCGGCAAGAACGAATTGCAGTATGAATGGCGCGTACAAGCGGATCTGGAAAACTCGACGTTTTATCCGAAGGGAACATTGGTAATTGATGGGGCTCCTTCAACCATTGGCATCGTTCCTTTTTATGTGGTTAACAATAGTGGTAGTGCTGTAAACATGACTACTGATGGATACACAGGTTCTGATATGAAAGTTTTTTATGAAACTACAGAGTCTGGATATTGGACAAATGCTTCGACAGCAACTGTTGAAGTAAAGAATAATAATTATAGTAAATTGGGTGTTGCAAGTAATTATATTGGAATCATTGGAAGCCAAGGACATACAAGTATCTATGGAGAGAATAATGAATATAAGAATCAAAATACAAATACGGAAGTTAAGGAAGAAAGTGACAATTATACTTTAAGAGATCAAGTCGCTAACGGTACTATCTATAGGAAAAGAGATTTCAAATTGAATACTGGAGAAACTATTGAAGTACACGAATATCCATTGCTGTATTTAGGTGATTTGAGTAGTGGAATTGGGGCTGCTGGTTATTCTGCCTATTATGCACGAAGAGTTGATGGTGGATCTTATTCGGTTGGTGAGAGTTGGTTGAATCAGTGGGAAACAAAAAGTGGAAAAGTACAGTCTGTGCAAGATGCCAAGTTATTGTGCAATGATCAATATGGAACGATGAATATTGATTACATTCAGTCTGTTTCGGGAACTGCTTATATCATATCTCTGTTGCCAACCCAAGAGGATATTAAAAAGATTATTTACCATGAAAAGAAGTTCCAATTGAAAGATGAAGCTTATTGGACAAGAGATGCCGGTTTGGTAAGTGGAAAAACGGGTGAACGGACTACATCACGCGATGGTGGTTATGTTCGATGCGTTTATAAAAGTAAAGGTTTGCTGAAATAATATTATAGACTTATGAAACTATCAAACATATTCCTCTCGACCCTGGCAGTACTCCTATGCTGTACTGCTTGCTCCAAGGATGAAGAATCATTTAAGGGGAAGGATGCGGATGCTTCGTTGAGCATTGCGGTCAAGGCGGCGGGGGCGGCCGTAACGAAAGGGTTTCACCCGAATGATGAGAATGAGTTGGCCGGAGAGGCCAAAGTAAATAACCTTTCGGTGCTCGTTTTCGACGAAAGCGGTGCACAACTGATTGGCTATGGCTGGCAGGCAACCAACTCGGAAGGCGAGGCCTCTATCCTGAACGTGCCTGCTATGACCATGCGGGCGCAGATCGTGATCGTTTCCAATACGCCGGAAAATTCGCTTGCCGGTGTTACGAGCTATTCCGATTTCGAATCCAAGCTGGCACAACTTGCCGACCAGTCTCAGAGCAACCTGGTCATGAGCAGTCCGGTCATTACGACCCAAGCGCCTCTTGTTAAGGGAGACAACTATCTGGGATACGCATCGATGGGCAGTGAAAATATCAACGGTATCGCCGAACCAGTCGAAATCACTCGTCTTGCCGCCCGTCTCGACTTGGTCAATGTCAAGACCGATTTTACAAAAACACTTCTGCGCAATCGTACAGTGAGAGTGGAAGAAGTCACGATATTGAACCAGAGCACGGCTTCACGTTTTTTCAGCCGTGATTATTGGGGAGTGGTGATGGCAACCGGACACCTCGGCAACAGCGATGCGACAGCATTGAACCGCGATATCGCCAACGGTTCTCCGATAAACGACACACCTTATGTGCACTACGTGATGGAAAACGATGGCTCTGAAGCCCCGACAGAAATACAGGTCAGAGCAACTTTGCTTGAAACGGACACGTATGAGGCGGAAACAAAAATATTCACCGCCGTAATTAACCGGAACGGTCTGGACAGAGGATATAATCACAACTACGTTAAACGCAACTATGTATATCGCCTGAATGTCACCTTCGGAGATACCAGCTTCGACGGCAACCACGAAAAAGATCCCAATATACCGATTCCGCCACGGCCGACTACCGGAGACCTGGATGTACAAGTCGAAGTGGTCAATTGGGGACAAGTGAGCCAGGATGTTGAAATCTGATGATGGCAACACATAGGGTAAATATTTAAAATAGAACAAATTAAACGTATTATAATTATGAAATTAAGAAATTTATTTTTAGCCTCTTTGGCAGTTTGCACAATGGCATCCTGCTCAAAAGACGATGACGGAATATCCGGCCCGCAGGAGGTAGACGCTTATCTCTCTTTCGCCTCCACAACCGATGTCATGACGAAGGCATCGACCGAAGGTGACGATGATGCCGGCAACGGCAAAGAAGCCAAGATCCAGTCTTTGACGGCTTATGTCTTTGACGAAGCCGGAAAGTATGTGATCAGTAAGCATGTCAGTTTGGAAGGTTCCGGTACGGTAGGTGAGGACTATAATGTTACTGGAGAAGGCGAAAATCAGTCCATCACCTCAATCAAGGCTATCCATGTGAAAGTGGCAAAACCGACTACAGAAGGGGGAAATTCTTCTACAACCTTTAAAGTTGTTTTGTTGGCCAATACGGAGCATTATAATGATGTTACCAAGTTAGTGGATTTGGAGGGAAAGACAACGAAAGACATCAGATCATTAAATGCTGTAGAAGTAGGAAAATCTTATTTGCCAATGCACAGTCCAGAGTTGACTGTTGGAGGTTTAAAGCCTTCTTCCGACACGGAACATTTCATAAACTGGTATAATGGTGCTTCTTCTTGTACACCGGAAAAAGTAACAGCAAAGGACGACCATACAGGAAGTATTCCAGCAGCAGGTGCGACTAAAGTAATAATGACTCGCTCCATCGCGCGTGTGCAATTGGTTTCTTTGAAGGCTGACTTCAGCGCATTGGAATCTGATGGTAAAACGATAAGATTTGATGTTACGTCTGTGTTCTTGGCCAATGTCCGTGCTAACGCATCGGTTATGGGCGAAGAAAATACGGGAGCCGGTTTCTACAGAGGAGCCCCTGAATCGTTTGATGAACATCAGTTTTTGATTGCATTGAATAGTACTGTAGATGAAGCATTGGTGGCTACATATTCCGACAGGTCATTGACTACGGCTGGAAACGCTTTGACAGGATGGGATTTTGACAAATATATCAATGCAAATAGCCCGGAAAGCATTATGGGTATTCCATTCACTGCTAATGGTGATGGGTCTTATTCGAAAGAAGAGGGTGGCGCTTACCAGACCCGTTTGATTATTGCCGGCAACTATTATGATGGGAATCAAAGTAAAGGAACAAGATACTTCCATATCCCTTTGAAGTTGGTTGGTGATGCCGGTAATGTTGCAAGCAACAAGTTTTTCAAGGTCTCGGCAACTATCACCGGTGAAGGTAGCCCGAATCCGGATGAAATCTTGGAAAATGCTTGTATCAATTTCAGTATAGAAGTGGCACCGTGGAATGTGGTCGAGCAAACAGAAGATGATACGAATTAATAAAATCATTGATTCACAATAACCAAAGGGGACGTTTCAAAACGCCCCCTTATTTTTTGTCTATTAAAAGAAGCTTATCGTTTCTATCGCAATTAAAGGGTGTACCTCTCAATTTGCCTTTTGGTATTTTTACCACTTAATCTTGAAAGTTTCGCCTATCGCCTCCTGTCGGCATTCCCTGTACATTTGCACCGTAAGTCAAATGAGAAAATACATAGGATTATGAAAATTAAGAATATATTTTTCGCAGCAATATTGGTTCTTGCCGGTTTTTCCTGCTCCATGGAAGATGATGCTATCATGAATGATGTAGAGAAGGGTATTGAAGAAGCCACGGAAGCTTATACAGTATTGGACTTCGGTGTCGCTTTTAATGAAATGGCTACAAAAGCTTCAACAACTGTTGTTCCCGGTGAAGACAGACCTGCAACAGGTGATGAGAACAATGACGAAAAAAAGATATCTGAAGTATCTGTATTCTTATTGGAAGATGGAAAGGTAATAGGTATTTTAATCCCCCAAAATAGGAATCAGGTAAGTTCTAATAGTGATGGTTCTATCACTTTGAAGGATCTGAAGTTTGTGACGAAGTACAAAACTAATCGTACATTGGAGGCCCATGTTGTTATAAATGGTAATCAATTTTTGAAAAATATCAATATTGGAGATGCACAAAGTGCTTTGAATCAACAAATATCCGGATGTCTTTCTGCGGATCAACTAATCAAATATGGTTCTACGCGCATTGTTTTTGGAAAAGATATAACTAATTCTTATTCATCTCCGTCTGTTGCGGAAAATAATCCTACGACCATTCTTGTGAAGGTATCCCATGTGGCTGCACGACTTGACTTCTCTCAGTTTGATGTGACACTTAAAGGTTTTGAAGGGGATCCGACTGTTGTTTTTGATGAAGCTAAATTCGTGAACTTGCAACAAAATGGCAAGATTGTTGAAGGAGATGCGAGTGTCAATGTTAAAGATGGCGCTTTTTTGAACCGTAGTAACCGAATTGGAACGGGATGGATTGACATGGGAACAGCCTATGGCTATGCTAACCAATATAGACAAGATTCTGAAATGAATACAGCCTTGTATGTGAAGTTCACAGTTGACGGCAGAACATTTGAGAAAACATACCCGATCAATCCGGCTGGTATAACGAAGGAAGTCGATCATAACGGTATCAAAGGCGGCTACCTTTACGACATAAAAGTGCGTTGGACGATCACTCCGGACTGGGGAGATTCCACAATCGAATTCTATACGAGAGACTGGGTTCATAATTCCATCCCGGAAATTGTATTGTGATTAAATAGGAGAGTATAAAAATGAAAGTATCGACAGGTAAAATACACACAATTATGAAAACGAAAAATATATTCCTGACAGCTATATCTGCATTGTTCATCTTTGCAGCATGTACTGAAGAAAAAATAATAGACGAGCCGGGCGTTTCCGGCAAAGGCGATCTCGTCATCGAACTATCCCCCTCTTCCGTCATCACAAAAGCTGCTGCAACAAACGAAGGATATGTGTATGCGACAGAGGAAGAATTGAATGTAGAGGATTGCTGGATATTCGTGTTCGGTGAAAATGAAAAATATATTACGTCTCAGTATTTTTCTGGCGATGCTTTATCGGAAACTGAGAATGAATATGTAGATACCCCCGCTCCAAATGGAGGTAGCCAGACGTATAAAAAAGGATATACAATCACTTTAACCGGTTTGGATTATGGTACTTATGACTTTTGGGTCGTAGCCAATCCGACAGAGGCTAATGATGCTTATAAATCTTGTCAATCTCTGGATGCATTGAAGGAGATTATTGAAGGTGGCGATTCATATCAAGTTGCATTTGTAGATAAAGCTAACCAGTTGGTGAAAGTCGGTAACAAATCCGCAACATTTGACGTGACGACAGTCGCTTCTCCAATCCAGATCCCGTTAACACAGTTGGCTGCACGGGTGGAACTGAAAGTGCGGGTGGATATTCCGAGACAATTGTTAGAAGGGAAATATGAGTATCCGGATTTAGGAAGTACGAGTGGAGTGCTTACAGAGGCACAATTAGAAAAATTATTCCCTGATGGTAAGATACCTGGAGGAGTAAAGACGAATGCACAAGAATTAAGTGAAAGAGACAGTAATGGTAAGCTAAAGTATACATATTTTGGTCATCCCGTTACGACTACATCTACTCCCAAAAGTGCACATCCTGGTGCTTTGTCAGTTATTAAAAAGACAAAATATAAAGGTTTTTTGTTGAAAGAAATTAAGCTTGTGGTAGAGGATATACGAATTAAAAGTGAACTTGTGCCGAACAAAGAAGAATTTGAAGGACAGTTGGGTATAGCCTCTTTTGATCCGAATGAAGATGTAAGTACTACTTATTCTTTTAAATTTTACACATATACAAAAGAAGATTTAAAGATAAACTTGACGGGGAATCTTTATGATGCTGAATATCAAGTTTCTCAAAAAGGAAAAGTAGAAGATTGTATGTTTGTAAACGATAAGGCTCCAAGTGAGTTGGTTGCGCAGATTAATTCAGGTAATATTAAAGAGGGTGAAACCTTACATTTTACTGGTGGTAATGGTTGGGGAGATAAGGGAGTTGGTGTCATGCTCTGTAACGAGGAGACTTGGGTTGCTGTTGATGAAACAATAGAAAATTCGACGATTGAGGGGGAGGTTAAGCATTATTCCTCCGGCAGCGTAACCCTGAAACCCGAAGGCGGTTTTCAAGTCGGCAATATGTATGAAGCATCTGCATTGATACAGAGTGTTCCGGCTACAGGCTCTTTAAATATAGTGATAGAAAATATTCAGTCTGGAGGCGAGATCAATTTCGGCTTCAATTAATTACCAAAGCGATTATTAGTCTTTCAAGGGCTATGCCGAAACAGCTTTGTTCCCGCGCCAAGCGTGTGGAGACAAGGCTGTTTCGGCATAGCCCTTGAATTTTGATGGAGGTGTGCCAATATCGGTATCCCCCCCGTTTTTCAGCAGTTTAAACCTCTATCTCCCCGCAAACTATCCCGAATCTCCCCACAAACTAACTCAAACCATGCCATAAACTAATTCATAGCATATTACATACTCTCGATAGATAGTACGACATAACACCGATAGGTAGTACTACCTATTAGCAATTCATAGTACTACCTATACCTTATACATAGTACTACCTATCCCAACTTTCCTGTATGTCCCGGATTAGTTTATGGTATGGTTCGAGTTAGTTTCCGGTATGTTTTGTATTAGTTTGTGCATAAAATAATTGAAAAACATAGAATATCCGAAATATAAACCTTACCTTGCAGGAAATTTAAAAACTAATGCTAATATGAAAATAACGCAACTTCGCGGTGACCTGGCGGCTTTCCGTAACCTTGAACTAAGCATTGTCCTGAACGCCATGAAAACGGAAAATAGCCGGAAGCCGGTGACCACCTTGCGGCAGAACATTCCTTATCTGACTCCCGGGATAAAAAGCCTTGCAGCAGAAAAGATACCTGTAGTTTTGTTTGGCGTTACGCTGAAGCGGGATGATGAGAGGATCGGTGTGGCCACCTATGCAGGATTGGTGCTGCTCAGTATTGGTAACCTGATCGGTTATGCGGAGGCGGCTGCCATACGGGACCGGGCGGCGGGATTTCCGCAGACACTCGCTTCGTTTGTAGGATCGAGCGGACGGAGCGTTAAAATCGTGGTTCCTTTTACCTTGTCGGACGGTTCGCTGCCGAAGACGGAAAGGCATATGCGCCTTTTTCACGCCCATGCCTGCCTTCGTGCAGGACGCTATTACGAAGCACAGCTCCAGTTGCCCGTCGAATGGAAAGAAGAAGGATGCCCGACGCCGGAACAAGGATGCCGTGTGTCGTATGATCCCGACCTGTATTATAATCCGGATGCCTTGCCGATCCGCTTGGAACAACCTTTGCAGATGCCTGCTCCTGTGACGACACGCGAGGCACACGATGCCGAGACGGACCCTCTGTTGCGCATGGCGCCCGGCTATGAACGCTACAAACGCATATCGCTCCTTTATGAAACCAGCCTTACCGACACCTTTCGGCAGGTCGGGCCGGAAGACGGTGGCGATGAAGGACGGAAAAAGTTCATCGTGCATCTGGCACGTAAATGCCGGCAATCCGCCATCCCGGAGGAAGATGCCGTCCGTTTTGCCCTGATACACCCGTTCGGCAGGGAGCAGGAGATGGAGTTGAGGGCGACGTTCGGGAACGTCTACAGGAAAGAAAAACATTGCAGCGTACGGCCCTGTATGCCCCGGCGGATGCTGGTGGCGATGCAGATGGAAGAGTTTATGACAAGGCGTTATGAGTTGAGGTTCAACCGGATGAAGGGATGCAAGGAGTATCGCGAACGACATTCGCTGTTTACGGACTATCGCCCGGTGACGGCCGAGGCGGTCAAAAGCATCTGTTTCGAGGCGCAGTTGGAAGGGATATCGGCAATCGAATATGACGTGCAGCGTTACGTGGACTCCCGGCGTGTTTCCCATTACTGGCCGATCGAGGAGTTCCTTTTCGATCTGCCGCATTGGGACGGGCAGGATCGCATCCGTGCCCTTGCCGATTGTGTGCCATGCGAAAACAAGGAGTGGAGGGATTTCTTTTATATTTGGTTCCTCAGTATGGTGGCACACTGGTTGCAGATGGACAGGGAACATGCCAATAGCACGTCACCCCTGTTGGTCGGGCCGCAGGGTTGCCGCAAGAGTTCTTTTTGCCAGAGTCTTCTGCCGCCCGAACTGCGACCTTACTATGTCGATGGGATCGACTTGGGAAGCCGGAAGGATGCGGAGATGGCGTTGAACCGTTTCGCGCTGATCAACCTGGATGAGTTCGACTCGATACCCGCTTCCCGTCAGCCTTATTTGAAAAACCTGCTTCAGAAGGCGAAAGTGACGTTGCGCAAGCCTTATGGCGAGAGCATGGAGGAGATGAGGCGGTTCGCTTCGTTTATCGCAACCTCCAATACGTTCTCTTTGCTGACCGATACCACCGGCAGCCGCCGTTTTATCGGGGTGGAGGTGAAGGGGATGATCCGGATAGAACCCATCGATTATCCTCAACTCTACGCCCAGGCGGTCAGTGCCTTGAGGGAAGGTGAACGCTATTGGTTTACCCCGGAAGAGGAGGTGCTTTTGAACCGGAATAACCGGATGTTCGAAAAGTGGCCTTTGCTGGAAGAGTTGTTCCTCCATTATTTCCGTATTCCGGAGGAAGAGGAGGTTTGTGAGCCGTTGTCAGCACCCGAAATATTGATGACAATCAGCAAACAGAGCAAAATAGACCTTACGGAAACAAAGCTGAGGTTGTTCGGACAATTAATGCAAAAATATAATGTACGGAAGAAGATGAAAAAAGACCGGAAATACTATTATGTCATACCGGAAACAGAAGAACCGGGTGCCGATGTGCCGGTCGGGTGAGTACATCGACATCTGTATCGACACCAACATCGACACCTGATAATAGATAAATAATCAGGTGGTTGGGTTGAAAGGTGTCGATGTGTAGCATGATAATCATTTATAAAAATAATATAGTATGAGTATACAATACAGATTTGTCCCCATTTATGATAACCTGAATGAGGACAGCGAGAAAGTAACGGGTTTTTATCCCAAAGTAGTCAGCCGTGGCACAATAAACAAAGAGCGGATGTTTGAAGAAATATCGCACGGTTCGTCTTCCCTCCGTTCGGAACTGGCACGTTCGTGGATGCTGATGGAAGACTATATTATAGATCGGTTGAAAGATGGTTACGATGTCTGCCTGAACGATTTTTGCACTTTCGGTATCTCCGCCAAATACCGTCGTGTAGACCGCATCAACGAAATCCGAGCCGAATCCATTTTCGTAAAGGGCATGCATGTCCGCACTTCGGAGGTCGTCAATAAAAAACTCAAATGGGCGCGTTTCGAGAGGGAGTCGGAGAAATGAATCGATATGATAATATTTCCGTGTGTTAATCGGTATTTCTATCGTCTTGTCCTTTTTTCGTCGGTATTTATATCACGCGGTCCGTTCTTGGTAGCTTTGCCCGTGAAACTTGAAACGAGCACCTACCGCGCGTGGTAAAGACTTATTCTATTTTTGTGTCGGGATAAACTGTATTATCCCCTTTGCTGTTTAACATGGGATAGAAAAACGAAAGATAATTAAAAATGAAGTGTATGAAAAAAGTACTTTTCCTCTTTTTGCTTCTAGCCGGCATGACGAATGTCTATGGGCAGAAGTTTGCGGTAAAGTCAAACTTGCTGTACGACGCGACTGCAACGATCAACCTCGGTGTTGAAATGGGATTGAGCAAGAAGTGGACACTGGACTTGTCCGGTAACTACAACGGATGGAAGTTTGGCGACGACATGCGTTGGAAACATTGGATGGTTCAGCCGGAAGCGCGTTATTGGTTATGTGAGAAGTTTAACGGCCATTTTCTCGGAGTGCATGCCCATTATGCCGATTATAATGTCGGCGGGATCAAATTCCTGAGTAAAAATATGGAGAATTATCGTTATCAGGGCAACCTCTACGGAGCCGGCTTGTCCTATGGTTACCAATGGCTGCTGAGCAACCGTTGGAGCATGGAGGCTGTGATCGGTGTCGGATGGGCGCATCTGGACTATGATAAATATCCGTGCGCATCGTGCGGTACGGTTCAGAAGAGCGAAACGAAAGACTATTTCGGAGTGACGAAGGCTGCTCTTTCTATTATTTACTTTATTAAATAATCGGAGCGATGAAGAAAACAATGAAAATATATATGGCAGCAGCTTTGCTGGCTGTCGTTTCGCCGGCTATCCTGGCTCAGGCCCCGGTAAAAGTGGTTTGTAACGAATTGAAACAAAAAGGAAACGAATTGGTGATCGACGCCGTGATCACGGTCGACGGTAGCCGGATCAAATCTCGCGAGAACCTCTCCCTGACACCGGTCTTGGAATCGGCTTCGCAGAAGGAAGGGCTGCCTTCCATCCTGCTGAACGGACGGATCAGTCAGAAAGTGTATGACCGCGAGATCGCTTTGAACAACTTGCAGGATGAATCCCGCTTTTCGGTCGTGCAGGCCGGAAAGAGCGAAAGCGTCATCAACTATAAGACGGTAATCCCGTTTGAGCCGTGGATGAAAGACGCTCGCTTCGTGCTGATCCCGAACATGTGCGGTTGTGGAAAAGAGGAACAGGGTACTCCGCTCGTGGTGGCCGACAAGGTCCTGACCCGTCCCGACAAGCGGTATGAGGTGCAGCCTACCTTGGCTTATATCTCTCCGGAAGCGGAAACGGTAAAACATCGTGCCGAGGTGGGGACTGCTTATCTGGACTTCCAGGTGGGAAAATATGCGATCCTGCCGGATTTCCGTAACAATGTGGTGGAACTGGCGAAGATCGACAATACGGTCAGTACGGTCGTAAACGATAAGAACATCACGCTTGAAGGCATTATCCTGAAAGGTTTTGCGTCGCCCGAAGGCAGCTACAAGTCCAATACGGTCCTGGCCGGCAATCGTGTGAAAGCGCTTGCCGAATATATACGGAAGAAACACAACTTCAAACCGGAGCTGTTTACGTTAGATAACGGTTCAGAAGATTGGGAAGGCCTGAAAGCGAAAGTCGAAGCTGACCGGAGCGTTCCTTCGCGTGAGGCTGTGCTGGCTATCATCAACAGCAATGACGAGCCGGACAAGAAAGACGCCAGGCTGGCTGCTTTGGACGGAGGGGCTCCTTACCGTTATGTATTGAAGAATATCTATCCTTCGTTGCGCCGTTCCGATTACCGTGTCGCTTATCAGGTGCGTTTCTTTACGGTCGAAGAAGGACGCGAGATTATCAAGATGCGTCCGCAGCAGTTGAGTTTGAGCGAAATGTTCGCGGTGGCCAACAGCTACGAGATCGGAAGCAAGGAATATAATGAAGTGTTCGAGATTGCGGTCCGCATGTACAGCGACGATCCTGTCGCCAATCTGAACGCCGCCAATATCGCATTGTCGAAGAACGATCTGGATGCGGCCCGTACTTATCTGGCTAAGGCCGGCAATAGCCCCGAAGCCATCCATGCGCGTGGTGTCCTGAACCTGCTGGATGGGAATTTGGATGAGGCAGGAAAACTGCTGGAACAGGCAAAAGCTGCCGGTGTGAAGGAAGCAGCGGCCAATTTGGACGAGTTGCGTAAGAAAGAGGCCGATAATCAGCTCTTTGATAGCTTTGAGTAGTAAGATTGAGACTTTTACAGTGCAACCTTTGCGGCATTAACCCATATCTTTGTAATATAGAGTTTGCATATAGGAGATTGAGAATTTAAATTATTAAGATTATGGAACGTATAGTGGATGTCGAAAAGGTTCTGATGAACGAGATAGACAACCTGCATGGTGTCTACTTATATCTCGAAGGCGATTCATGGTGCGCGTATGAACGTTCTGCTTATTATCTGGCCAAGTTGAATGTGCCGGTGATACTACAGAAAGAAGTAATCCGCGAGGGGTACGATGTGGTTTTGTTGAAAGCACTGTTTGCAGTGGATGACATGTGTTTGCCACTGGCTCCTAAAATGGAGTTGAAGAGGGTGGCGGATGACAAGTTGCAGTTCCACATGTATGACGATATTGATGGTTTTCCCGAATGGAAAGCTTCTCAATTGAATAAGCTGCCTGCGTGACAGGTTGTTGAATAGCATTTTTATTAAACAGCCGTGAGGCTTGAATAAATACTAAGTTGTAAAATTGAGGGTGTATTTTGTCCCGAAGGCTGATCGAAAGATCCCCTTCGGGACTTTTTATTATAAGAATATTTGAAACATACAAATGATGATTTACATCTGCCAAAATTGAACTACATTATTTGGAGGGTGCGGTAAACTATGATCCGGGCATCCGCTGAGAGGGTGACGGTGAAGTTGTTACCGGTTGCCTCGTTTAACGTGCCTTGCCACCAGGCTGTCAGCCGGCGGTTGCGGATGGGCCAGCGCAGCCCGGTGGTGGAAATCGTGCCGGAAGGGGCGAGCGAGAAAAGGGACACTTGGGTTCCGGGTTTACTTTCCAGTGTTGTCGTTTGAAGGATAGGAGTGAAGATCCCATAGTCTGAAAGCATCTCTATCCGTTGGAACAGCGGGGCGTAGTCCATCAGCAACGAGATATTGCCTAACGTATGGTCTTCGCGCAGCCCGGTAGCCCCTAATATCAGAACTTCCTGCTGCCCGGACCGGTGGGCGAAGCGGACGGATTTCGTCAGGTCGTTTATTTCCTGGTCTTCTACGATATGGATGCGGTCGGCATACTGTTCACGAAAACGGGATGGGATACTGTCGAGGTCTCCGACAATCGCTGTCGGAGTGATGCCTGCTTTATCCAACGCCTCGACGGCTCCGTCACAAGCGATGACGACGGAGGCTTGATGCAGAAGATGAAGTGGTAAAGCTGTTTGTGGAAAACGGCCGTTTGCCATGACTACGCAATTATAAGGTGCTATCATTTGTTCTTATTCCTTTCTTTTTCCAAGTGTATAATCCGGCTGCCGCCAGTATGGCGTAGCAAATATAGAGAAACATTGTGGGATAGAGCCCACGCAGGTAATAAAGATAGACGGATACGCAGTTGACGACGATCCAGAAGATCCAGTGCTCGACGATCCGGCGTGCCAGCATCCAGGTGGCAACGATTCCGACGGCGGTGGTAAAAGCATCGCCTGCCGGTATCGGCGAATCGGTGAAATAATGCAGGACATAATAGAGTAACGCAAACAGGGCGACGATGGAAAAGCTGATCCCGGCAAAAAGACGGAGTGTCATATTGCGGTAGAGGATTACCTCCTGAGGAGCTGTCTCTATGTCTTCCGCTGTTTGTTCTTGCCTGCCCTTGCTGCGTGTCCATTGCCAGAAACCGTATATGCTGATGGCTACATAATAGATGTTCAATCCCATATCCGCATATATCTTTGAAAAGAAAAAGACAAAAACATAGACAAGGGAAGTCAGGAAGCCGACAACCCACATGGCACGATGCTGCCTTATCTCCAGAAAGAGATAAAGCAGGCCGGTCAGTACTCCGAAATATTCCAGTAATTGTTCCATCATTTAGAATTTGAATGTTACCCGTGCCATTGCGTTTGTTCCCGCCTGGGTGAAATAGCCGTCTTCTTTGTAACGTTCGCCGTCGACCATTGCCGAGTATACCCATGCATTGGTTTCATATTGCTCGTTGAACAAATTGTTGATCGTGACATCGAGGGCGATCTCCTTCATAAACTTCGGTTTGAAAACGTAGCCGACACGCAGGTTGCTGACGAAATAGGGATCGATGGAACGGTCTTTGCAAGAGGTGTTGTCGATATACTGGCGGCCGACAAACTGGGAGTTGAAACTTGCGCTGAATTGTTTCCAGTTGAAATTGAACATGCTGTTGGCGATGATGTCTGGCGAAAAGGCGATGTCGGTCGTCCCTAAGTCGTTGTGGTCCTCGCGTAGGAAGTTCCAGTCGGCATCGTAAACCTCGATGCTTTCGGTGAAGTTCTTGATCTTGTTCCGGCTGAGTGTCAGGTTTCCGCTCCAGTCCAGCCAGCGGGCGATTTCCACGCCTCCCGTGAGTTCTATTCCCATCCGGTAGCTGTCTTTGATATTGGAAGTGAGGGCTTCGCCGATTTCGCTGATCTTGCCGGTCAGGATCAGCTGGTTGCTGTAATCCATGAAGTAAAGATTGGCGCCGACATGGAAACGGGAGTTTCCGAAACCGTAACCCGCTTCATAGTCGTAGAGCGTCTCGTGCTGCGGGCGTTCGTCCCGGCCGGCCTCGGTGAAGTTGTCCCGGTTCGGTTCGCGGTTGGCTACCGAGAACGAGACGAACGCGTTGTGGCCGTCCTTCTGGAAGTTAATGCCCGCCTTGGGGTTGAAGAAGTTCCAGTGCTTGTCGACATTCATGTGGTCGCCGGCTTTGTCGTCGCTGCCTTCGATCGTGTAGTGGATGCCCCGGTACTGCATGTCCAGATAACCGTTCAAGTTGGGATGGAACTGGTAATTGGCTTTGGCGTACATATTGTAATCCAGCTTGTCACCCGTGTTACGGTAATATTCGTAGTCCGGTTCGGGAAGGTTGTTCGATTGTTTCGCCCACATGACACGCCCGAAGTGGTCGCCGTCGTAACGGTTGATGGCGGCTCCGGCTGAGAATTGCAAACGCTCTCCCCGATAGTTGGCGCTGTAGATCGCTCCGTAGAAGTCGTTTTCCAGCCACTTGCGGCGGACGAGGTCCGTCTTGGCGATGGTGTCTCCCTGGCTGTCGATATATGGGGGCAGTTTGTAGTCCTTGACTTTGGCTCCTCCTTTATAATCTTCATAATAGCCTGCCCCATGTGTGTAATGGAGTGTCAGGTTCATGTTCCACAGATCGCTCAGGCGCTGGCTGGCTGTCAGGTGGTAGTTCTGCTGCCGGTAATTGTCTGTTTGGTTCTTGTAATATTTGGTGACCCCGTCTTCTTTATATTCCCCGCAAGGGTTGTAGGTGCGGTCTGAATCCAGCAGATAGGAAGGAACGCCGGTCCATGCCTGGTAGGTCTTCTCGATGCTGCCGAAAGTTTGGAAGCGAATCAGTGTGTTGTCTCCGTAGTAAGCCGCCGAAGCAAAGTAAGAGTGCATGTTGGCCTTGGCCCGGTCGATGTATCCGTCGCTCTGGATATTGGAATAGCGGGCATCGAAAACGAAATGGTCCTGTAGAAGCCCGGTTCCGAGCTTGACAGTGTTCTTGACTGTCCCGAACGATCCGGCCGAGACCGAATATTCGGCATAAGGTTTCAACTCCGATTTCTGCGTCTGCATGGCGACGGTTGCTCCGAAGGCGGCTGCCCCGTTGGTCGAGGTCCCGGCTCCGCGTTGTATCTGGATATTATCGACCGAAGAGGCAAAGTCTGGCATGTTCACCCAGAAGACCGTGTGTGACTCGGAGTCGTTTACCGGTACTCCGTTGACTGTGATGTTGATACGGTTGGCATCCGTCCCCCGGATGCGGAAACCGGAATAGCCGATACCTGTCCCTGCATCTGACGTCATGATCACGGACGGCGATTGGAGGATCAGGAAGGGGATGCCTTGTCCGTCGTTCCGGCGATTCAGCTCGTCCTTTGTCAGTTCGCTGTAGGCAACCGGTGTCCCTTTGGCTACTTTGGTTGCGGTGACGACCACTTCGTCCAGCGAGATGTCTTTTGAGATTTTCAGAGAATCGGCCGGTCCGGTCGTTTTGCCTTCCGCCGACAATGCCATTAATGTTGAGGCAATAATAAGAACACTTTTCATCCTTTTTCTTTTTGATAACCTGAATTTTAAAAGGAATAGCAGAGGTGGACTGTTTTTACTGAAGATACACTTTTTCCCCTTCGTCGGCATTACCCGTACAGGTTCAATGGGTATAATCTCAGCCTGCCTTCCTGTTTTTGGGCGTCATTCCGGCAAGCACCCCTTATATTCGAGGGCAAAGGAACGAAAAAAACGGGTAATGACCAAATGTTCTGATATATGCTTACTTTTGACATATTAAGTATAAATGTACGCGATAAATCTCTTAACATGCAGAAAAAATATATATTTATTTGAAAACTCACTGATTATTTGTATATTTGCAGACGATTAAGCGAAGATGAGGAGGGGGCGGGCAGTCCCCTTCTTTTGTTCTTAACTGTATGTATATGATTGAAAAGGACGTGATAAGTCAGTTGGTAGAAGAGAAATTAGCTTCTTCCGGCAATTATTTAGTGGATGTAGTAATAAAACCAGGTAACCTGATTATCATAGAAATAGATAATGATGAGGGTGTTTGTATCGACGATTGCGCTGAGTTGAGCCGCTATGTGGAAGGTCACCTGGACCGTGATGTGGAAGACTTCGAACTGGAAGTCGGTTCCGCAGGGATAACATCTCCGTTTAAAGTGCTTCGCCAGTATGTGAAAAATATAGGTAACGAAGTGGAAATGCTGCTTAAAAGCGGTACGAAGTTGACCGGCGTATTGAAATCGGCCGACGAAAACGGGGTGGTGGTCACTGTTGAAAAACAAGTGAAGCCCGAAGGAGCCAAGCGTAAAGTGACTGTCCGGGAAGACCAGTCATATACATTCGATGAAATAAAATATACAAAATACCTAATAAGATTCAAGTAAAAAGATTATGGCCAAGAAAGAGGAAACAATCAGTATGATTGACACACTTGCTGAGTTCAAGGAGTTGAAAAATATAGATAAAGATACGATGATCAGCGTGTTGGAAGACTCATTCCGCAACGTGATCGCTAAAATGTTCGGTACGGATGAAAATTACGATGTAATTATCAACCCGGAAAAAGGTGACTTCGAAATCTGGAGAAACCGTACGGTTGTCGCCGATGACGAACTGGAGGACGAGAATCTTCAGCTGACACTGACCGAGGCCCGTAAGATCGATGCCGACTGTGAAGTGGGCGAAGAGGTGACTGATGAAGTGCATTTTGCCGATTTCGGACGTCGTGCCATCCTGAACCTGCGCCAGACGTTGGCTTCAAAAATACTTGAATTGCAGAAAGACAGTTTGTTTGCTAAGTATAAGGATAAAATCGGCAATATCATCGCAGCCGATGTTTACCAGGTATGGAAGAAGGAGATCCTGTTATTGGATGACGAGGGTAATGAGTTGCTGCTCCCGAAAACAGAACAGATCCCGACTGATTTTTACCGTAAAGGTGAAACCGTGCGTGCTATCGTACAGCGGGTGGATAACTACAACAACAATCCGAAGATCATCCTTTCCCGTACAGACAAATTGTTCCTGCAGCGTTTGTTCGAACTTGAAGTTCCGGAAATCAACGATGGTCTGATCACCATCAAGGCGATTGCCCGTATTCCGGGAGAGAGAGCAAAAGTGGCCGTTGAGTCGTACGATGACCGTATCGACCCGGTCGGCGCCTGCGTCGGAATGAAAGGTTCCCGTATTCATGGTATCGTTCGCGAGCTGAGAAACGAGAACATCGATGTTATTAACTATACATCCAATATATCGCTGTTTATCCAGCGTGCATTAAGCCCGGCAAAAATTTCCTCTATACGAGTGAACGAAGAAGAACATAAGGCAGAGGTTTATCTTCGTCCTGAAGAAGTTTCATTGGCTATCGGTAAAGGTGGTTTGAATATCAAGCTTGCTTGTATGCTGACCGAATACGCCATCGATGTCTTCCGCGATGTGGAAGGTGCAGATGAAGAGGATATCTATTTGGATGAATTCTCGGACGAAATTGACAGCTGGGTAATCGAAGCACTGAAGAATATCGGGTGCTACACGGCGAAGAGCGTATTGGCTATGAACCGCGAAGAGATTGTAGAACGTGCCGACCTCGAAGAACAGACTGTTGACGAGGTACTTGCTATCTTATCTGCCGAATTTGAAGAAGAAGAGGGAGAACCTCAAGAATAAGTATTACGACAAAGTTTGATATGCCCATAAAATTAATACAAGTACAGAGAAAATTAAATGTAGGAATCAACACGGTTGTTGAGTTTCTACGCAAGAAAGGGTTCGAGGTTGAGGATAACAATCCCAACACGCGAATCGGTGATGAACAGTATGCTTTGCTCGTAAAAGAGTTTGGAAAAGATTTACCGAACGGCGGACGTGAGCGTGAACGGGTCGTGCCCGAACGCTCTCACAGGGAAGCTTCTTCTGTGAAAGAAGAAAAGAGTTCGGAAATAAAGACTGTAATACCGGAAGAATTCAGACCCAAAATTGTGACGAAGGGTCGGATCGATCTGGACAGACCGCATAAAAAAGTGCAGGAGGTGCAGCATCAGCCTGTTTCCGTTCCTGTGGAAAAGAAAGTGGAGAAGCCTGTGGAGGCGGCCACTGCTGCAAAAACTGCTGATGCTCCGGTTGAGGAGGTGAAAACCCCCGAAGTAAAGGCACCTGAGGTGGAAATACCTGAAGTGAAAATCCCGGAAATGAAACAGCAGCCTGAGGAGATAAAAGAAGAAAAAGTTATAGTAGTGGAAAAGGAACCAGCAGAAGTGATGAAACCGGAGCCTGTACAGGAGCCGAAAACTGCAAATGTAGAGTCAACGACTGCGACTGCAGAACCGGCGGCATCTGCCGGCAACGATTCTGACGAGGGATTATTCCGGTTGAATACTCCGAAGTTCGAGTCGAAAATCAAGGTGACAGGGAAGATAGATCTGAACGCGTTGAATCAGTCTACCCGTCCGAAGAAAAAGACGAAGGAGGAACGCAAGAAAGAGCGGGAAGACAAGCGCGAGAAGTTCGCCGGTAACAAAGCGGGGCAACAGTCGGGTAACGGGCTTTTCAATAAAGGACCGAAAGACGGAACGGCAAGACCAGGTGCTCCTGTCAAACCGGGAGAAGGCGGTACGGATGCAAAGAAAAAACGTAACCGTATCAAGAAAGACCGCGTAGATGTGAACAATACGCCGGGAACTAATGCACGCCCGTCACGTCCGAACGATGATCGCAAGCCGCGCCTACGCAAGCCGGTGAAGGCGGAAATCAGCGAGGAAGATGTACAGAAGCAGGTAAAGGAAACCTTGGCCCGTCTGACCAACAAGGGAAATAAGAATAATAAAGGTGCCAAGTACCGTCGCGACAAACGCGATGCCATCCAGAAGCGTGAACACGAACTGATGGAACAGGAAGAAATGGAAAGCAAGGTGTTGAAGCTGACGGAGTTTGTGACTGCCAATGACCTTGCCAACATGATGGACGTTCCTGTGACGCAGGTTATCGGTACTTGTATGAGTATCGGTATCATGGTTTCCATTAACCAGCGTCTGGATGCGGAAACAATTAATATCGTAGCTGAAGAATTCGGTTTCCAGACCGAATATGTAAGTGCCGAAGTGGTGGAAGCCATCAAGGCCGACGAAGAAGACGACAACGAAGAAGACTGGGTGGCGCGTCCTCCTATCGTGACTGTGATGGGACACGTTGACCACGGTAAGACCTCTTTGTTGGATAATATCCGTAATGCAAACGTAATTGCCGGTGAGGCAGGAGGTATCACGCAGCACATCGGTGCTTACAACGTGAAGTTGCAGAGCGGGCGTCGTATCACGTTCCTGGATACGCCGGGCCATGAGGCTTTTACCGCCATGCGTGCCCGTGGTGCCAAGGTGACGGATATCGCGATTATCATTGTGGCTGCCGACGATAATGTCATGCCACAGACTGTCGAAGCGATCAACCATGCTTCGGCTGCTGGTGTACCTATCGTATTTGCTATCAATAAGATCGACAAGCCTCATGCCAATCCTGACAAGATCAAGGAGGAACTGGCTAACATGAATTATTTGGTTGAAGACTGGGGAGGTAAGTACCAGAGCCAGGAAATTTCAGCCAAGAAAGGTATCGGTGTGGAGGACTTGTTGGAAAAAGTATTGTTGGAAGCCGATTTGCTCGACTTGAAGGCTAATCCGAAGAGACGTGCTGTTGGTTCCATCATCGAATCTTCACTTGACAAAGGACGTGGATATGTTTCTACCGTGTTGGTTGAAAACGGAACACTGAAGGTCGGTGACATCGTACTGGCCGGAACCCATTTCGGTCGCGTAAAAGCGATGTTCAACGAACGTAACCAGCGTATCGAAAAGGCTGGTCCTTCCGAACCGGCTCTGATCCTCGGTCTGAACGGTGCTCCGCAGGCTGGCGATACGTTCAACGTATTGGAAACAGACCAGGAAGCCCGCGAAATTGCCAACCGTCGCGAACAGTTGCAGCGTGAGTTGGGCCTACGTACGCAGAAGATGCTTACGCTGGATGATATCGGTCGCCGTATCGCAGTCGGAAACTTCCAAGAACTGAACGTGATTGTGAAGGGTGACGTGGACGGTTCCGTAGAAGCGTTGTCAGACTCCCTGATCCGTCTGTCTACAGAGGAAATTCAAGTGAACGTGATCCACAAGGCTGTCGGTCAGATCTCCGAATCGGATGTCGTACTGGCTGCCGCTTCTGATGCGATTATCATCGGATTCCAGGTGCGCCCGGCATTGCCTGCACGCCGCCTGGCAGAGAAAGAGGGAGTTGAAATCCGTCTGTACTCGATTATCTATGATGCGATCGAAGAAGTGAAGAGCGCTATGGAAGGTATGCTTTCACCGGAAATCAAGGAAGAGATCACTGCGAACGTGGAAGTGCTTCAGGTTTTCAAGATCACGAAAGTGGGTACGATTGCCGGGTGTATGGTACGTGAAGGTAAGATCAAGCGTTCGAACAAGGTGCGCGTGATCCGTGACGGTATCGTGGTTCATTCCGGAGAGTTGGAATCTTTGAAACGTTTCAAGGATGATGTGAAGGAAGTGGTTGCCGGTTTGGATTGTGGTTTGAACATTGTCAACTACAATGATATTCAGGTTGGTGATATCATCGAGGCATACGAAGAAACGGAAATCAAGAAGACATTGTAAACATGAACTGGTTGGACATTACATTGCTATGTCTGGCAGGAATAGGATTTGTGAAAGGCCTGTTTGATGGAGTCATCAAACAGGTTGTTTCGCTTATAGCCCTTTTGGTCGGGATCTTTTTTTGTACGAAGGCGGCACTTTGGCTGCGTGGATATATATTGGCATTGGGCTGGTTTCCCGAACAAGGAGTGACGGTGCTCAGCTATGTGGCGGGTTTCCTGTTGATCGTGGGTGTCATATTGCTGGCGGGTGAGATTCTGACTCGTGTCGTGGGAGCGACGCCGTTGAGCGTCCTGAACCATTTGGTGGGTGGTGTCTTGGGGCTTTGTTTTATGATGGCGTTTGTCAGCCTTCTGCTGAACAGTATGGAGATGATAGACAAGGGATCGGTCCTGATCCCGCGCCAGGCAAAGGTCGAATCCCGTTTTTATAATTCAGTCAAAGAAATAATCCCAACCATTTACTTCCAAAATTTGTTTTTTAAGGAGGAATAGGTTTCATAATTTGAACAATATATTTAATGTATAATGGAAGATTCAAACGACATACTAAATGAGGTGACGACCGGTGATTATAAGTACGGATTCGTTACCGATATAGATACGGAGGTGATTCATCGCGGATTGGATGAAGAGACTGTTCGTATTATTTCCGCCAAGAAGAATGAACCGGAATGGCTGCTTGAGTTCCGCTTGAAAGCCTTCCGCTATTGGCAGACACTGGAGATGCCGACATGGCCTCACCTGAATATCCCGCCGATCGACTATCAGGATATCATCTACTATGCCGCTCCGAAGAAGAAGGAAGGTCCGAAGAGCTTGGATGAGGTCGATCCGGAACTGATGAAGACTTTCGACAAACTGGGTATTCCTCTGCACGAACGTGCGCAGCTTAGCGGGATGGCGGTCGATGCAGTGATGGACAGCGTCTCCGTAAAGACAACATTCAAGGAGACGCTTGCTGAGAAGGGCATTATCTTCTGTTCTTTCAGCGAAGCCGTCCAGCATCATCCCGATTTGGTCCAGAAGTATCTGGGAAGCGTGGTCAGTTATCGTGATAATTTCTTTGCCGCATTGAATTCGGCGGTGTTCTCGGACGGTTCGTTTGTCTATATCCCGAAAGGCGTGCGTTGTCCGATGGAGCTTTCTACCTATTTCCGTATCAATGCGGCCAATACCGGACAGTTCGAACGTACATTGATTGTGGCGGATGATGAAGCCTATGTCAGTTACCTTGAAGGTTGTACCGCCCCGATGCGCGATGAGAACCAGCTTCATGCGGCTATCGTCGAAATCGTAGCGCATGAACGGGCCGAAGTGAAATATTCCACCGTTCAGAACTGGTATCCGGGTGACAAGGATGGAAAGGGAGGTATCTACAACTTCGTGACTAAACGCGGACTGTGCAAGGGCGAAGGGAGCAAGATCTCTTGGACACAGGTGGAGACAGGTTCCGCTATTACCTGGAAATACCCGAGCTGTATCCTGGCCGGTGATAATTCGGTAGGCGAGTTCTACTCGGTGGCCGTCACCAACAATTACCAGCAGGCCGACACCGGTACGAAGATGATCCACCTTGGACGGAATACTCGCAGTACGATCGTCTCGAAAGGTATCTCCGCCGGGCATAGCCAGAACAGCTATCGCGGCTTGGTGAAAGTTTCTCCCCGTGCCGAAGGCGCCCGTAATCATAGCCAGTGCGACAGCCTGTTGCTTAGTTCGACTTGCGGTGCCCATACCTTCCCCTATGCCGATATCCAGAACGAGACGGCGGTAGTGGAACACGAAGCGACGACGAGCAAGATCAGCGAAGAACAGTTGTTCTATTGCCGGCAGCGCGGTATCTCGGTCGAAGAAGCTGTCGGTCTGATCGTCAACGGGTATGCCCGCGAGGTAATGAACAAGCTCCCTATGGAGTTTGCCGTGGAGGCACAGAAGCTGCTGACTATTTCTTTAGAAGGAAGCGTAGGATGATTTTATGATTTATGATTTATGATTTATGCGTCGATGATAAATCATAAATCATAAATCATAAATCGCATAAATCATAAATTATAAAGTCATGTTAGAGATAAAGAACTTACATGCCAATATCAATGGCAAAGAGATATTGAAAGGAATCAACCTTTCTGTCAAGGCGGGTGAGGTACACGCCATCATGGGGCCGAACGGTTCCGGAAAAAGTACCTTGAGCAGTGTGTTGGTCGGTAATCCGGCATTCGATGTAACGGAAGGGGAGGTGATCTTCAACGGTAAGAACCTGCTGGATCTCGAACCGGAAGACCGTAGCCGTGAAGGTATTTTCCTGAGTTTCCAGTATCCGGTGGAGATTCCGGGAGTCAGCATGGTGAACTTCATGCGTGCCGCCTTGAACGAACATCGTAAATATAAAGGGCTGGAATCTGTTTCGGCTACCGACTTCCTGAAGCTGATGCGCGAGAAGCGTGCGATTGTGGAATTGGACAATAAGCTGGCGAGCCGCAGCGTGAACGAAGGTTTTTCGGGTGGTGAGAAGAAGCGGAACGAAATCTTCCAGATGGCAATGCTCGAACCGAAGCTGGCGATTCTCGATGAGACGGATAGCGGTCTGGATATCGATGCCCTCCGCATCGTGGCAAATGGTGTCAACCAACTTCGTACGCCAGAGAATGCGGCTATCGTGATCACGCACTACCAACGTCTGCTGGATTATATCAAGCCCGACGTGGTCCATGTCCTCTACAAAGGACGTATTGTCAAAACCGCCGGTCCCGAACTGGCTCTCGAACTCGAAGAAAAAGGCTACGACTGGATCAAGAAAGAGATGGGAGAAGAATAAGAATAATTAGGCACGGATTACACGCGAAATCCGTGTAATCCATGCCAAAAAATTAGATAGTAATGAAAGCAGAACAACAATATATCGATCTTTTCACCCATTATGAGGATCTGATTTGCCGGCATGCGGCGGGGTTGATGAATTTGCCGCGTGCAGAGGCTTTGGCTGATTTGGAACGGTTGGGCTTTCCGACGGTGAAGAGTGAAGATTATAAATATACAGATGTGGCGCAGGCTTTTGCTCCGGATTACGGGGTGAATATCAATCGTCTTGATATCCCGGTCAATCCGTACGACGTGTTCCGTTGTGATGTCCCCAACCTGAGTACCTCGCTTTATTTTGTGGTGAATGATACTTTCTATGACAAGATGTTACCGAAAGCCCATCTTCCCGAAGGTGTTTATGCCGGGGGAATGCGTACTTTCATGGAAAAGTATCCCGAAGTGGCATCCCGCTATTATGGCAAGGCGGCACCAACCGGTAAGGATGGTATTGTTGCCTTGAACACTATGCTGGCCCAGGATGGTTTTGTGGTCTATGTGCCGGAAGGTGTCGTAGTGGAGCGTCCGATCCAGTTGGTGAATATCTTCCGCAGCGATGTAGACACGATGGCGAACCGCCGTATCCTGGTGATTATGGAGCCTCGTTCGGAAGCCAAGCTGTTGGTGTGCGATCATAGCATCGACGATGTCAAGTTCTTAGCCACGCAGGTTGTCGAGATCTTTGCGGGTGAAGGTGCCTTCTTCGATTATTACGACCTCGAAGAGAGCAGCATGTCGACTACTCGTTTTGCCTCCGTGCATGTGAAGCAGGAAGCGGGAAGTAATGTTTTGGTGAATGGTATCACGCTGAATAACGGCCTTACCCGTAACAACTATTATATCGAACTGAACGGCGAACAGGCTGAAGCGACTTTGTGCGGTATGTCGATCCTGGACAAAGAACAGCAGCTTGATACCTACAGCCATATTACGCATGCCGTACCTCATTGTACTAGCAACGAACTGTTCAAGAATGTTTTGGACGATCATGCGGTCGGTGCGTTCAGCGGCCGTATATTAGTGAAGGAAGATGCACAGAAGACAGCGGCCTATCAGACGAATCGCAATCTTTGCGCGACCCGTGAAGCCCGCATGTACAGCAAGCCCCAGTTGGAAATCTATGCCGACGATGTGAAATGTTCGCATGGTATGACCACCGGACAGTTGGACGAAACTGCTTTGTTCTATATGCAGAGCCGCGGCATTCCTCGTGACGAGGCACGCATGTTGTTAAGCGTAGCTTTCACCGCGGACGTGATCGATTACGTACGTCTGGATGCTTTGAAAGACCGTTTGCATAAATTAGTAGAAAAACGTTTTCGTGGAGAACTGGCGAGATGTGCCGGTTGCCGGATTTGTAAATAAGAATAACATATGCAATTGGCTCATATCGCTATCTGGACGAACGAACTGGAACGTTCGCGTGATTTCTATATCAAGTATTTCAACGGGAAAAGCAACGAGAAGTATGTGAATCCGAAGAAAGGCTTTGTCTCTTATTTCGTCACTTTCGAGGGAGGGGCTTCACTTGAAATCATGCAGCGGACCGATATTACCAAAGAAACGGCAGATGTCTTCATCGGACTTGCCCATTTTGCCTTTTCTACCGGATCGAAAGAGAAGGTGGATGCCATGATCGAACAATTCCGTTCGGACGGTTACAAGATCGTAGGCGAGCCGCGTATTACTGGTGACGGTTATTATGAAGGAGCTGTTTTGGATCCGGATGGTAACATTGTTGAGGTGATCGCTTGACGGAAACGTACCGGGATTGATATTACCAGACGCAGATAAATACGGAAGGGCGCTGAGTTATGCGGACATCATTGGTAAGATAAGTCCGCATGATTCTGCGCTCTTTTGTTTTCGGTACTCAGTAAAGCCAGACAGCCGTGTATGGGCGGAAAGGCCGGATCAGTTCATATAGGATAAGAATACCAACAGAGGTATGTAGTCTTTCAGATTGACATGTAACTTTTTCAGAGCCTGGGCGATATGGTATTCCACGCCTTTGGTTGTCATACCGAGTGTTTCTGCGATCTCTTTGTAAGGTTTGTTTTCGTAGCGACTCATGATGAAGATACGGCGGGTCTGTTCCGGCAGGGAGGCCAATGTCTTGTTCACGATTTCTTGTGCTTCGGCTGTAAACAGTTCTTCCGGATTGCAGGCTTCGAGGGTGGAGATGCGGGTGTTCAGTTCCCATTCGGCATGATTCTTCAGATGTTCGCTGGCATCTTCCCTGACTTGTATATGTTGCAGGTAGTTGATACATTTGTTTTTGATGATCGTGAGTATATAGGCCGGAACATTGGAATCTGCCTTTAACGTGTTCCGGTTTTCCCAGTATTGCATCAGTGCCTCTATGGTGAAATCTTCGGCAACAGCTATATCCCTCACATATATATTCGCAAAGCGGATGAACCGTCCTTGATAATCTGCGAATAATTGATTGAAGGCCTTTAAATCTGCTGAATATTCCATATACCCTATCGATTAGCGCGTAAATATAATAAAATTTAAAAGAAAAGCTATATTTATTCCACGTAGATTACCTTTCCGATTTTTACCGCTTCCTTCTCTATATTGAAAATTCCTGCCCTGTGTCTGGTAGGACGGTGAGGCAGAGCAGGAATATGTAAATGATTTTTTTATGCGTCGTTCTTTATAACCCCATTGAAGGTGGAAGCGATCCGGCGGAAGAAGCCCATTCTTTATTGGGGCTATCTCCCATGACGAACGAAAGGATGCCTCCGTTCATGATGTCTTTGTGGAGGATGTAGCTCTTGTCGTATGGCTGACCGTTAAGGGTAGCCGACTGAATGTAGATATTCTTTTCCGATGCCCCTTTGGCTTCGATTGTGAATTTCTTGCCGTTTTCAAGTGTGATAACGCTTTCTTCGAATGACGGGCTGCCGATCACGTAGTAGGGCATGCCCGGACAGACCGGATAGAAGCCGACCATGCTGAAGACCAGCCAGGATGACATCTGGCCGGCATCGTCGTTGCCGGATAGTCCGTCGGGAGTCGTGAAATACTCGCGGTTGATGATATCATGTACCCATTTTTGTGTCTTCCAAGGTTCACCGGCATAAGCGAAAAGATAGGCGATGTGGTGTCCCGGCTCGTTGCCATGCCAGTAATAGTTCCCTTCGAAGAAGTTGTCCAGACGGTTGATGAAACGTTCTTTTCCGCCCATGTGCCGGATCAGTCCGGCTATGTCCTGGGGAGCATACCAGGTGTAGTGGTAAGGAGTCCCTTCACAGATGAACGAAGTGGAGGCAAACGGATCGAATGGCTCGATCCAGGTTCCGTCGGCATGGCGTCCACGGGCATAGCCTGTTTCGGGGTCGATTACGTTCCGGTAGTTTTCCGCCCGTTTGATGAGTGCTTTATAATCGTCTGTCTTGCCTAACTTCTTGGCAACCTGTGCAAGGACAAAATCATCATAGGCATATTCCAGTGTGCGGGATACTTGTTCACGACGGTGGAATGCTTCCGTTACTTGATCCTCTAACGGCACGTAATTGTATTTGAGGTAAGACTCCATTGCCCGTCGGCCTTTCCCGTCGCGATAGCTGCCGGAGTCCGGATTGGCCTCGAAAGCGTTTTTGCGCATCAGCGTGTAAGCTTCTTCATAGTCAAAACCCGGAGTGTCTTTGACGATGGCGTCTCCGATCATGGCGATGCAGTGGTCACCGATCATGGCAGCCGTGTAGCTGTTCCAGGACGGGAAGATGGGCAACCAGCCGCCCTGCTGTCCTTTTAATACGAGCGAATGTGCCATGTCTCCGTTGCGGGAAGGGGTAAGGATAGAAAACAGAGGGTGGACGGCACGGTAGGTATCCCATTGCGAGAAGTCGCAATAGTAGGTTCCGTGGTCCATCTTCATAATCTGTCCGTCACCGTCGAATCTCGGATAGGAGCCGTCCACGTCGCTGAACGCGCGGGGCAGGAAGTGTGCGTTGTAGAGAGCTGAATAGAATTTGACCATTTCTTTTTCGTTGTTTCCTTTTACTGCGATTTGCCCCAATGCCTGGTTCCAGATGTCGGAGGATGCCTGTCGCACTTCGTTGAAGTTCCATCCCGGAATTTCGGCAGCCAAGTTTTTGCGGGCATTGTCGATGCTCGTAAAGGAAGTGGCAACTTTGACCAGTATTTTCCCCGGCTTATCGGAAGTCAGCTTGATCCAAGCTCCGACAGCATGTTTTTGTCCTTTTGCCGATTTTCGTCCGGGGGTGATCGTGGTGCTGTCCCAAACGCCATAGTCGGCAATCTCTTCATTCAGCTGAATCACGAAATGTCCGCTAAATCCGGCTTCCTTACCGTATCCTTGGTAGATGCGGTGTACGGGGTTGTAACCGGTTATTTCTTTTTTCTCCGGATCGATTTCGACGAAGGCGACACCTTCATCACTATTGGGTTCGATCACGATGTAGTGGTCGCCATCCTGTTCGAAGCAGAATTGCATGATGCCTGCACGGGAGAGTCCGGTCAATTCGGCATGGATGTCATAGTCGTTCAAGTCGACCGAATAATAGGAGGGAGTTGCTGTTTCCTGAGTGTGGTCGAAAGTGGAGGCGCGTTTGACCGGGTCTATTTCGAGCTTGTTGCTGAGCGGCATAATTGTGACGCTGCCGTAGTCTTGTGTACAGGAGCCGTTCATCCAGTGGCTGGCCCGGAATCCTTGGATTGCATCCTGGAAATAATAGTAGGGAGGATGACATTTCTGTTCGGTCGCCTGTGTCTGTGCCACCCAGTTGGTCATACCGTGTGGAACCCCGACTGCCGGCATGATTTGTCCGCGTTCTTCCGTCGAGTTCTTGTCTTTTCCTTGTACGATGCGGATATCTGTACCGATCAGCGGGTCTACATATTTTTCAAATTTATTTTCCTGTTGGTTGCATGAGAATAAACACAACGTACTTAATAAAATTGTCCAGCTCTTCATGTTATATTATTTTAGGTATGCTGTAAAGATAGAAAAAAAGCAGAAAAGTGTATCAAAACTATCCTTTGTTCCCGCGCTTGACGCGGGATCGCATTATATCAAGCGCGGGAACAAGGGGATTTTGATACACTTTCTTTTCGATTAATTTCGGGATTCGATTCTATAGTCGTTCTGTGTCAGTTTCGGATTGACATCGATCTGCTTTTGCGGAATCGGGCAGATAAGGTTTGTTTCGTTTAGGGAGAATCCTTTACTTCTCATCACTTCAACAGCACGTCCGGTGCGGATTAAGTCGAACCAGCGATGATTTTCGAATGCCAGTTCCACGCGGCGTTCCTGTTCTACCATCAGGGCGAACTGGGCCTTGTCGGTTGTCTGCAGGTCGACCGGGCTGGTCTCTGTCGTCTGATAACCGAAACCACGCCGGCGTGTCATATTCAGATATTTGCAGGCTTCTGCCGTCTTTCCGTTCTGGTTCAATGCTTCGGCATACATCAGGATCACATCGGCATAGCGGATTACCGGATAGTTGTTGCTGGCATCATTGTTCTGATAAGGAACATCCATGAACTTGCAGACATAGCGGGATTCCACCCATTCGTTGTTTTTGCGGTTATCGTAATATCCGAGGGACATGGAGAAATCACGGCGAAGGTCGCCTTCTTCATAAGCATTGTAGATGTCCATCTCCGGGATATTATTACCGCCTGTACCGCCGACTGCCACTACATTCGTTCCTGAGTTTTCAGGTGCGAAGTTATTGGCATAGTTGGAACCTTCGCCATAGCCGCCTTTCAGGAACTGGATTTCGAAAATGCCTTCCTTGCTGTTGTGGTTAACTGGGCTGAACACGTTTTTGTAGCCGTCGATGTTCAGGCTGCCCGGCGTATTTTCCAACAAACTGTACCGTCCGCTGTTGATGATTTCAGCCAAGATAGTTTCCGCTTCTGCATATTTGTGCAAAGTCATGTAGACGTTTGCCAATAATGCTTTGGCTGCTCCCTGGGTTGCACGCCCGTCTTCGGCTGTCGAATAGGAAACAGGAAGACCTTGTGCCTCTTTCAAATCGGCGATGATCTGGTTGTAAACATTTTCTTTCGGTTCGCGCAGGATGTCGTAAGATTCCGAGATGCTGATCTCTTTCAGTACCAGAGGCACATCGCCGTAGACACGGACCAGGTTGAAATACATCAGGGCACGGATAAACTTGCATTCCAGTTTATACCGGTTTGCCAGTTCAGTATTGATTTCGATCCCGTCGATACGTCCTAAGATCGTATTGGTACGGTTGATAACTTTGTAGGCTGCTTTCCAGAAATTGGCGATCATACTGTTCTGCGTGTCGATGTAGAACTGGTCGAACTCATTCTGAGTGGTTACTGAACCGGAGAGCTGGTTGCGGGTATTGTCGGAGGGAATTTCTCCGAAAACATACCAGTTACCGTATATGTCACCTTCCTGTAGAGAAGAGTAGGCTCCGTTTACTGCCGAGAGGATGTCGTCGGCCGTTTTGTAGAAATCGTTTTCACTTAAATCCGTTTGCGGATTCTGTTCCAGGAAGTCACTGCAGGATGAGAAGCTAAATCCCAGAAGGGCTATTGCGATCAGATTATATTTTAGTTTCATAATTTGTCTGCTATTTAAAAGGTTACGTTAATACCGAAAGTACAGGTGCGATACAGCGGGTACATACCGTAGTCGGTACCGGGAGCCGTCACGTTGTCTTCCTTGAAACTTGTTTCCGGGTTGTAGCCGCTATAACTTGTGATCGTCAGCAGATTTTGTGTGGAAACATATACGCGTGCACGTTGGATGCTGCATTTCTTGGTGAATGCTTCAGGCAGCGTATAACCGACAGTCAGGTTGTTTACACGGAGGAAAGAACCGTCCTCTACCCAGCGTGAGGAAATGGCATTGTTCTGCCCGGTCGGCTGTGAGTTGGCTCTCGGAATCCATCCGTTACCCGGGTTTGATTCTGATTGCCAGCGTCCCATCATCTCTTTCAGCTGATTCTGGTTACCTTCGCCCTGTGTGTAGAAGCGTCTACCCAAGTGTAGTACTTCATTTCCGACAACCCCCTGTAGGGATATACTGGCATCGAAGTTCTTGAAGGTGAAAGAGTGTGTCATACCCCAGGTAAAGTCTGGCATATTGTTACCGATGATTGTGCGGTCGTCGGCATCGATTTTATGATCTCCGTTGACGTCTTCGAACATGACGTCACCCACTTGTGTGTCGGCCAGATGAGGATATGAATCCAGTTCTTCTTTCGTTTTGAAGATTCCCAGCATTTTATACCCGTAGAAAGCACCGATCGGTTGGCCTACCATTGTGACGTGGGTTGTTCCGGCACCGCCGTCGCTGAAGATCGGATCTCCTGTCGGTCCTAAAGCCAATACTTTGTTACGGTTGACAGAAATATTCCCGGTTGCATCCCAAGTAAAGTCTTTGCCTCTGAACGGAGTACCGCTAAGGGTGATTTCAAGACCTTTGTTACGCATTTTTCCGATATTCTGCATAGCCTTTTCGAATCCGGTGATTGTCGGAATATCTACATCCATCAACAGGTCGGTAGTCTTACGGTAGTATAGGTCCAGAGACAAAGACAGACGGCTGTCCAAAACGGAGATTTCGAAACCGAGATCAGTCTGGTGTGTCTTTTCCCAAGTCAGGTCAGCGTTGGAGAAGCTCTTTTGGGCTGCACCGTTTACGATATTACCCGTACCCGTTCCCAATACATAGTTAGCATTTTCCATGATACCGATCGACGCATAATCACCGATATTATTGTTACCTGTGATACCGTAGCTTGCGCGGATCTTCATGTCCGACAGCCATTTTACATCTTTCAGAAAGTCTTCCTGAGACAGACGCCATGCTACTGATCCGGAAGGAAAATAACCGTAGCGGTTGTTTTTGCCGAAACGGGAAGAACCGTCCGCACGGATGGATGCGGTCAGGTAGTATTTGTTGTTATAACGATAGTTGACACGTGCCAGATAGGAGAGCAATGTCCAGGTCTTGCGTTCTGACTTGCTGCTTTTTACTGTTGCATTGTTGAGTGTCTGTATTTTATCATTCGGGAAATCGGAACCCGTAGCCTCTGTGTAGCGGTAGATGTTTTTCTGTGCAGTGACACCGGCAACAGCGTCGAGTTCGTGCTTACCCCACGATTCGAAATAAGTAATTGTATTTTCGTTCAGCCAGTTGATAACTTCGGTTGACTTCTCTGTCGCTTTTCTTTCCGTTGAAGGGAGAGGAGCCACGTTACCGTTATTAGGAATGGTTGCCGGACGGAAGTATTCGCCTCTGTATTCGCGGATATCGGCACCGATGGTAGATTTCAGTTTCAGGTTTTTCAACAAGGAAAGTTCGATATAACCGTTGCTGAACAGGCGGAGATCTGTGTCGTAGTTGTGGATATGTGTCAAGGCCACAGCATTCGGTACACCGGTCAATCCGTCGCTAGCGACGGCGTACATGGACTGTGAAGCCCATGTACCGTCTTCATTGTATACAGGTACTACGGGAGATGTCGCCAAAGCTGCATTGATGACACCGTCACTTGCCCAGTGGCCTTGGGTTGTCTTGTTCGCGTTCATGTAAGTCGGAGCCAGATTGACACCCAGCTTCAACCAACTGTTCAGTTCGCTGTCGATTTTGGCTCTTGCCGAGAATCGTTCATAATCACTGTTGATAACGACACCTTGCTGGTTGAAATAGCCGGCAGAGAACATATATTTAGTCTTTTCATCGCCACCAGTTACTGTCAACTGGTAGTTTTGTACGGGGGAAGTGCGGAAAATTTCGTCTTGCCAATCCGTACCGGCACCTAAAGAGGCAATATAGGCGGCATCGTCGTAGATAGCCGGGTAACGATAACGGTTTCCGGACGGACGCATACTCAGCGGATCGCTAGCGGATGCTCCAGGAACCTTGCTGATGTAGTTGTTATTGAAGGCTTCCCGGCTGAATTCGACAAATTCTTGCGCGTTCATCAGGTCCATCTTCTTTGTTACGTTCTGGAAACCTGCATAGATATCCAAGCTTACGCTGACCTTGCCGGTCTTTCCCGACTTGGTTGTGACCAATACGACACCGTTGGCTGCACGCGAACCGTAGATCGCGGCTGCCGAAGCATCTTTCAATACTTCGATAGATTCGATATCATTCGGGTTGATCGCATTCAGGTTTTGTTCTCCCAGCGGATATCCGTCGACAACATACAACGGGGCGCTGGATGCCGTGATGGAGCCGGACCCGCGCACACGGATTGTGGCCGCTTGTCCCGGTTGCCCTCCGACTTGTTGTACCTGTACACCGGCCAGTTTTCCGGCCATAGCTTCTGTCGGATGCGACACTTTGAGGTCTTTCATCGAACTGCTGCTCAATTGTGAAACGGCTCCTGTCAAGTCTTTTTTCTTCATGACACCGTAGCCGACTACTACAACTTCGTCCAGTGCTTCGGAGTCTTCCTGGAGAGTAATATTAAAGGTGGTCTGATTCCCTACGCGTATTTCTTGTGGAGTAAATCCGATGTAGGAGATAACGAGGGTAGCGTTTGCGGGCACATTCTCAAGCATGAATTTACCATCCATGTCCGTAATGTTCCCGTTTGTCGTTCCTTTTACGATAATGTTGGCACCGGCTATAGGGCCGAGTGCGTCTTGTACGATTCCTGTGATGGTCTTTCCGTTTTGTTGCAAACGTGTAGGAACTGCCGAGTCCGATTTTCCCCGCAGGCTCGTTGCAGGGTCCGTGATGTAATTCTCATTTGCCAGAACACTGATGCTGGGCAAAAGAGAAAGCAGGCAAATTATTGCCATTTTGTTATTTTTCATGTTTACATGGTGATTTAAGTTACTACTAATAAGTTAACTATATAAATATTAAGAATAGCCGTGGTTATTCTCTATATGCAAAGATTCTTTGACTTCATGGTCCCATTGGATAACTGATTTAGGTTTATATTTATTAGATGCTGTTTATTCACGATCTCTGATTTTATTCAATATTCTGCAAATATAGATAAAGTTATTATTAAACAAAAAAAATTAACAGTTATTCTGGGCTATTCCGAATATAACTGTTAATTTATTCCAATTGTTTTTGCTTCTATCAGAAGCGGAAATACAATTTTCCACTGACATTATTTTCCGGTCCGTTTCCTCTGGCACGATGCGGTTGAGATTGAGGACCGAAATCTTCCGCTTTTCCGAATTTGGTTCCGACAGCCGGAATTGCATTCATGAAAGAGAGGTTTCCTTTTGGATAGTCGACAATCGTGTGGTTGCGTTTCGGATCGTATTGTTCTTGTACGGCTGGGGTAAAGAGATGCAAGGTGACATCTTCTTTTCCGCTGTAAACTTCGAATGGAGTGGGGCAATCGAGCTTCATCCCGTAGAATAAAGAATAGTATCCTTTGAATTCCGGATAGTCCCAACTTTCACCAGTGATAGTGTTGTTATACTTCTTTTCCCAGATATTCAGCGAACCGCCTTTCATCCGGTTGTTGTATACACGGTATGGTCCGTTGGCGAGCAAAGTGGCTCCGGCGATCTCTTTTTCTGGGAAATCGAACGTGATACCCGCCATCTTGACCATGTCCTGGGGGCGGTAATTGTAGTCCAGTTCTACGATGCCGGAAGGGAGCATGGTCCAAGTGAATGTGTAGACTGTATTTTTTCCGTTTCGGGACGTATAAGTGGCAATCAGTTGAGGATTTCCTTCCACTTGCTTATATTCTACTGATTTACAAATAATATCTTGATTGGATATCAGTACCGGCCCATTGTTCAACGGGATTGCTTTACCTCCGGAAGTGACTGACCGGAGCAGGCCGTTTTGTTTGTCGAACGTTACTTCCGTACCGGCAGCCGAAAAATACCAGTTATCGATGCTTTCTTTTACAGCCGGTGTGCTACCTTCCTGTGGCAGCAGACGGTTGGCAAGACGGTCGGGTGTGCCGATCTCGTAGCTCCAGGTAAATAACTCTTGGTTGTAACGGTCTTTTACCGTAACATATAGAAAGTCGTATTCCTGCCAGCCGGAGGGAAGTTCAAGTTGCAAATACCCTCTTTCTCCCGGACGGATATCAGGGGAAGCGATCTTGCCGGAAACCGATTGTATGGTCTTTTGCGCAAGCGAGTTGATTTTAGCCAGCCGGTATGTGTAGTTACAAGCGTTCGCATTTGTGAACGCATATCTGTTTTCTATTTCGAAACGACCATCCCATCCCGGTGTAAGATAGTGTTCCGGCAGATGGATAGGCGACCATATTTCTTTGATTGTAAAGAAGCTGCCTTCTTTTTCTCGATATGGTCCTACTATGCCATCGGCTCCGTGATCCTTGTCGGTATCGTAGAATCCGTTTTTATCTTCGCGAACAACTGCCTGGTCCGTAAAGTCCCAAAGGAACATTCCGGCTGAAAGCGGATTGGAAAGCATCAGGTTCCAGTAGTCGTCGAGTCCGGCTCCGTGTCCACCGTCGTATAATCCGTGCAGGATTTCTGTCGGCATGAAGATATCCCTTCCGTGGAACATATTGCCGATTCCAGAATTATATTTGATATAATGTACCGTATTGATATTTCCCGATAACGCCCAGGGATGCAGGACAGCTCGTTTTTGCGGGTCATATTGTGGAAATAGCGGGTCGAGGTCAAAATTGAAGCCTCCCTCATTCCCGTTTGCCCAAAAAATGATAGACGGACGGTTGAGATCCCGTTTCAGCATTTCCCCAACTAGAATGGTCCCGACTTTCGTATCATAAGGAGGATATTGCCAGGCGCATAGTTCATCGATCACATACATCCCCAGAGAGTCGCAAACTTCCAGGAAATGTTTGTCAGGTGGATAGTGTGACATGCGGACTGCATTCATGTTCATTTCTTTCATCAGCTTGACGTCGTTAATACTAAGCTGCTTGTTCGTCGTTCGTCCCGTAGTGGGCCAGTGAGAGTGGCGGTTCACCCCTTTAAAGCGCATTTTCACACCGTTGATATAGACACCGTCTTTCGGTTTCACTTCGACTGTGCGGAACCCGATCCGGTCGGTTACGGTATGCAGTACCTTGTCTTTCTGGCGAAGGGTGATTATGGCGGTGTACAGTTGTGGGTCTTCGGCTGACCAGGGTTTGATATTGTCGATCTTGCCAGAGAGGGATATTTTGCCTGTTTTTTCGTTTATGGGAGCAGATGTGATTTTCCCCATCGTCTGGTTCTGGACATCTTTGATCTCTATTTCTGCTTTTATGTCGGAAAGTTTCTTGTCTATAAATATATCTGCGTTCAGTTCGCCATGTTGCCGGGCGTCGATCGCCGTATATTCGATGAAGTTGTTAGGAACAGCTTCGAGGTAAACCGGACGGAATATGCCTCCGAATACCCAAAAATCACATTGCCGTTCTGCTTCGTTGATACTGGTATTGGATGACATTTTGTTCACTTTGACTTCCAAAAGGTTTTCCTTGTTCATATGGACCAGTTTGGTTATCTCTCGCTTGAATCGGTAGAAAGCTCCCTGATGGGGAGTACCTGCCTGTTTTCCGTTTACCTTAATCTCCGTATCGGTCATGGAACCTTCGAAAACGATAAATATACGTTTGCCTTTCCATGTCGCCGGTACTTCGAATGTTGTTTTATACAATCCGGATTCGTCGGCTTTCGGCTTGTCATGTCCGTAATTGAAGGTTCCGTATCCTTCCATTTCCCAGCAGGAGGGAACTTTGATCTTATTCCATTCCCCGCTTTTCCTGCCACCGGTACAGAAGAAGTCCCATTCGACCGCATCGTCCGAGCCTTGTCCTGACAGGTATTTTACATCAGTGGTCTGCCCGCTTGCTAACAGGCTACCTAATAAAAATAAAAAAGAATAAAAACATTTCATTATATAGTAAGAATTAAAAGGTTATCTAAAAAATAGGGATGGTAATTGATGATTTACCCGTTACTTTTGGGTCAAGCCAAAAGTAACAGATAAATCATCAATTATCGAATTACCACAGCGGATGCTGTTTCAGATTCGGATTTTTATCCGTTTCGTCCTGAGGCAAAGGTAATGAATAATATTTATCATCTACAGCTCTGCCCAAGCGCTCTGCCATGCAATGCTGCCGTTTCATGTCGAATAAGGAATGTCCTTCGGCTGCGAACTCCCAAGTACGTTCCTGTATGATTGCTTTCCGCAAATCTGTCTGTGAAATGGATGAAGGGATCGGATTGAGTCCGGCTCTTGCCCGTACCCGATTGATACCTGTCAGTGCATCTCCGATGCGATTCATTTCGCAATAGGCTTCGGACTGCATTAACAAAACATCTGCGTAGCGTATGATTTTTCTGTTGCAACTATAGTCTCCGGCCGAAGTTGATTGATTGTCGTTCGGATCAAGATATTTAGCAAAGTGGCAAAGAGGAAAAGAGGGTTCTGCTATATTATCCGGGTCATAAACATATTGTTTGCCATTATTTATATCGGTAAATTCTGTAACAAACGTAGTGGAGATTCGTTTGTCTTCCACTTCATATGATTTATAAAATTCCGGGGTAGAAATGAATGAAGACCATCCGTCCGTTTTTTTTATGTTATAACCACGCATTCCAGTTATGGCAGGTGAGTCGTTTCCATTGATGTTTGTTTGGAATTCGATATCAAAAATATACTCTTTTCCATGTTCGTTTGTCACGTCGAAAATTCGTCGGAAATTTTCTTCCAATCCATAACCAAAAGTCCCTTCATTATTAATAATATCAGTTGTTTGAGAAGCTGCCTTTTCCCAAAAACCGCTTTTGTTCCAAGGCCATCCGGCTTGTGTCAGGTAGACTTTTGCCAACATAGCCATTGCTGCACCTTTTGTTGCACGTCCGGCATTCGAATCTTCCCATTTTATCGGTAGAGCAGAACCTGCATACAATAAGTCTTCTTCAATTAAAGCCCAGGCTGCGTCATCTGTTCCTTGGTTGGAAGGAGCTTCATCATTTAAGTTGTCGGTTTCTCGGATGACAACAATATGGTCATAAAAGCGTATCAGATCAAAATAAGCTAAAGCGCGTAAGAATTTTGTTTGTCCGACAATCTGCTTTCTTACCTCTTCTGATTTGAATGTGATATTATCGATGTTCAGTAATAAATTGTTTGCACGCCGAATGGCAGAATAGGATATTTGCCAAATGTTTTTACAAAAATCAGTGGTCGGTGTCCAAGTTAAATTGTCCATTTCTACACGCGAAGGAGCGCTTGCATTGGCATTGGCCGCTTCGCCGGGAAAATCAGCTCCCATCCAAATATAACGCCTATAGCTTTTTTCATCGGCAAATGTATTGTAGACAGCTGTCAGTGCAGCATTTGCATCGGCTTCCGTTTTGTAGAAATTGTCGGGTGTGATGAATTCATATGCTTCTTCATCCAGAAAGTTGCAAGAGGAAGAGGACACCAGTAATGCTAATCCGATTATATATTTATGTAGTTTCATATTCAATTCGTTTTAAATGATTAAAAACCAATGTTTACACCAAGAATGAAAGAGCGAGCAGTCGGGTAGGCATTGTAATCCACACCTAACTGAAGATTGCTTTGTCCTTGACTATTTACTTCTGGATTGTACCCGGAGTAGCCGGTGATAGTCAGTAAATTCTGTGCGGTTGCATAAATACGTAAAGAACGAAGGAATGAAACTTTGGGGAATGTGTAACCTAAAGTGACATTTTGTATGCGTAAAAAGGAACCGTCCTCAATCAGATAGTCGGACTGTAACAAGTTTTGGTTTACTAACACGTGAGCACGCGGGTATTTACCGTTCGGGTTGTTGACAGTCCAACGGTCCTTCACTTCTGCCCGCTGATTACCCCATGCACTGACGATATTTGTTTCTGCACGTAATACATTATAAATGTCATTACCGACGGAACCATTGATATAAACAGATAAATCAAAATTCTTATAAGAGAAATTGTTGGTCCAACCAAAGATGAAATCCGGATTCGGGTCGCCAACGATCTGACGGTCTTCTCCAAAACTGATTTTGCCATCTCCATTCTTATCCACAAAACTCATATCTCCTATTTTGTCGAAGTTGGAATCTGCAACACGAGCAGCGTCTTGCCATTCTTTTTCCGTACGCATCACACCGTTTGTTTTCAACAAGTTCCATACACCGACTGGTAATCCTGGCTCAAGCCAGCTACCGTTTACTTTCAGGTGTCCGGAGATCGTACCTTGCTGGGTCGGGATATATCCGGGGATTTCCAGCACTTTATTTTTGTTGGTTGACCAGTTAAGCATGGTGTTCCATTTGAATGGACCTGTCAGAACATCGGCTGATAGACTTAGTTCAAGACCTTTGTTTTGCAAACTGCCAATATTTTTCAAAACAGTACCGAAACCAGTTGTCAATGGAACGGAAATGTTCCATAACAGATCGGTTGTCTTTTTATAGTAATAGTCTGCTGTGAAATTGATGCGATTGTTGAATACTCCCAAGTCGATCCCGATATCGGTGATGGCAGTGGTTTCCCATTTCAAATCAGGATTTGGCATGTTACCGGCACCGATACCAACACTGGTTACCCCTCCGATTGGGTATGTATATGTATTCATCTTTTCGGGAGACGAATAAGCCGGAATATTTTGGTTACCTGTCACACCCCAACTACCTCTGATTTTCAAATTGCTGATCCAATCAATATTTTTCATGAATTTTTCTTGATTGATACGCCATGCAGCGGCGAATGAGGGGAAGAATGCCCATTTGTTATTTGCACCAAATTTGGAGCTTCCATCGGCTCGTCCTGTTACAGTGAAAAGATATTTGTCCATTAGGACATAATTGATACGGCCGAAACCAGATAATAATGTGCTTTTACTCCTTCCGGTATTTGGTTTGTCCCATTGTGCACCGGCATCTAAATTGTTATATCCGTATACGTCACTGATAAAATCACGTGCAGTCATAGAACCGGTCTTGTTTTCTTCGTACAACAGAGAAGAACCGACCATGACATTCAGAGAGTGTTGGCCGATTTTTTTGATATAAGTCAATACGTTTTCATTTGAATAGGAACTACTTCTACGGCTTTGTTGTTCTGCAATGCCATTAGCATTGTAGCCTCTGTACGTCTCTTTCGGTTCGTACACTTCACGTGACGCGTTTGACATATCTGCTCCTCCACTGACTTTTAGTGTCAGTCCGTCGATGATGTGGAATGTCAGGTCAGCAGAAGCCAATATACGATCGATGGTCCCTTTATCTTGAAGATGTTTAACGTAGGGAACCGGATTCGGAACGGTAGAAGATCCTGGCAGATAGTTTAAACGGACGTATTCTCCAGTTGTCGGATCGTATATCGGAACTGTAGGCGGCATGACGAGTGATGCATTGATGATGGAAGTGTTTCCTCCTCCATCTCCGTTTTCACGCCCGGTATTGGCAAAAACACGGCTGATCGTAAGGCTGGTGGACAGGTCGACAACTTTAGAGATTTTCGTATCGATGTTGTTTCGCAAGGATACACGGTTGAAATCTTGATTTTTAACAACACCTTCTTGTCCAAAGTAACTTGCAACGACAGCAAATTTTGTGTTTTCGCTTCCTCCGTTTACTGAAACGTTGTGGCTATGTATAGGAGCAGTACGGAAAATTTGATCTTGCCAATCTGTCCCTTCGCCCAATTGACTCATTGCAGGATACAAAGGGTCAGAAGATGTATTTGAGTAATAAATGGGACGACCATCGGTTTCAGCTCCCTCGTTTACCATTTCAGCCCATTCTGTAGCGTTCATCATATCCAGTTTTTTGGCAACATGCTGAAAACCGACATAACCGTCATAAGTAACCGTCGTTTTCCCCTGTTTACCCCTTTTGGTCGTGATCAGGATAACGCCATTGGCTCCACGTGAACCATAGATGGAAGTGGCGGAAGCGTCTTTCAGGATTTCCATGCTTTCGATATCGCCAGGGTTCAAAGTCGCCAGCGGGTTCTGTCCGGCACCGGAACCACCGGCCGAACCGCCTGCCGTAACAGGATAACCGTCGATTACGTATAAAGGCTGGTTACCTGAAGTCAATGAGTTGCCGCCACGAATGCGAATATCGACAACACCGCCCGGAGAACCGGAAGTTGCCATAACCTGCACACCGGCCACTTTGCCTTGTAAGCCCTGGTCGAAAGATGAAATCGCCTGTTTCTGGATTACGTCCGACTTTACGGAGCCGACGGAACCCGTCAAGTCGCTTTTACGCATCACACCGTAGCCTACGACGACCACTTCATCCAACGCTTTTGTGTCTTCCGTTAGTTTGATCGTCAGCGATGATTTGTTTCCCACCGGCATATCCAGCGTGTTGAAACCGATATAGGAAATTTGCAACACGGCTTTCGGATTAACGGTGAGGGTGAACTGTCCGTTCATGTCGGTAATCGTACCGTTGGTCGTTCCTTTTTCTACGATATTGGCTCCGATGACCGGTTCGCCTGTCGCATCTTTTACGATACCGGTGATGGTTTGTCCTTTTTGTTGTAAACTGACCGGAGCGGCTTTTTCGTCTTTCGAGATGATGATCTGTCGGTCGGAGATGTAATAATGTGTGTCGGTTCCTTCGAATATCTGATCGAGAATCTTGCTTACCTGTTCTTTCCGTGCCTTGACGGATACTTTTCGGTTCAGGTCGACTGAGTTGTCCAGATAGAAAAAGATATATTCGCTCTCTTTCTCGATTTTATTAAATACTTCTTTCACCGTGAGGTTGTTCGATTCGATGGTGAAGAATGTCTCTTGCGAGTATGTCTCTGCTGCTAGGCAGAAACTCATACTCATCCACAAAAAAAGTAGACAAATACTAAACCTTGTGTTATTTTTCATATCGCTTGTAATGATTTAAGTTGGTAAAGAGTTTTTATAGTTCTCATCTTTGTGTGGGAAGGAAGTGTGTTCCCTTCCTGTGTCGTTGTGATTTAAGGATCCATACTGTATGGTTTTTAATGTTTGACTTTTATTTCTATACTCTCATATTTGTTTTCTATTTGAATCGGGGCCGCTTCTTTCAAGGCTTTCATCATTTCGTCCAGACTCTCTTTCAGGTCTAGTTTTCCGCTGCAGGACAATTTGTCGGCCGGCTCTTTGCAATAGATACGGACTCCGTAATAGCGGGAAAGCTTTTTCACGATTTCTTTGAGCGGCTGTTGGTGGAACTGGTAATATCCGTCTTTCCAAGCCACATAATTGTCGGTATCGACTGTTGTGATTTTCCCTTTATGTATTTTGCTGTCGTAGGAAAACATCTGGTTAGGAGCCAGGACATTCTTGCATTTGTCGAGGTTTACTTCAACTTTTCCACTGACTAGGACCACCTGCATATTCGCTTCGTTTTCATAGGCCGTGACATTGAATTGTGTTCCTAATACCTTTATATCCATCTGATGTGTTTTGACGATGAAAGGTTTTTGTTCATCCCGGCTGACGTGCAGGTATATTTCTCCTTCTACGAATATTTCTCTTTTCTCTTTTGCGAATTTGACTGGATACACGACTTTCGAGCCGGAGTTTACCCAGAGCCGGGTCCCATCGGCGAATGTGATGGACGAACGCCGGCCGACAGGTACGATCAGTTGGTTAAATTCCTGTGCCTGTGCCGGATTGCCTTTTGGACTGAGGTCCACTTGTTTGGAGTTGACATTTACCTTTCCTTCCTTTTTATATTCGAGTTGGGTTTCCGTCCCGTCAATGGTCAGCTTCTCGTTGTTGGAAAGGACCAGTTGCACTTTTTCATTTGTACTGTCTGGTGCCGGATTGGCTTGGATGATTGCCAGATAGTCTATTTCGGCATCTTTCGGCCGTAGGGTGGCATACCAGCCGATTGCTGATAACAAAAGAAGAGAGGCTACCGTGCTGATAGCAAGACGGATGAATTGTTTACGCTTCGCTTTTCTCTCTGTTTCTTTATTTTTTAATTCGATGCGTTGCCATAACGCATGTTCATCCTTGGCAGCCAAGGATGAACAATTTCTGTCTATTTTAATAGTGTGTAGGAAGAGACGGGCATTTTCGATCTCTTGGGATAATGCGGCACTTTTTATCTGAAGATCGCTCCAAAAAGCCCGGCTTTTTTCAGTCGGGTGTAATTCCGACTGAATGAAAAAGTCGTCGTTCAGCAGTTGGTCTGCACTGTATGTTGTATAGTCTTTATCCATTTTTCCGATGAGCATTCTATATAAAGGACAAGGTCGCTTCCATTTTATACTCACCGGAAGTAAACTTTTTTTATTTTTCTTATTGGACGGAAATGGATAGGAGCAGGAGGAATACTTCCGCTGGCCCGTATAGGTCGCGTATTTTCTTTAGGGAGCGCTGGATAAGGTTTTGTGCGGACTGATAATTCATGTCCATCATGATGCAGATTTCATCGAAGCTAAGTTCTTGTATATAGCGATAGTAAATGATCTCTTTTTGGCGTGGAGTCAGTACATTCAGAATTTCCTGTATCTTCCTTTGTTGGTTGGTGTACAGTTCGTCCGTGACATATTGTTCTTCGACCGTTAGTCCGAGGGTAAAGGAAACAGTTTCATGATTGTAAGATGTGTAGCGGTCTTCTCGGTAAAGTGCATTGATCAGGCTATTCTTAAGGGAGACAAGTAAGTAGACTTTTATATTTTTAGGTGTGATCAGTTGTTTCCTGTTTTTGTATAATCCGGTAAAAACATCCTGGATGCAATCTTTTATAAGTTCCGTATCGGAGGTAAAGCTGTGTCCGTAACGGAACAGCATTTGTATGTAGACTTTGTATATCCAGCAATAAGCCTCATTATCGCCGGCTAGGAACTGACTCCATTTTATTTTGCTTTCATCTTCCTGCATAATTGTGCTGTATGGTCGCAAATATAATATTTTTGTTAGAATAACGGAAACTTACCGCAACTTCGTTAGGGAAACCTCACCAAAACCGTGGTCAAAAAAGCAGGTATTCCACTGGATTATAATCAGAAACAGTGCATAAAATCTCCTCAAACAAGGTAGATAAACAGCTCCACATCCCCGTTCCGGTTTCACGAAGATCCGGGTCTCCACCTCTTCCACACCCGGATCTCCCATGTCCTTCCACCCGGGTCTGAAGAAACTTTTCAAGTTGTTTTTGGTAAAAAAGTAGCTTGTTTTCATGAAAAAACGAGCCTATTTAATCTGTTTTGTATTGGCTTCAGAATATATCTGAAATTTGATAGAATACTGATATATAATGATTTATTATTTTTACCCATGATAGTTATGATAGATAAATGATAGTTGAAAACAGGAACTATCATGGAGTAACATGCTGTTTTACAATTATATAAATTTGATTATGATAGTATGATAGTTGTTTTGCTCAAAAAACTTTATATAGAAATACCCGTACTAAAGACAAGGATTGATTGTCCCTTATGATTTTGGTGCGGTTACACTACAACTTCGTTCAGAGCTTCGGAATCTTTCAGGAGAGTATTTTAAAATATTCCCGATCCTTCTTGGAAGGAGCTATTATTGCAGGTTTCCAAGACTGTGAATGATGACAAACAGGGGTTCTGGTTGGAACGGATATTTCTTGAAAAAGAACGTAGTTCCAAGAGAACTATGATATTCGATATCGGAAGAAAAAATATAAAAATGAAATTTTTTCCATTTTTAACTGGGGATATAGGCTTGTGAACTGTTAGTATTATGTAAGCATAAGTAAAAAGATGAAAAATGGACAGGGAAACGTTATATAAGTTCTTTGAAGGAGCCGCTTCTTATGAAGAAGAAGTCCGGATCCGGCAATGGATGGAACATTCCCCGGAAAACAGACGAGAATTCTTGAAAGAGAGAAAGATATTCGACTCGATGTTGCTTCTTGGCGATGAAAAAACGATCGAAGAAAAGATGCGACACAAGTCATGGAGCTTGAGTTCTCTTGGAACTGAGTTAATCAAGATTGCGGCAGCTGTCGCTGTGACATTGGGGCTTAGCTTATTATATCAATTTGTTTCAGATAAAAATGGAGTTGTGCCGATGCAATCCATTTATGTCCCTACCGGACAACGGGTGAACATCACGCTGTCGGACGGGACGAATGTCTGGCTGAATGCTCGGACGAAGATCGTTTACCCGGCTGTGTTCGACAAGTCCGTACGCCAGGTAGCGGTAGACGGAGAAGCCTATTTCGATGTGGCCAAAGATAAGAAAAGGCCTTTTATCGTGGAAACGGGCAAATGTAATATGGAAGTACTGGGAACAAAATTTAATGTGGAAGGCTATTCCGATAAAGACGATTTCGAGGTTACGTTGATGGAAGGAAGTGTGCGAGTTGCCTCCCGTATCGGTCTGGGGGATACATTGATGTTGAAGCCGGACAGCAAAGCTTGCCTGCAAAAGGACGGCAGGCTGAAAGTCATTCCGGTTGACGATTACAATCCCTATCGTTGGAAAGAAGGACTGATATGTTTTCGGAACGAATCATTCCTCTCGATCATGAGTGATCTGGAGAAATATTTCGGAGTCAGCATAGTTGTTGAGAATAAGAATGTATTGAAATACTATTTCACGGGAAAGTTCAGGCAAGCAGACGGTATCGACTATGCGTTGAGGGTATTGCAGAGGGATATTCGTTTCAAGTATGAACGGGACGATGAAAATCAGATTATTTATATTAGGTGAACACAAGTAATAGAAGAATAGAAATAAAAAACACAATAATTAGTATTAACCTTATAAAATAAAAGGAAACATGAAAACAGGCAGTCAATAACAGAAAAATGCCGGCAAGCGCTGGGGGGCATTTGCCGGCATTCCAATCAACACAATTTTTTTAATTCATTGTATTAACTTCAAATCAGTTACAAAGGTATGAAAAAAAACTTTTTGTCGGGGGGATATTATCCGAAAACTCCGTCAGGTAAAAAAATCTTGAGAACTATGCGAATATCCACATTCCTTTTGGGAGCCTGCGTATTCTGTTCGTATGCTGAAGATTCACATTCGCAGAATGCCCGGGTTAGTATTAACAAGAACAATTCTCAGTTAGAGGAAATTCTAAATGAGATTGAAAGTCAGACAGATTATTTGTTTATCTATAATAACCAGGTAGATGTTAACCGGAAAGTTTCGGTAAAGGCGAAAACGAAACCTGTTTCAGAGGTATTGGATAACCTGTTCAAGAATGCGGGTATCGAATATGAAATGGAAGGAACTCATATTATTTTGTCTTCGAAAAGCCGGGATGCGATCGCTGCCGCTCAACAGCAGACACATGTCTTAACCGGTCGGATTGTCGATAACAACGGCGAAGCGATCATTGGAGCGAACGTGGTGGTGAAAGGTACTACAAATGGTACGGTTACCGATATAGATGGTAATTTCTCTATCGAGGCCGATCCTAATTCGGTTTTGAATATTTCTTATATTGGTTATCTGTCAAAGGAGATCGTTGTCGGTAACCAAAAAACAATCAATGTCGTATTATTGGAAGATACGAAAACGCTGGATGAAGTTGTCGTGATCGGTTACGGTACGCAGAAAAAGGCGGACTTGACCGGTTCTGTAGCTAACGTGAGCACAGATGATTTGAATACACAGAGCAACACTACTATCGGGCAGGCCTTGCAAGGTAAGATTGCCGGTGTGGATATCGTTTCGCAGGGTGGTGCGCCGGGCGGTAGTACCCGTGTCATGGTCCGTGGTATCGGAACGTTGAACAATTCTTCTCCTTTGTATATCGTGGACGGTATGTATATGAGTGGAATCGATCATATCAATCCGAACGATATTGCCAGTATCGATGTGTTGAAAGATGCTTCTTCGGCTGCTATCTATGGTTCGCGTGCAGCTAACGGCGTCGTTATAGTAACGACAAAAGAGGGAAGCAATACGGAAGGGAAACCGATTATCGATCTATCGGCCAATGTCGGCGTCAGTTCGCCTTCCAAATATCTGGATTTATTGGATGCTGCCGGCTGGGCGGAAGTGACGACCGTTTCCAGAAGGGCTGCCGGATTGAGTCCGCTCGAAATGGCACAGGATTTGGCTTCAAAACCGGATAATGACTGGCAGGACTTGATGTTTGGTCCGGCATTGATGCAAAACTATGCGCTTTCTGTGAAGGGAGGAGGTAAATATTCCACCTACTATAATAGTGTGGGGTATACGAATCAGGACGGCGTGATGAAAGGCACGAACTACCAGCGTTACACGTTGCAGAGCAAACAGGATTTCAAGAAGGGTATTTTCCAGGCTGGGACAAATGTCGTGTTGACTTATGATCAAAGCAATCCTTTATATTCGGTCATTAGAGGGGGAATGGTCGGACATACGTTGCAGGCTATTCCGACATGGGAACAATATGATGAAAACCGGACAGGTGGATATGGTGGCTTGTACGGAGACGTTGTGAATTTGACTCATCCGTTAGGTATGGTGGACGATAATTTAATGAAGAGATATAGTGATAATGTAAAAATATTTGCAAATGCTTATGTTTCCGTAGAATTAATGAAAGGTCTGAAATATAAGTTAAACCTGACTCCGGATTTCCAATTTTATCGCTATAATAGTTATGAAGGCCTGTTTGATTTCGGGCTGGCAAAACATGATATAACAGCGGTGACGGAACAGCAGACCCGTACACGTAATATTTTGGTCGAAAACTTGCTGACTTTTGATCGTACGTTCGGAGACCATAAGGTGTCGGCTCTTGTCGGATATACATATCAGGATTCCCGGTATCGTTATATGCAAGGTTCCGGGCAAGGAATGCCGACTGGAATTACTGAAATAGATGCCGCATCTCAAGGATTGGCCGTAAGTGGTAATTCAAGCCGCAGCGTGTTGACTTCCATTTTAGGACGTGCTTTCTATTCTTATAAGAATCGCTATTTGTTGACTGCGACCATTCGCCGTGATGGTTCTTCTAAGTTCGGTTCCAATTATCGATATGGTAATTTCCCATCGGTATCTGTTGGTTGGAATATTGCAGAAGAGGATTTTGTAAAGAATAGTGTATTTTGGTTGGATCAGTTGAAGTTGAGAGGCGGATATGGGGTGCTAGGTAATCAGGAAATTGATAACTATCAATATGTGTCTGTTGTTACGACCGGCATTAATTATCCGGATGGAAAGAGCGGACTGATACAAGGTGCTTTCCCAAAAACGTTTGCCAATCCGGATATCAAATGGGAAGAAACGGCGATGACGAATGTCGGTATTGACTTTATGGCCCTGCGTAATCGTTTGACTTTGACTGCCGATTGGTATGTAAAGAATACGAAAGATATCTTGTTGAATGTGCCTATTCCTATTTCTACGGGAGGTGCTAATGATCCGATTCGTAATGCAGGTAAGATCCGTAATCAAGGATTTGAATTTAATTTGGGATGGAATGAGTCTTTGAATAAGGATCTGTCCTATGGTGTAAGTTTCCTTGGAACTTATAATAAAAACGAAGTGGTGGAAATGGGGGCAGAATCGCAGGTAATTACCGGTGGGACGATTCATGGAGGAACTTATACGAGCAGAACGTTGGCCGGTTATCCTATAGGTGGTTTTTGGTTGATTCCTACTGACGGCTATTTTAATAGCACGGAAGAGGTGCAAGCTCATCAGAAAGATGGGGTTCTGATTCAGCCGAGTGCCGAACCCGGCGATATTCGTTTCAAGGATACAAATAATGACGGAACGATTAATGATGAGGATCGTGTGTATTGTGGCAGCCCATTCCCGAAATTCACCTATTCGATCAATGGTAATATTACGTATAAGAATGTTGATTTCTCGATTGGTTTCCAAGGTGTCACTGGTAATAAAATTTATAATGCGACGAAGTTGGAATTGACGGATGTGACCCGTGGTACGAACTATTTGGCAAGTACTTTGGATTATTGGACGCCTGAAAATCAAAATGCGTCCTCTCCTCGGCTGATTTGGACCGACCCGAATAGGAATGCCCGTTCCGAATCCGACCGTTACTTGGAGAGCGGTTCTTATTTCCGCTTGAGAAATCTTCAGGTAGGTTATACCTTGCCTACGGTTTGGTTTCATGGCTTTGTCCAGAAAGCTCGTGTGTATGTCAATGCGGAGAATCTCTTTACGATCTCCTCTTATTCGGGGTATACGCCGGACGTGAATTCTTCAGATGTATATTCTCGTGGTTTCGATGAATTTATATATCCTTCTAATCGTACATTTATGTTTGGTTTGAATGTCACATTTTAAATAAAATAACAGTATGAAACGAATATATCTATATTTTATATCTTGTATAATGGTTGTTACAGGTTTGTGTACTTCGTGCGACGCTCAGTTGGAGCAGATGAATCCGAACAAGGCGACCGAAGATACTTTCTGGCAGACCGAAGCTGATTTTGAATTGGCTTTGACTTCATGCTATACTCCTTTGAAAAATGCTCTAAACGGGGGATATTATGGAACTCGTGGTGTAATGATGCGTATTGCTCGTGCGGACGAAGTGGAGTTTAGAAACGATATCAGCGATGTCTTTCAAGCCTGTTATTTTACAAATACAAATGGAAATTCTCTTTCACAAGGGATGTTTTATCAATTCTATAATGCATTGTATAGAACGAATTCAATCATGCAGAAGCTGGAAGAGAAGCAAGGAGAATTCGGAGAGGATTTCGTCAATAAGGTGAAGGCGGAGTGTTTGTTTATTCGCGGGTTCTATTTGTTCCAATTAGGAAAAGAGTTTAAAAATGCACCTTTGCGTCTGACAGCTTCTCAGTCTCCTTCTACATTCCCTTTGGAAAAGTCTTCTCAGGCCGAGATATGGTCGCAGGCTGAACAGGATTTGCTTACTGCGGCTTCTTTGTTGCCGGTGAAGAATGATGTTATCGGAAAACCGACAAAAGGTGCAGCGTATGCTGTGTTGGGTAAAATATATGTATATGAAGAAGACTTTGATAAGGCAATTGAAATATTGGAACCTTTGACAAAATCACCTTATACGTATCGTTTGGTGGAGGATTTTGCATGGAATTTTGATGATGTACACGAAAACAATGAAGAGAGTATTTTCGAATTGTTGATGGAGCCGGTTGGTGGAACGGATATTTGGGGAGATGGAGAGAATATCAATTCGACTCAAACGAATACACGTCCGAAAGAATATGCGGCACCGGAAGCCAGTGGTTGGTATGAGGCAAATCCGACCCCGCAAATAATGGATTATTTCTTGGAAGAAAAAGATAAAGATGGAAATTTTGATTATCGTGCACGTTCATCGGTTGCTTGGGATTATGAAGGATGTATGTATTATTTGAAGCCTTTTCGGGAGAAGTTTGCAGAAGACAGATGGAATACATATTGGATTTTGAAATATCAGAATTGGAATACGGCCGAATCGGAGGCTGATCCGCCTATGTCTTGCATCAATGAACGGGCGATACGGTATGCAGATGTGCTTCTTCTGCTTGCTGAGTCTTATTTGCGTGGAAAGCAGGATTTGCCGATGGCAATCGGGTATTTGAATCAGATTCGTGAACGGGCTAATTTGAACCCCTATAGCGGAGCACAGACATATGAGGCTGTTTTTAATGATTTGGAGCGTCAGCGTGCCATCGAGTTCTTTGTGGAAGGGGAACGTTTTTACGATCTTCGCCGTTGGGGATTGTTGGAAAAGCGTATGCAGACTTGTAATGAAGTTCGGTATAAACAATTAATGACTGGTAAGGTCGGGGATACGAATCGTTATTATTATTATCCTATACCATCCAAGGAGTTGGAGACAAATCCGTTATGTACCCCGAATGAAGGTTGGTGATTGACCGTTTTTTAATAGGTATTATTCTAAGGGTCGGTTGTAATGGTGTAAAACATGTTATGGCTGGCCCTTTTCTTCTTTTATTTATTAGGACTTTCTTTTTGAGTCCCGTATCTTTGATAAAAATAACGTATATCATGAAAATACAGCTATTAATCATAAGTCTGTTGTTTATGACAAATGGCCTCTGTGCCCGTGGCTTGGACAAGGCGTTTCAGCTCCTGCCCCAACCTCAATCTGTCGAACTGCTTCCGGGAAAAGGAATTATGTATACCGATCTTAAATTTGTATCGGCCGCATCAGACACACTTGTCCCTATATTGGGAGCGTTGACGGATGTCCTTCCCCGTGCAGGACATATGGGAAAGGGATTATTCTTACAACTTTCCGAATCGAACGTGCCTGATTCGCCCGAAGGATATGTTTTGGAGGTGAATGATAAAGGTGTGACAGTCACGGCCCGCACGGAAGCCGGACTGTTTTACGGTTGCCAAACGTTGGAGCAGTTGTTGGAAGATAGCCGGGATTTTGACCTGGAAATTCCGCAGATGAAGATAACTGATTATCCGGCTATCGCCTACCGTGCCGTCCATCTTGATACGAAGCATCATCTGGACCGGATGGAATATTATTACCGGATGATCGACAGGCTGGCACGTTATAAAGTGAATGCGATTATCTGGGAACTGGAAGATAAACTGCGCTTTACTCGCCGTCCGGAAGTCGCAGCTCCGAATGCGATCAGCAAGCAGGAGATGCAGGCGCTCTGCCGGTATGCGAAGGAACGGAATGTCGAGATCTGCCCACTTGTGCAAGGACTCGGCCATGCCGGTTTTATATTGAAACATCATTGGGAACTGCGTGAGAATCCGGACAGCGATTGGGAATTCTGTCCGTCCGATCCGCGTACATACGAGGTGCAGTTCGATCTTTATCTGGATGCGCTTGAAGCCATGCCGTACGGAAAATACCTGCATGTCGGTGGGGATGAGATCACGGCGATCGGAATCGACGACCGTTGCAAGGCTACAGGCAAGACTGCTTTCGAATTGCAGATGATCTGGTTGAAGAATGTCTGCCAGTTTGCTGTAGACCATGGTCGTATTCCTATATTTTGGGATGATATGCCGCTAAAATATGCCGGTATATGGGAACTTGCGTTAAGCGATAAATCCGAAGAGGAAGTGGTGAAGGTCTGGAACACCGACAAACTGGATGAGGCGATCGGTTTGTTTCCGAAAGAATGCGTGTATATGCGTTGGAAATATGAGGATGCGACGACGCCTGCCCATCGGCGCCTTTTGGAATGGTATCATGATAAGGGGCTGAAGGTGATGGGGGCGACGGCTGCTTCTGCCGGTGACTCGCCTTTTATGCCGCGCCGGAATACCCGTTCGGAATACGTGAAAGGATTCAGCCAGTTGGTTGCCGACAATCAACTGGAAGGAATATTGGCGACTGCTTGGGATGACGGTTCGCCGCATCTGGAAACGGTATGGAGGGGGTTCATTGCACAAGGAGAATTCGGTTGGAATCCGTCGGCACGGGATATCGAAGCGTTTAAAAAAGCACATGCACAGCGGGAATATGGTTTTCGCCCGGAGGATAACCGGATGGCCTTTCTGGATGAACTGGAGAAGGCGGTCTTTTTCTTCGATGGCGCGTTGGTGACTTCCGGACGCCGCAATCCGGCGTGGGGCACGACTGCTTTCACATTGATGGAGTTGCCGGACAAGACGAAACCGGGGGCATGGAGCGAACTGTATAAAGATAAAATTGCACAGGCAAAGATTGAAGCCGGACGTTACGAGAAGATAGTCCAGGGTATCAGAACGGCGCAGGCGGAGGCATTACGCAATCGCTATACGCTGCAAGTCTATGAACAGACGAATAACCTGCAAAACTATCCGGTGCGCCTCATCCTGGCCTTGAACGCTTATGACATGGCAAAGGACGATGCAGCCCGGGAAGCGGCTTTGGAGAAAGTCGCAGAGGTGTGTAGTTATTTCGATGTCATGCGCTCCAACCTGGAATCGGTCTATTCCGAAACTCGCTTCATGGAGCAGCCCGAAGGTTTCATCTCTGATCTGAACCATCACAATCATCTGGCTTCTAAAACGAACAATAGCGATTGGTGGTATTATTACGAGATTCCGATGGTGAAGAAAGTCCGCGCGTGGATGAAATAGTCGTACGGGATGACCAAAAAAAAAATTTGGACACTTTGTACGACTTCAAACCCTTCAAAAAAATGAATTGGACACTTTGTGGCTTACAAAACGTCCCCTCAAAATAATTTGAACACTTTGTACAGCTTCAAAACGTTCAAAAAAATATTTTGGCCTCATTGAACTACTTCAATGACCTCACTGGAGATTTCGGGGGCGTTGTCGGGCGACAATAAGAACAAACGATCTGTTCTAATGATGCATAAAAATAAAATGGTGTAAATCATCATTTATGTGTACGTCATTATATTAATATATCACTTAATGAAAAATTATAAATATTCATATCATGAAGAATATTACATTCAGTATCCTGTTTGTCTGGCTTAGCCTGTCCCTGTGGGCAGCCCGGCAGCCGGAGTTTTCGACAGCCGGCTTTTTCCGCCTCGATAATAGCGGGCGGGAAGTCTATTCGATGAATCCTGCCTGGCGCTTCCATAAAGGTGCGGTGGAAGGTGCGGAAACAAAAGAATTTAATGATAAAGACTGGACGGTTGTCTCCCTGCCGGACGGTATCGAATATTTGCCGACCGAGGCGAGTGGTTGTATCAATTACCAAGGGGAGGTCTGGTATCGCAAGCATTTTACGCCCGATGCCGCTCTGAAAGGGAAGAAACTTTTTCTGCATTTCGAGGCCATTATGGGCAAAAGTAAGGTGTTTGTGAACGGTAAACTGTTGACGGAGCATTTCGGCGGTTACCTGCCTGTCATAGCCGATGTGACGGATGTGCTGGATTGGAATGGCGATAATGTGATTGCCGTCTGGGCGGATAACAGCGACGATCCTTCCTATCCTCCCGGAAAGGCGCAGGATGTGTTGGACTATACCTATTTCGGCGGTATCTACCGGGATTGCTGGTTGATCGCGCATAACAATGTGTTTATCACCGATCCAAATTATGAAAACGAGGTAGCAGGAGGCGGCTTGTTCGTCGCTTTCGGAAAGGTTTCGGATGCCTTGGCGGAAGTTCAGTTAAAGATACATGTGCGCAATGCTACGAAGAATCCTTTTTCCGGCCGGGTGGAATATATGCTGTTGCAGCCGGATGGCACCGAAGTCGCCCGGCTGAGTGACAAGATACAGGTGAAGGCGGGTAGGGCAACTACTGTTTCCGACCGGATGCCGGTGAAGCAGCCGATGCTTTGGACCCCTTCGACACCGACCTTGTATAACCTGCTGGTGCGGGTACTTGATAAGGAAGGAAATGTGATCGACGGTTACCGCCGCCGTATCGGAATCCGCAGCATTGAGTTTAAAGGGAAAGACGGCTTCTTCCTGAATGGCAGACCGTACGGCAAACCGTTGATCGGAGCTAACCGCCACCAGGATTTTGCGGTTGTCGGAAACGCTGTCGCAAATAGTATTCATTGGCGGGATGCCAAGAAACTGAAAGATGTCGGGATGGAGATCATCCGTAATGCTCACTGTCCGCAAGATCCGGCTTTTATGGACGCCTGCGATGAGTTGGGCTTGTTCGTGATCGTCAATACGCCCGGCTGGCAGTTCTGGAATGACGCGCCCGAATTTGCACAGCGTGTGTATAGCGATATCCGCAATGTCGTGCGCCGCGACCGTAACCATCCTTCGGTCTGGCTGTGGGAACCGATCCTGAACGAGACTTGGTATCCGGCTGATTTCGCCAAGAACACCCGTGATATCGTGGATGCCGAATATCCGTATCCTTATTGTTATAGCGGAAGTGACAGCGAAGCACGCGGGCATGAGAATTTCCCGGTCTATTTTGCCCATCCCGCCAATATGCAGGATGCTTCGAAAGAGATCGATCCGACGAAGACCTACTTTACCCGCGAATGGGGCGACAATGTGGATGATTGGAGCTCACACAATTCGCCGAGTCGTGTAGCCCGTAACTGGGGAGAACAGCCGATGCGCGTACAGGCACAGCATTATGCCTGCCCTTATTATCCGGTGACCAGCTACGATGTTCTTTATAAGCAGTCTCCGCAGCATGTCGGCGGTTGTCTCTGGCATTCGTTCGACCATCAGCGCGGTTACCATCCTGATCCTTTCTATGGTGGTTTGATGGATGTCTTCCGCCAGCCGAAATATTCATATTATATGTTTATGGCGCAACGTCCGGCAGTCAAGAATGACCGAAATGCCGGAAGCGGGCCGATGGTGTATATCGCCCATGAGATGACGCCTTTCTCCGGCAAGGATGTAACGGTCTATTCCAATTGTGACGAGGTTCGTCTCACGTTCAACAAGGGTGGAAAGACTTATACTTATAAGAAAGACAAGAACCGTCCCGGAATGCCTTCTCCGGTTATCACTTTCCCGGATGTCTATGATTTTATGGTGGACAAGGCTTTTTCAAGAACTCAAAAACAAGATGATGTCTATCTGCTTGCCGAGGGTTTGATCGACGGCAAGGTCGTAGCTACACATAAAGTCGTACCTGCCCGTCGCCCCGAAAAAATCCTGTTGTGGATGGATAATGAAGGCACGGACCTGAAAGCCGATGGTTCCGATTTCGTTACGGTAGTGGCAGCCGTCGCTGATAAGAATGGGAATATCAAACGGCTGAATAACTATAATATCCGTTTTTCTATTGAAGGTGAAGGACGTTTGTTAGGTGGTCCAGGAGTACTGGCAAATCCGGTTCCCGTAAAATGGGGAACTGCGCCTGTCTTGGTTCAGTCTACCTTGAAACCGGGTAAGATACGGATTACGGCGAGTGTCCTGTTCGAAGGTTCGCAAATGCCGATAAGTGGTGAACTTGAGTTCGAATCGAAGCCGTCTGTTTTCCCGTTGGTCTATGATGCTGCGGATGCTGCCCGCATCCCGCTTGGTAGTGCTTCGGCCGGACAGAACACCGCTTCCAAAACGGATGCAGAACGGGAAGTGGAACGTCTGCGCAAGGAGTTGAACACCTTGAAACTTAAAGAGGTGGAACGGCAGCAGTCGGAGTTTGGTGAAAAAGAGTAGTTATAAAATGCAGAGGTACGGAGTTGGATGTTTAAAATGAACAGGATTCTCTGTACCTTTGCGTTGAAAAGAACTATTTTTGCAAAAAAATAAAAATAGGTTGATAATAATGAAGCAAGGATTATTCACATTAGGACTGTCAGTGGCTCTGTCGATTATGGCAGGTTGCCGGTCGCAACAGGAAGGGTGGAAATTGGTTTGGGAGGAAAACTTCGACCAGGAGGATCATTTCGATGAGGCTTCGTGGAGTAAGATACCGCGTGGAAAGTCAGACTGGAATAATTATATGTCGGACTTCGATTCCTGCTATACTATGCGCGATGGCAATTTGGTTTTGCGTGGATTAGTCAATTACAGTTTGCCGGCTGACACGGCTCCTTTTATCACGGGGGGCGTTTATACGAAGGGCAAGGTCGGTTTTTCCGACGGGCGCCTGGATATCCGTGCCAAGTTGTATGGGGCAACTGGCGCATGGCCAGCATTCTGGTTGTTGCCAGAAAATGAGGGTTGGCCGAATGGTGGCGAGATCGACATCATGGAACGCTTGAATAATGATACGATTGCTTATCAGACCGTTCATTCTGCCTATACGTACACTTTGGGAATCAAAGATAACCCGAAGCAGGGCGGTATCGGTTTTATCAACCGCGATGATTATAATGTCTATAGTGTAGAAATGTATCAGGACAGTCTCGTTTTCTTTATCAACGAAACCCGCACCTTCGCTTATCCTCGCATCGAGACGGACAAGGAAGGCCAGTTCCCGTTCACAGACAAAAAGTTTTATCTGTTGCTCGACATGCAGTTAGGCGGAAGCTGGGTAGGAGCAGTCGATTCATCGGATCTGCCTGTCGAGATGGAGATCGACTGGGTGCGTTTCTATCAGAAGAAGAAATGAAAAGGGGAGGGGGTATTCGGATAAATCGGACAACATGGAGATGATCGCCTTTTTTAGCGATTGGAGTTCATTACTTAATATCCACCAGATAACATCAATATCTATTTCAAAATAATGATGGACCACAATGTCCCGCAGACCTTTAATTCTTTATCATAACACATCTTAGAGTGTTTCCGTTTGAAACAAAAGCATAAATTTGATTAGTACAAACAAAACTTTTAGCTTATAAACTGTATGAATAGTATATTTTACTGTTAAACATACTATCTTTGACGCTTGTTATTAAGTTAAATAGTTACAGTCATGTTAGATGTACAGTCTATCCGGAAGGATTTCCCGATTCTGGATCATAAGATATACGATAAGCCGCTTATTTACTTCGACAACGGAGCGACAACCCAGAAGCCACGCTGTGTGGTGGAAAAGATCGAGAGTGGCTATTATAATGTGAATGCCAATATTCACCGCGGCGTTCATTTCCTGAGCCAGGCGGCGACGGAAGCGCATGAGGATGCACGCAAGACCGTGCAGCAATTCCTGAACGCCCGCTCTTCCAACGAGATTATTTTCACGCGTGGGACGACAGAGGCGATCAACCTGATTGCTTCCAGCTTTACCGACGAATGTATGTCGGCCGGCGACGAAGTGATCGTTTCGGTGATGGAACACCATTCCAATATCGTTCCCTGGCAGATACAGGCTGCCCGTAAAGGGATCACGTTGAAAGTGATTCCGATGAATGAAAAAGGCGAGTTGTGCATGGACACGTTCCGTAGTCTTTTTTCGGAACGGACAAAACTTGTCTCGGTTACACATGTGTCGAATGTGCTCGGTACGATCAATCCGGTAAAGGAGATTATCGAAGAAGCCCATAATCACGAGGTTCCGGTACTGATTGACGGAGCGCAAGCCGTTCCCCATCTGAAAGTGGATGTGCAGGATTTGGATGCCGAGTTCTATGTGTTCTCCGGTCATAAGATTTACGGTCCTACCGGTATCGGTGTCCTGTATGGCAAGGAAGAATGGCTGGACAAGTTGCCTCCGTACCAGGGAGGAGGGGAGATGATTGCTTCCGTGTCTTTTGAAAAGACGACTTTCAACGAATTGCCTTTCAAGTTCGAGGCCGGAACGCCTGATTATATAGGCAGTACGGCTTTGGCGGAAGCCTTGCGCTATGTTGGTCGTTTGGGAATGGACAATATTGCGGCCTGTGAAGACGAGTTGCTTCGTTACGCGACCGATAAGCTGAATGCGATCGACGGTATGCGTATTTTCGGACAGGCGGCGCATAAAGGGGCGGTACTTTCTTTTCTGGTAGGCAATATCCATCATTATGATATGGGGATGTTGCTGGACCGTTTGGGTATTGCAGTCCGTACCGGACATCATTGTGCCCAGCCGTTGATGCAGGATTTAGGTATCGAGGGGACGGTTCGAGCCTCTTTCTCGTTCTATAATACAAAAGAAGAAATAGACGCTTTTGCCGCCGGTATCGAACGGGTGCGGAAGATGTTCTGAATATATTGAATGGAGTAATAGTGATGTTGTATTACCTGAAGAAATATCCGATCTCCCTGACGATTATCGCAGTGGTGATCTATCTCTCTTTCTTTAAACCTCCTTCTCTGGAGGTCGGAAAAATCGTGGGGATAGACAAAGTGGCTCATCTCTGTATGTATGCCGGCTTGTCCGGTATGCTGTGGATCGAGTTCCTGCGCAACCATTGCAAATACGACGATGTGTTGTGGCATGCTTGGATCGGAGCCGTCCTGTGCCCGGTCTTGATGAGCGGAGCAATCGAACTTTTGCAGGAATATTGTACGACATACCGTGGTGGCGACTGGTTCGATTTACTTGCGAATATCTGCGGTGTTACTCTCGCTACGCTGTTTTCTTACTTCGTCCTCCGTCCCTGGATAATGAAGAGAAAGACTGGTATTCATTAGTTTATGTATTTATCCATTTGTTGTGGGATTACCGATAAGATCCCGACCATTTGATGAATTTGATAGAAGAAGTTGATTAACCATGTTATTATCCTACTTAGAAGCAAATCGTATAGAGGCCGGCTGTGATGAGGCCGGCCGTGGATGTTTGGCGGGTTCGGTGTATGCCGCTGCGGTTATCTTACCGCCGGACTTTCATAATGAAGATTTAAATGACAGCAAGCAATTGAGCGAAAAGAAACGTTATGCACTCCGTCCGATTATCGAGCGGGAGGCGATTGCTTGGGCTGTTGGTATCGTTACGCCTGAAGAAATCGACAGGATCAATATCCTGAAAGCCTCTTTCCTTGCCATGCACCGGGCCATTGACCAGTTGAAGGTCAAGCCGGAACATCTGTTGATCGACGGGAACCGCTTTACGCCTTATCCCGGTCTCAAACATACGACTGTCGTAAAAGGAGATGGCAAATATCTAAGCATTGCCGCCGCTTCCATCCTGGCGAAAACCTATCGTGACGATTATATGGACAGTCTCGACCGGGAATATCCCGCCTATCATTGGAAGGAAAACAAAGGCTATCCCACAAAAGCCCATCGTGAAGCCATCCGGGAATGCGGGATAACCCCTTATCATCGTAAGACATTTACTTTGCTGCCGGAACAGTTGGAGTTGAAGTTCTGACGGAATTTTTATTTTTGTTTCTGTTTGATCAGCATGATGACCGGGTTGGAATCTTCTTTCAATTCGGAGGCGATTTCTTTCAGTTTACCTTTTAGACGATCTCTCTCATAATCTTGAATGAGATCTGCCGCTTCTAAATGTTGCCAGGAAGGAATTTCGCCATTTATCGGTCTTCTTGAATTTAAGTAGACTGTTTCTTCGTCGGTATAATCTCCATTATAGACTTTGCTTCTGAAGAAAGCCTTTTAGGTTTTTCCCATTTCCTCTGTCACTGTGTCACTGATTTCTTTTTACAGGTTGATATTCAATTTGTTTCGTCTGTGATACATGCCCGTTTTCTCTATCACTGCCCTATCACCGGCAATAGCAGTTTTTCCCATCCCTGCAAATCACTCGATCATTTTCCAAAAAAAACGGCTGTAAAATAGGTAAAACCTGTTGCTTTTTATTGTCCGGCACGGTACTTTAGTTGCCGGACACCCCCATGTTACCCTCCTTTACATCCGGGTGTATCGACTCTCTACATCCGGGTGTTAAGGAGGGTAACATGGGGGTGTTTACGGAATTATGTGCTTGTCTTTGCTAAAAAAAGAAAGAGCTTTTTGATTTTAAACATAGGTGGTTTGGAGATCACCCTTGCTGTTCCTTAGTACGGAATGCCAGCGCGTACATGCGCATCTGCTTGACCATTGCCACCAGGCCGTTCGAGCGGGTAGGGCTGAGGTGCTCTTTCAAGCCGATCTTTTCAATGAAGTAAAGATCGGCATCCAGTATTTCCTGCGGGGTGTGGTCGGACAGGATGCTGATCAGCAAAGAGACGATCCCTTTGACGATTACCGCATCGCTCTCGCCTTTGAACAGGATCTTGCCATCTACGTAATCCGCCTGCAGCCAAACACGGCTCTGGCAACCTTCGATCAGGTTGCTTTCCGTTTTATACTTTTCCTCCAAAGGGGGAAGCGAGTTACCCAAGTCTATCAGTAACGCATACTTGTCCATCCAGTCGTCGAAGTCTGCAAACTCTTCGATGACGTTGTTTTGAAGTTCATTGATTGTCATTTCTGTTCTATCTTTTATCTGTTATATACAACTTCGAGTACTGTCTGGCCGACGGCTTTCAGTACGTTTTTGTCTATATTGCTCATGTTGTCGTTCTGCGTATGCCAATGGTCACGGAAACCTTTGTCCGAGTTCGGATCATAGTTGATGATATCCAGGCAAGGAATACCGGTTTCTTCGATGACTGCTTCATGGTCGTCTGTCACGCCTCCGCCGTTTGCGTTGATGAAATATTTGCCGTATCCTAAGTTACGGGCCGCTTCCCATACTTCATCCACATAACGGGCGGCATATTTCATCGAAATATATTCTTTATAGAAGACCGCATCTTTGGCACCGACCATGTCGAGTAGAATACCGAATTCGGCTTTGTAGCCCGGTTTGTGCGGGTTCTTCCCCCAGAAGCGACTGCCGAGGCACCAGGTGTCGCTCGTGTCGTTGTACCTGTCTTTAGCAAATTCGGGGGTCCCGTAGTCTTCGGCATCAAAGAAGATGATGTCTACCCCTGTTTCGGGAGCCTTCATTCCTATTTGTCGGGCGATTTCCAACAAGGCGCCTACACCGCTTGCACCGTCATCAGCCCCATCCAACGGTTTCTTATGGTTGGCAGGGTCGGGATCGTGGTCTGAATAAGGACGCGTGTCCCAATGGGCGAAAAGCAGGATGCGTTTGTCTTTATCGGGATTGAAGGAACCGATGATGTTACGTGATTCCAATGGGGTTCCGTCGTAAGCTGTAAGTGTAGCTTCCTGTTCGTATACTTGTGCTCCGAAACGTTTCAGCTCGGATGCTAGGTAATCGCCACAAGCCTTATGAGCTGGCGTGTTCGGGACGCGGTAACCGAATGATACTTGTTTTTCGACATAAGCATAAGCACTGTCCGCATCAAACAATGGGGCGGTTGTTGCTGGAGCTTTCTTTACTTCCGTTACGGGAACTGTTGTCTCGCTGGTTCCTTTCTGACCGCATGCGAACAGGGTCATGGAGAATAATAATAAAATCAGTTTAGTCATATCTTGTCGTTTATAAGGAGTTATCGGGAGCGGATTGCGCTTTGTTCATCACGCGCAACAGATTACCTCCCCATATTTTAGCAATATCATTTTCTGTATATCCTTCTTTTAGAAGACGCATTGTGATGTTTATCAGTTCATTGCTCGCCCGGCAGCCGATCAGTTCGCCGTCACCGTCAAAGTCGGAACCTATCCCGACATGGTTGATCCCGATCAGGTCTACGATATGGTCGATATGACGGATCGCATCGCTCAGGGACGCTTTTTCGGCATCTTCGTTGATGAATTCTTTGTAGAGGCATATCTGTGCGACGCCACCTTGTTCGGCGAGCGCCTTCAGTTGTTCGTCCGTCAGGTTGCGCGGATGGTTGCAAAGCGCGCGGGCAGAAGAATGGGAGGCGATGATCGGGTAGGTGCTTGTTTCAAGTGCGTCATAAAAGGTACTTTCGGCGGCATGCGAGATATCGACCAATACCCCTGTCTCATTCATTTTGCGGACGACTTCTTTCCCGAAAGGACTGAGGCCGTTCCATTCCGCGTCTCCTCTTGCTGAGTCGCATATGTCGTTGCTCCCGTTGTGGCAGAGAGTGATATAGGAAACTCCCATTTTCCGGAAACGGGTGATATTCTCGATGTCCTTGCCTATCGCATATCCGTTTTCCACGCCTAACATGATCGCTTTCTTTCCGGCAGCTTTCAGCACGTGGACTTCCTGCGGCGTGTAGGCGATGCACATGCGTGTACGGTTCAACTCCATTTGCCGGTGTATTTCCTGCAGGCGGTTCATGGCGAAGTCCGTCGCTTTCAGCAGTGAAGCGTCGTCTCTCGGTCCCTGCGGAATGTAGGCAACCATGATCGTCGCGTCAATCAGCCCCTCTTCCATGAAAGGGAGGTTTACCTTACCGCCTTCTTTCAACCCGATGTTGAATTCACCCGGAAAGATCATCGGAGTGTCGGTATGGGAGTCGAGCGTCACGTCCCTGTGGTGGATGTATTTGGCTTTTTTGAACAGGCGGGACGATTCGACATGATGCCTGAAAAGTTTCAACATCTGTTCATCGTCATTGGCAGCCATCGCTTCGGGGTGCCACTGGACACTGAATATTTCTTTTTCCGGATGCTCCATCGCTTCGTTGATCCCGTCGGGAGCTGTCGCCGTAGTGATAAATTCGGGAGCCGGCTCTTTGATTGCCTGGTGATGAAAAGAGTTGACCAAAAGTTCTTTTTCACTGTCCAGCATGGTGTGGAGCTTAGAGGGGCCTTCGTTCAGTGTGACGGAATGGGAAACCTGTTCGCGGGAAAGCGTCTGGCTGTGTTTCAGTAGCTTTTGATTGTGTTGGGTATGGATATCCTGGTATACGTTGCCGCCAAATGCGACGTTCAGTATCTGGTGGCCGCGGCATATTCCCATGACCGGCAACTGGCGGTTGGTCGCCAAGCGGAGCAGTATCAGGTCGTATTCATCCCGGTAGGTATCTACATCCTGCAAGGCGGGAATTGGTTCTTCCTGCATGTAAAGCGGGTTGATATCGCCACCACCGCTCATGACCAGCCCATCCAACCCGTTCACTATTGCCGTCAACGCTTCGATATCCGTAATGACCGGGATCAGAACCGGAGCACCTCCAGCTTTCAGTACCGCCTGTACATAGGTTTCTGCTATGCAGGAAAGTCCGTCTTTCCGATTGGCGGATATTCCTATACGGGGAGGTTGAAGATTTTCTTTTTTCGGAATATAATGATCTACTTCCCTGTAGATGGCCTCTAAATTCGGACGACGGAGCTTCATGTATTTATGATTTATGATTTATAATTTCTGAATTATGATTTATAATTTATGATTTATTATCGGTGCATAAATCATAAATCATAAATCTTTACGCATCGATGTTTGCGTACGTTGCATTTTCTTCGATGAATTCGCGGCGCGGACCGACATCTTCACCCATCAGCATGGCGAATATCTGGTCAGCTTCGGCAGCACTGTCGATCGTGATCTGTTTCAGCGTACGGTTTTCCGGGTTCATGGTCGTATCCCACAACTGGTGGTCATTCATTTCTCCCAAACCTTTGTATCGCTGTGTGTGGATCTGGTTTTCGTTACCGCCGCCATATTTGTCGATGAATGCTTGACGTTGTTGGTCAGTCCAGCAATATTCTTCCACTTTGCCTTTCTTGCATAGGTAGAGAGGAGGAGTGGCCAGATAGACATATCCGTTTTCGATCAGCGCACGCATACGGCGGAAGAAGAAAGTAAGAATCAGGGTGGCAATGTGGCTTCCGTCCACATCGGCATCGGTCATGATAATCACTTTGTGGTAGCGCAGTTTGCTCAGGTTTAATTCTTTCGGATCTTCTTCGGTACCGATGGTGACACCCATTGCGCGGAAGATATTCTGGATTTCTTCGCTTTCGAATACCTTGTGGTCCATCGCCTTTTCGACGTTTAGGATCTTACCGCGGAGCGGCAGGATGGCCTGGAAGTTACGGTCGCGTCCCTGCTTGGCTGTACCGCCTGCAGAGTCTCCTTCGACGAGGAACAGCTCGCAAAGTGCGGCGTCCTTTGAAGAACAGTCGGCCAGCTTACCGGGAAGACCGCCGCCTGTCATCGGTGATTTGCGCTGTACCAGTTCGCGAGCTTTGCGGGCAGCCTGGCGTGCTTGGGCTGCAAGGATCACTTTGTCGACGATTATCTTGGCTTCCTTAGGATGTTCTTCCAGGTAGTAGCCCAATGCTTCGCCGATAGCCTGGTCTACGGCACCGGTTACTTCGTTGTTTCCCAACTTCGTCTTGGTCTGCCCTTCGAACTGTGGCTCTGCCACTTTAATAGAGATGACCGCTGTCAGACCTTCGCGGAAGTCGTCGCCGGAGATTTCAACCTTTGCTTTTTCAAGCAGCTTGGAGTCGTCGGCATATTTTTTTAGTGTACGGGTCAAACCGCGGCGGAAACCGGCCAGGTGAGTACCTCCTTCTATGGTGTTGATATCGTTTACATACGAAAATACGCTTTCGTTGAATGAAGTGTTGTAAGTCATGGCGACTTCGACCGGAATACCCTGCTTTTCCGTAACGATGTGGATCACATCCGGGATCAGTTGCTCTTTGGAGCGGTCGATGTAGCGAACGAATTCTTTCAACCCTTCTTCCGAACGGAATATTTCAGATTTATAGCTGCCGTCTTCCTTTACGACGCGTTTATCTGTCAGGCTAAGTGTGATGCCTGCATTCAGGAATGCCAGCTCGCGCAGACGTGCAGCTAAAATCTCGTACTTATACTCGGTCACGGAGAAGATACTTCCGTCCGGTTTGAACATGATGGTTGTACCGGTCACATCTGTCTCGCCGATCACTTCGATAGAATGAAGTGGCTTACCACAGGAGAATTCCTGCATGTGGACTTTTCCATCGCGGCGGACTTCTGCTCTCAGGTAAGTGGAAAGTGCGTTTACACAGGATACACCTACGCCGTGCAAACCTCCTGAAACCTTGTAAGAGCCTTTGTCGAATTTACCTCCTGCATGGAGCACGGTCAATACGACTTCAAGCGCTGACACGCCTTCTTTCTCATGAATATCTACCGGAATACCACGGCCATCGTCTGTAACAGAGATGGAGTTATCTTCGTTTATCACTACGTCAACTTGGGTACAAAATCCGGCCAGTGCTTCGTCAATAGAGTTGTCAACAACTTCGTATACTAAATGGTGGAGACCTTTCTCGCTGGTATCGCCAATATACATGGACGGTCTCTTACGCACTGCCTCTAACCCTTCAAGTACCTGAATACTATCCGCAGAGTACTCTGTGGAAGTATTCTTAATTTCTTCACTCATGAGTCTTTATCGTTTAAAATCTGTAATTATCTGTCTGTCTAAAAAAGCTAACAAATATAGTGAAAATAATTAACTTAGAAGGTATAGGGAGTGTGAAAATAGTCAAACGGAGGTGTATAACAAAAAAGAGACAAAGTCAAACTTTGTCTCTTTAAAAAAGGTAGCCCGTGGGGGAATCGAACCCCCCTTTCAAGAATGAAAATCTTGCGTCCTAACCGATAGACGAACGGGCCATCAGGTTTAAAAAAGCCGGGCTAACCAGTCCGGCTTTATACTATATAAAGTATAATACCTTATTTTGCAAGTGCGTTGACGTGCTTCGCTAATTTGGATTTTAAGTTGCCAGCCTTATTCTTGTGAATAATGTGTTTTTTAGCAAGCTTGTCCAACATAGAGCACACCTTCGGGAACAGAACCTGAGCTTCGTTCTTATCTTCAGTAGCGCGCAAAACTCTCATTGCATTTCTAGCAGTCTTAGCATAGTATCTGTTATGCAGACGTTTTGCGTTGGTCTGTCTGATTCTCTTAATTGATGACTTGTGATTTGCCATTTCTTAGCTATTCTCTTTATTTATTCTTTAATCCTGTTTATTGTAGCCCGTGGGGGAATCGAACCCCCCTTTCAAGAATGAAAATCTTGCGTCCTAACCGATAGACGAACGGGCCATCATGTCAAAGCTTTTGCTTTTAGCTCTCTGGGATTGTTGATTTCCCGATTGCGAGTGCAAAGATAGATGTTCTCTTTAAACTGACAAAATATTTGGAAGAAAAATGTTTGAAATATCTCGTGTTTAACATCTATTTGGAACTCATGTCCTGTAGGTGTATCTCTAAAGCATTGACGGAAATGTTTATTTCCCAGATACATACGCATAGCGAAGCTGCCAGCAGGAGCAATCCTATTCCAAATATCCAGGCTGCTATGATTTGCCATGAAATATAAATGAAGAACATCGAGACCACGCAAAAGAGCAGGCTGAGCAGTCCTAATATTTGCATGGAGCGTGTCAGGTATAACCGTTTTCTGAGGTTGGCTATCTGGGCGACATTTTTCGGGTCGTGGGTCTGTTGATGCTTCTCTTTCAATGTGCGTACGAGGCTCGCATACGAAATGAACCGGTTCGTATAGGCCAATAGGATAAGCGATACTGCCGAAAATAGCAGTGATGGGGTGGTGAGCGTGAGTTCTTGCATGTTTGTATGTTCTTTATAATTTAGTAGTTTGTTATATCATAAAACAAGGCCGAGAGGGAAAATGTTGTAACTTTGTTTTCCAAATTTCAGTGATATGTTGTGTAAAACGCGCGGGATTGTCCTACATTCCATTCCATATAATGATAAGTACTCCATTATATATATGTATACGGAGGCTTTTGGGCGTGCTTCTTATCTGGTTGCCCGTTCCCGTGGAAAGAAATCTTCTGTCTCGAAAGCGTTGTTCATGCCTCTTTCGGTAGTGGAGATGGAGGTGGAGCATCTGAATAAACGGGATTTGCATCGTATCCGTGAAACGAAACTCTGCTATCCGTTGACGGAAGTGTTTTGTAATCCGGTGAAAAATGTACTTGCGCTTTTTCTTTCCGAGGTCCTTTTCCGTGTGGTGAAGGAGACGGAGCCGGATTCGCGCCTTTTCGAGTATTTGTTCGAGTCGATACAATTGTTAGAGCTTTCGGATAAGGGGGTGGCGAATTTTCATCTGGTCTTTCTGCTGCGGCTCTTGCATTATCTGGGGATATACCCGAACGTCGAATCATATGTGGCAGGTTCCTGCTTCGATATGTTGAACGGCGTGTTTGTCGATCGTATACCGATGCACCGTCATTATCTCAACCAGCAGGAGAGTGTGGTCTTTGCCCGGTTGCTGAAGATCAGCTTCGAGAATATGTCGTTGTATTCTTTTTCCCGGCAGGATCGTGTGAGTGTCATAAACCGTATTCTTGAATATTATCGTCTGCACTTGCCTGATTTTCCCGAAATAAAATCCTTATCTGTCATGCAAAGTCTGTTCGATTAGCATATTGCTCCTTTAAATACTTGCCAGTTTGCGGAAAAGGTTATACTTTTGCCGCACTTATTATAAAAATGGCTCTGTAGTTCAACGGATAGAATAGAAGTTTCCTAAACTTTAGATCCGAGTTCGATTCTCGGCGGAGCTACAACAAAAAAGGCAATCGTTGCGATTGCCTTTTTTGTTATTCCATTGTGAGTGTGACATCAATATCATCCAATATGCCTCGTAGTTGGAAGCCTCTGATCTGTATGTCCTCAAAATATGAGTAGGTTCCATCTGGGAAATCCATATAGATGGAGTTGGGGTAATAATAATTGTCGTCATCCCAGTGCCATCGAAATACTTCCTCTGTTTTTCGAACAAGGATGTTTCCTCTGTAAAACTCGTAATAGTCAGATCCCGTCCAGTCTGGATAAAAACTCAATACATGATAACAGTCTTCTCCGTTGTTGGTTGTATATGTCTCTGCCCAGGTTCCGGAGCATAGTGCAGATGTCAGATCATATCTGTCATCGTAATACGGATCGTCCTCACAACTGTTGAACAAACAGAGTGTGGACAGCAAAAATAATAAACCGAGTATATTCTTCTTAATCATAATTCCAAACATTAACCATTCAATGACAAAGATAGGAATTAAAACAATATATATATGGAGAATCGGTTAAGATATAAGTCTTCAAATCGTACTATTTGCTTGCAGCATTGATCTTTTCGTTGATAATATCTGTCGCTTTTTTTAGTTGCTTTATGATATTATTTTTTTCTGATTTGCCGAAACGTATATCTGGTAGGTAGATTCCGAGACTCGCAATGACCTTCCCTTTTTTCAAGATAGGGGTGGCTAAGCCTACTACATGATTTTTATTCCATGAAAGTTCGATGTTATTGGTTCGTATGTCGTTTAGTAATTGGATTAGTTCGGATTTTGTTTTGACTTCCGGCCATTCTTCTTCTGTAGGTAATCCGATCTTATCGATAAAATCATTTAATTCCTTAGGTGAATAATGAGCCAGAATCATTCTGCCTGTTGTGGCTCTGTATACGGAAGACTCATTTGTTGTACGAACCTGGATTTCATGCGTACATTGTGATTCGTTCAGTAAAATTCTTTTGTCCCCTTTTATTACAGATAATATGACAGTTTCATTGATGTTGTCACGTAGATTATCCATTGCGACTTTTGCAGCATTGACGAGTTCTGTATTGTAAGAATTATCACGTGTGAGTTGATAAATCATGTATCCTAACTTGTATCCTTTTTTTGTGCCGGATTGTTCTACATAGTTGCGATATACAAGCGTTTTTAGGATATTGGCGCAAGTTCCCGCGTTTAATTCTACAGCAGTAGCAATTTCGGATAATCCGAATTCTTTGTCTGGTTCTTGTGCTAATATCTCGAGAATATTCAAGGCTCTGTTTATAACTTGTATCATACTTCCTCGTTTTTGTTTCGTGTAACCTGATTATATAACTGGCAATTAATAAGCTTATTTGCAAAACTACAAAAAATATAGTATTAAAATAGATTTTATGAAAGTCTTTATTGTGAGCATTTGTGATTCTCTCTATATATTAATTTAGGATGAATCAAATATCTATTTTGTTTATTTGTTTGTTCCCTTATTTTTTATTCCGGGTAACTTTTTATTCTATCTGTTCTCATGATGAAAAATAGGCTGTGATCTATTGACTTTTATTAATCCTTTGTTTGTGATGAATTGCTATAATTCACTATATTTGTATTGTATTGAGAAAATAACGTAGAAGCGTTTAGTGAATCCTTGTCATCGAAATCGCCAATTTCAATAATGCCACAAGGTGTAACTATAGAACGCCTGCGCCCTTATAGGCGTGGGCTATAGTTTATTTGTGGCATGGTGTTTGGCGATACCTCGATGGCAAATAGGCTGTAGTCCCACGTTTTTTTGTGTCTGAATTTAAGGATGAAAAGTTGCCTTTCCTGCTATGTGCTTCCTTTTTTATTATTTCTGTTTTTATTTATATTGTAAAATTCCAATTTTGTATAATTGAATTGTGATACCGCGAATATATTTGACTTTTTATTTTAAATAGCAGTTTATTTGTATGTTTAAGAGCATAAAATCTGATTTTTTACAAAAAATATTTTGTGGTTTATATGGTAGTAGTTAATATTGCATTGTAAAATTTAGTTTTACAATAATAAATATCAGGTTAAACTTAATTCATGTCTTATGAAAAATCGGCAGAGTTTGTTATTGTGGATGTTGCTTTTTTTGGGCAGTGTCTCGGTTTTTGCTCAGCATGCTGTAAAAGGGAGAATTACAGATGCTAAAACAGGGGAACCTTTAATTGGTGTGAATGTTGTTTTGAGAGGTTCATCTGAATCTGGTACTATTTCGGATTTGAATGGAAATTATTCTTTGTCTGTTCCTGAATCTTCTTCGTTGATTTTTTCTTATATCGGTTATGTTACCCAAGAAGTATCAGTAGAAGGTAAGTCGGTTCTTGATGTTTCTCTGTCGGAAGATATGGAAGCTTTGGAAGAAGTTGTGGTAATTGGATATGGAACGATGAAAAAGAGTGATTTAACAGGTTCTCTAAGCTCTGTAAAGAGCGAAGATTTAACGGCTTATGCTGTCCCTAATCCGGTTCAAGCATTACAAGGTAGAGCTCCGGGAGTTCAAGTTACATCGAATACTGGCTCTCCAGAAGGAAATTTTACGATTCGTATCCGTGGTGCAAATTCGATTAAAGGAAGTAATGACCCTCTCTACATTATTGATGGGTTCCCAGCGAATATGTCCAGTGTTAATCCTGATGATATAGAGTCTTTGGAAGTATTAAAAGATGCTTCTGCTACTGCTATTTATGGATCTAGGGGCTCTAATGGAGTTGTTTTGATTACGACAAAATCAGGAAGAAAAGGAAAAACGACCGTAACCTATGATGGCAGCTATGGTATTCAATCTCAAATCAAAAAACTTGAGATGATGGATGCAACGGAATATATGATGTTTTATAATGAACAACAGTTGAATAATGCTGGAAAAGAATTTTTTACGGCTGATGAGATTGCTTTTGCTGGAAAAGGTACGGATTGGCAAGAGTTGGTTTATAAAGATGCACCTTTACAAACTCATAGTTTGTCTATTGCAGGAGGTAATGACAAAACCAAATTCTATGTGAGTGGCTCTTTGTTTTTGCGTGATGGTATTATCAAAAATAGCAGCTATGATAAGTATAATGTGAGAAGTAATATAGATCATAAAATTAACGATAAATTTAATGCTGGAGCTAATTTGTCGTATACAAGGACAAATAAAAGCATGAAAAGTAGTGGTGGTGGAAATCGAGGAGGGTCTTTAATTGGAGCATCAATTTCTGCTCCTCCAACTTTATTCCCTTATAATGAAGATGGCTCTTATAACAATTTACAATTGGCTTACCCATTTATGTCTAATGCTCTATTTAATCCATTAAATCTTATTAATGAAACATCCTCTAAAACTAAGGCTGACTTAGTGAATGTGAATGGTTTTTTGGAATATAAACCGATAAGAGGGCTGTCTTTGAAAGCTACAATTGGGGTTGAAACGTTGAATTATACTTCTAATAACTATAATAGTTCTCGCTATTTGTATGGAGCTTCAAGTGCTTCTTTGTCTTCTAATCAGCAAACAACAATTGTGAACGAAAATATCATGAATTATGATTTGACGGTCCATGATGATCATAATTTGAATTTTATGGGAGGTTTTACTTATCAACAATATTTAGGTACATCTTTTGGTGCAAGTGGAACTGATTTTATAAGTGATGCGCCAGAAGCATGGGGCCTTGGAGCTGCTGCTAATTTTGGAACGCCATCTTCTGGCTATACCAAATGGGTATTAATGTCATATTTGGCTAGAGCTAATTATTCATATAAAGGTCGTTATATGGCTACGGTTAGCTTCAGAGCTGATGGCTCATCTCGCTATAGTGAAGGAAATAAATGGGGATATTTCCCTGCAGCTGCATTAGCGTGGAGGATATCTGATGAGGCTTTTTTTAAGGATATTTCTTGGTTGTCTGATTTGAAATTACGTTTAGGATACGGAGAAACCGGGTCAACTGCAATTAATCCTTATTCAACGTTAAATATGTTGTCACAAGGTAAAGCGGCATTGGGGAGTGGGCTTGTTACATCATATGCACCGAGTTCAACTTTGCCGTCAGAATTGAAATGGGAAACTACATCTCAATGGAATATAGGTCTTGATCTGTCATTATTTAAATCTCGTTTGAGAATCACTGCTGACTATTATGATAAAACAACACGTGATTTGTTGAATAATGTTTCTTTGCCAACTTCTTCAGGTTATACGACAACTGTAAAGAATGTGGGAAAGATGGGTAATCGTGGTTTTGAATTATTAGTAGAAGGAGATGTTTTTCAACAAAAAGAATTCTCATGGACTTTATCTGCGAATTTAGGATTGAATAAAAATAAGATTAAAGAGTTGTATGGAGGACAGGATATTTATGGTTCAACTGTAGGTTTGGCTTATGTTGAAGATTTTGTGACTTTATTACGTGAGGGAGAACCTTTAGGAGTGTATTATGTATACCATGATACAGGTTTTGATGAAAATGGAAACATGACTTATGAAGATAAAGATGGGAATGGTGTATATGATAATAATGATAAATATATCGCAGGTAGTCCGCATCCTGATTTTACATATGGAATCAATTCCAGTTTGACATTTAAAGATTTTGAGTTTTCTTTCTTTTTGTATGGTAGCCAAGGCAACGATGTTTATAATGTAACAGAAACTGCAAATTATGATATGGGCATGGGACTTAATTTAAGGCGTGAGGTTTTTAACAGCCATTGGAGTTCGACAAATACTGCAGAACAAAACTTAATGGCAAAGTATCCGCGACCAGCAGCAAATCATAATATTAAGCATTCAGATCGCTTTGTAGAAGATGGGTCTTATCTCCGTTTGAAAAATATTATGTTAGGTTATAATTTACCTGTGAAAAAGTGGAATGTGAAAAACTGGTTAAGTGCGATAAAAGTATATGTGAGTGCTCAGAACCTATTTACTATTACAGGTTATTCAGGTATGGATCCTGAGGTGAACTCTTGGGGTGGAGATACAAATGCCGGACTTGATTATCTGACTTATCCAAATGTGAAGACTATTACATTTGGTGTTAAAGTTCAATTTTAGAGTATCTAATAAAGAAGAGAAAATATGAAAAAGTACATTTATTTATTCATGATATTATTATCGGTTGTTTCTTGCTCTGATTGGTTGGAAGAAGAACCAAAGTCTGTTGCAGCAGAAACGTTTTATAATACAGAAAGTGAAGCTGCAGCTGCGGTTGCTGCGCCGCTTGCTGATTTAAAAGGTTATGGTGGTTTAGACTATTTTGGAACTGCTTTGTGTGAATGTTTTGCAGATTATGCCTATGGTCGAGGTAGTTGGGCTTCTAATAGCGATTATATAGGATTAGATAATACTAATCAAACTCGTACTGCAAATATATGGACGAAATTATATACTGCTATCAGAAATTGTAATGTGGCTTTGGATCGTTTACCGCAAGCAAGTCAAATGTCAGAGGATAAAATAAATAGCTACATAGGGGAATTGCGGTTTATCAGAGGGCTTACTTATTTTTATTTAGTGCGATATTTTGGAGATGTCCCTCTTCATGTAGAAGAAAATATGAGTGAATATAATATAGGAAAGAGTTCTAAAGATGTAATATACGAACTTATAGAATCGGATCTCCGCTTTGCTGTAAATAATGCGCCTCAGACACCTCGTTTGGCAGGAACGCCTTCAGTGAATAGTGCAAAGAGCCTTTTAGGAGAAGTATATGCAACATTAGGTAGATATGAAGAATCGAAACAACTTTTGGAAGAAGTTATTAATAGTGGACAATATTCATTGGTCACGGTGTCTTCTGCTGCGGATTTTAATAATGTATTTGGACCAGAAATAGTTTCATCTACGGAAGAGATATTTTATATAAAGGAGTATCGAGAAAATGGTCAAGGTAATGAATATGCGATGTTTTGTTCCCATCCGGGAGCAATGATTGATGGGGATGCGATGCATGGTTCTGGAGGATGGTATGGTGTTTATACTACTACGGAAAATCAATTGATAACAGATTGGGATGTGAAAGATTTTCGGAAGGATTATAATTTGTTGTTGTTTGATTTCGGTATGGGAGATAATACTTATTTATTAACAAAATATCATGATACAAATGCTCCCGGGGCTTCTGGAGCTGCATGTGATTATCCATTAATTCGTTATCCGGATGTTTTACTATTGTATGCGGAAATGGCAATGAGAGTGACCGGTTCTCCTACGGAAGATGCAATGGAAAAGATAAATATGGTTCATCGTCGTGCTTATGGTTATGACCCTATGACTTCATCTGAAGTTGATTTTAAATTAAAAGATTACTCTACTTCAGAAAAGTTTTTGGAATTAATATTGAAAGAACGGATGTATGAACAATTTAATGAAGGGAAACGTTGGTTTGATCTGATTCGTCTAGGTATTGTAAAAGAGCAGATTAAGAGGATTAAAGGTCTTGATATACAAGAGAAACATATGTTATTCCCGATTCCGCAAACAGAGTTTAATTATAATGAGGCTCTTGATCCGTCAAAAGATCAAAATCCAGGGTATTAAATTAAAAATATGAAGGTGTGGTTTAAGCCACACCTTCGATAAACTATTCGTAAAATGAAACGACTACGTATCACCTATAAGTGGGAGTTAATTATCATGTTATGGGTTGCCTATTTTCTAAACCAGGGTGATCGGCAGATTTTTAATGTGGTGATTCCTTTGATAAAGGAAGACTTGCATTTGACGGATGTACAATTGGGGTTCGTTGCCTCTGTATTTACGATTGTATATGGTTGTTTGGTTCCCTTCGGTGGATATATGGGTGATTTTCTGAAGAGAAAATGGATTATTCTTATTAGTATCTTGATTTTCAGCATCGGAACGTTATGTACTGGATTTAGTGGAGGTTTGGTCTCTTTGATCATTTTACGTGGTATTACGACTGGCGGGGGAGAAGCTTTCTATTATCCGGCAGCTACCTCTTTGATCAGTCAGTATCATCATAAGACGCGAGCTATGGCCATGTCTATACATCAGACATCTTTGTATGTGGGTATTGTGGCCAGTGGGTTTATTGCGGCCTATATTGGTGAACATTTCGGTTGGCGGATGTCTTTTTTTACTTTTGGATTAGGAGGTTTGTTGCTGTGTATTTATTTATTTTTCAGAATGGAAGATACTCCGCAGGAAGTGAAAGAAGAAGGAAGGTATTCAATCTGGTATGTCATTAAAGAGATATTTAAAAAGAAGACGGTCTGGATGCTTTGTCTGGCTTTTGGAGGAATGTGTTTTGTGAATATTGGCTATGTGACTTGGATGTCTACGTTCTATCATGAAAAGTATCATTTATCTCTTTCGACAGCTGGGTTTACCTCTATGTTTTTTCATTTTGCAGCCGCATTGTTGGGGGTTTTAATAGGTGGAAAATTATCAGATAAATATGCACAAAAGCGTAAAACAGTCCGTCTGGAAACGGAACTGGTCGGATTGTTGTTCGGTGCTCCGTTTATATTTTTCATGGGATATACCTCGAATTTATATGTAAGTTATGCTATGTTGGCTTTGTTCGGCTTTTTCAGGGGAATTTACGATTCAAACTTGTATGCTGCTTTGTTTGATGTGATAGCGCCGGATTTAAGAGCATCTTCGGTAGGGGTTATGACTGCTTTTGCTTTTATTGTTGGGGCTCTAGCTCCCTTACTATTAGGATATCTGAAGACTGATTATGGTTTGTCTTTTGGCATATCATTTTTGGCAATATTCTATTTGTTAGGTGCCTTAGCCGTTTTTGTGGCGATCAAATTCTTTTTCTTGAAAGAGTTTTATGAAGGCAGATAGTTAGTAAAGTGTCTATAAAATTATAAAATATGAAAACAGTAATATTATTGATAGGATTGCTTTTTTCTACTTTTTCTTTACAAGCGCAAGATTATGAGGATGTCATGAGCGAGGCTTATTGGAAAATATGGAATTCGGATGTCCAGGCTAGCATAAATAAGAATATAGAGCAATATCGGAAAGGTGATGCCGAATTAAATATTCCATCTGGAGTCACTGTGAAAATTGAGCAGTTGAGCCATTCGTTTATTTTTGGAGGCAATATCTTTTTGTTTGGTCAGCTTGAGACTACGCAACAAAATAGACAGTATGAAAATACTTTTGGAGCTTTGTTTAATTCTGCTACTTTGCCTTTTTATTGGAAAACGCTGGAACCCGAGCAAGGAAAGCCACGTTATACGGCGGGATCTTCTTATATTTTCCGTCGTCCTCCTGTCGATCCTATTCTTGAGTTTTGCGAATCGAATAAGATAATGACAAAAGGTCACGCTATTATTTATGGTATGCGTCGTTGGGGACATCCGGATTGGATGCCGTCAGACCGTAAAGAGATGGAATTTTATTTTGAGAAGCATATTCAGGAATTGGCGTTGCGCTATAAAGATAGAATTCAGATATGGGACGTAGTCAATGAACCTGTTGATCAGGCAAATCGCGGAATAATGCCGGATGATTATACTTATAAATCGTATAAGTGGGCCATGAAGTATTTTCCGGAGTCTGTCATTTTTAATATTAATGATATTGATTTTAAAAGTGGTATTCCTTATACAAGACGGTATGTAGAAATTGCCCGGAATATGATCGATAGAGGAATCCGTATAGACAATGTTGGAGCTCAGATGCATATTTTCAATCCGGTCGAGGCGCAGAAAATAGCTGAGGGGGATAATATCCTGACACCGGCTAAGCTCACAGATGTGGTAGATTGCCTAAATGAAGTAGGACGTCCTGTACATGTGAGCGAAGTAACGGTTTGTGCTCCTGATTCAACGAGTATAGGAAGTGCGATCCAGGCTGTCATAGCTGAAAATTTATATCGTTTTTGGTTCAGTTGTCCCAATATTACGGGGATTACTTGGTGGAATGTCGTGGATGGAGGTGGAGCTCCAGGCGAGCCTTCTTATTCAGGACTTTATGACAAGAGAATGAGAAAGAAGCCTGTCTATGAGACATTAGATAGGTTGATAAACCGAGAATGGAAAACTTCACTGACCACAACATCGAATGCACAGGGCGTGATTCGTTTCAGAGGTTTTAAAGGGCATTACCGTGCTACTTGGATAAATAAAAATGGTAAGATAGAAATTCAGGAATTTGAAATTAAATAATTAAAATTATAATTAGATATGAAAAGGATAACGTTAATAATCTGTTTAGTCTTTTGTTGTTTTAACTTGTTTGCACAGAGAGGTTTTCCAAAAAGTGCAAAAGAGGACAAAGAAAAAATTATGAGTGAAGCTTATTGGAATATTTGGAATCCAAAGGTACAGGCTAAGATCGATAAGGACATTGAACAGAATAGAAAAGCAAATGCTATTGTTGGTTTACAGAATGTTGCAGCTGGATCAGAAGTGAAGATTGAGCAGGTTTCGCATGATTTTGTATTCGGTGCCCATATCTTTAACTATAATCAATTAGGAACTCCTGCGTGTAATCAGAAATATAAAGATGTGTTTGGGACATTATTTAATCGTGCGACTGTCGCATTTTATTGGAAAACCCTGGAAATGCAACCGAATCGTCCTCGTTTTCGTGAAGAATACTGGGATACGGAAGAATATTGGAATCGCCAGACAGACCCGAAGCATCAACCGCACTGGCGTCGTCCTTCTCCCGATCAGATTATAGATTTCTGTCTCAGTAAGGGGGTTCCTGTACATGGTCATCCGTTGATCTGGGGAAACCGTAAATGGCATAATCCTAACTGGATTATAGACCAGATGATGACGCTTGAGGAGAAAAAGGAAATGGATAAACTGATTGTAGAATATGGCAATCTCGATAATTATTTGGATGGCGAAAAATACACAGATAAGTACAAAAATATGACTGTTGCTCAATTAGAAACGAAATTTCCTAATTTGACGAAAAAGTTAAAGGAGTTGTTTGAAAAACGAATTGTAGAGATCGCTAAATATTATGGGGACCGTGTCAGTAGTTGGGATGTTGTCAATGAGAGTGCACAAGATTTTGCCAAAGGAGCAATGGTTCCGGGTTCCGGGCTCTGTAAAAGTAATTATGGGATAATGCCGGGAGATTATACATTTGAAGCTTTCAAAACAGCCAATCAGGTGTTTTCGAATAATGTCCTTTTGAATATCAATGATTATTGGACTGGTCCGGAGTATCCGGAGCAAGTAAAAGATTTGATGAAAAGAGGGGCGAAGATAAATGTTGCTGGTTCTCAAATGCATTTGTTCAAACCGCAACAATGTTTGGATATTGCTGCTGGTAAAGAAATCCAGACTCCGAATCAGATTTGGACTATCATGAACCGAATTTCGGAAACAGGATTACCGATTCATTTAAGTGAAATCACGATAACATCTCCAGGCAATGATGACCGAGGACAAAAAATACAGGCTATTATCGCACAAAACCTGTATCGCCTGTGGTTCAGTGTTAAAAATATGATGGGAATCACATGGTGGAATGTGGTAGATGATTGTGGTGCACCGGGAGAACCATCTGTTTCTGGATTGTTCACCAGAAACATGGATCCCAAACAATCATTTTATGCACTTGATAATTTGATCAATCATGAATGGAAAACTAATATGACCGTAAAAGCCAGTAAAAACGGGAATGTGGAATTTCGAGGGTTTAAAGGTAAGTATCATATTACTTATACAGATAAGTTTGGAAAGGAACAAGTTATAGAGTATCACTTAAAATAAGTATAAAGAAATGAAGATCGTAGACATGAAAGTCCGTTGTGTTGCAATTCCTATGAATTGTATGTTACGGCATAACACGGGAGTACATCCGGGTTATTTATTGAGAACAATCTTGGAACTTATTACGGATGAAGGAATTGTAGGATTGGGTGAAGTTGGTGGCGGAGATTCAAGAGCGGCTTTGCTTAAGTTGAAACCGCGCATTATCGGAATGAACCCGATGGACCTGGAGGCTATCAAGATGAAAGTTCTGAGAAGTATTTATTATATCTCCAATTCCCGTTTGTATGGTGCAATAGAGATAGCCTGTTTGGACATTATGGGGAAAGCGTTTAATGTTCCGATGCACCAGCTTCTTGGTGGTAAATTGCGTGATTCAATTCCAATGATCGCTTATTTGTTTTGGCGTTATGATCGTCCGGGTGGTGGGCATGATACCTGTGCGGAGGATATGGCCGATTATTGCGTACAGTTGAACAATGAACTGGGTGTTACAGCAATGAAACTGAAAGCCGGTGTCATGGATCCGATGGAAGAAGTGAAAGTGTTGCAATTATGCCGGCAGAAGTTAGGAGATGATTTCGGTTTACGGATTGATCCTAATGGAGTATGGAGTGTTGCGACAGCCATAAAAGCTGGTCATAGGATGGAAGAGTTGGAACTACAATATTTTGAAGATCCCTCTTGGGGCATAGAAGGTATGAAGGCTGTCCGGGAACAGGTTCGTATTCCTTTGGCAACTAATATGTATCCGAATAAATTTGATGATTTGGGCCCTTCTATCCATATGAAATCAATAGATATTATATTGACGGATTTACATTATTGGGAAGGCCCGCGGGGGGTAAAAGATTTGACTGCGGTTTGTCGTACGTTTAATTTAGGGGTAGCTATGCATTCCGGAGCAGAATTCGGTATTGAATTGGCGGCTATGTTACATACAGCATCTACCATCCCTCAAATGACTATGCCGGGAGATGCCCATTATCATTATTTGGAAGATGATATTATTCAGGGTGGAAAACTGCAATATGTCAATGGGGCTATAAAAGTACCGGAAGGACCGGGTTTAGGAGTTGCTTTAGACGAAGAAAAGATGGAAAAATATGAGCGGTATTACGAGAAGATGGGAGACTATTACGCTCGTTTTCATCAAGATCCGTATAAACCAAATTGGTATCCGATTGTAGGTGGTATTTAATAAGAATCGTTATGGGAGTGAAGCATTTGTTTGATATAACGGGAAAAACTGCATTGATTACAGGAGCTGGCCAAGGAATTGGCCGCTCCATCGCTTTAGCTTTGGCTGAACATGGAGCGAATGTTGTGATCAATTACCGAAGCAATCACCAATTGGCGGAAGCAACTTTACGGGATGTGCTGAAGATGGGAACAAAAGCGTGGTTATGGGAATACGATTTATTATCAGACACGCTGGCTTCTGACTTTCAACTGTTGCTGCAAAAATTAGGAATTGAAGTTGATATTTTAGTTTTGAATGCTTCTATTCAGATTCGTAAGAAATGGGAAGATGTGACCTTATCTGAGTTTAATACCCAAATGAATGTGAATGTAAGAGCTTCGCTGGAGTTGATGCAATGTTGTGTGCCTCATATGGAATCGAAAGGTTGGGGAAGAATTGTTACGTTAGGCTCCGTTCAGCAGAACAGGCCGAGTAAGCAAATGATCGTTTATGCAGCTTCAAAAGCTGCTCAATTGAATATGGTGAAAAATCTTGCTTGGCAATTGGGGAATAAAGGAATAACGATTAACAATTTGGCTCCTGGGGTGATCGGAACGGTCCGTAATGAGGAAGTTTTGTCGAATGAAGTTTTCAAAACAAAAATAGAAAAGAATATTCCATTAGGATATATTGGAGAACCGGATGATCTGGCTTCTATGGCGTTACTTTTGTGTAGCGAAGCTGGACGCTATATTTCCGGTGCGGATATATTGGTAGATGGTGGAATGAGTTTACCTGAGTGATTAATTAAAAATAAAAGAGTTATGAGCGTAGATCAGTATAAGAAAGAAATCGGAATGATGAATCTGGAAAAATTGATTCAGGATCGTGAAGGAATATCTTCGAAAAAGTTTTCCATACCGGATAAAGAATTATTATTTCGATATGAGCAGTTATATACAGGAGCTGTAAACGATGTGATGCGTGAATTTTGTCTTTTGGAGCAAGCTTTGCCTGGTAGGATTAAACCTTTACGTGAATATCATTCTGTTGCCGGTTTTGCATTTACTGTCAAAAGTGCACCGAACGTAAAGATAAAGGGTGAGATGGAATATCGAACCCAGATGCTGGATGAGATGCAGGAGGACCATTTTATTGTCTGGGATACAAGTCGGGATGATAAAGCAACTTTGTGGGGAGGTGTAATGACAGCGACTGCTAAGGGGAAAAAACTGAAAGCAGCTTGTATAGATGGAGGAATACGGGATACACATCAGATTTTGAATGCTGATTTTCCTGTGTTTTACGAATACCGGATATCGAATGGTAGCTTGGGGCGCTGTTTGATTACTCACTATCAAATTCCGATTAAAATCGGAGATGTAACGATTAAGCCGGGTGATATAATACTTGGAGATATCGATGGAGTTTTAGTTGTACCAAGGGAAATAGCTTATGAAGTGCTTTTACGTTCGGAGGAGATACGTGAAAATGAGAAGAAGATTTTCTCTTGGGTACAAAACGGAGACAGTGTTCGGGAAATTACAGCAAAAGGTGGTTACTTTTAAGAATCAGTTGATATTATACGGAATATATTATATATGATGATTCTCTGTTCTTTTTTCTCTTGTGGAAAAGAACGTGATCAGAACTTTATACGGGTGAGTAAGGTGAATCCTTGTTATTTGGAATATTCGGATGGTACCCCCTTTATACCTGTAGGTCCCAATATTTGTTGGGAACGTTTTGAGACGGATGAAACAAAAGTTTTACAGCTTTATGAACAGCGTTTTCGCAATCTTTCGGAAAATGGAGGAAATTACACGCGTATTTGGTTGAGTGCACCATTTTTTGAGATTGAACATAAGAAAGCTGGAGAGTTTGATGAAAATAGAGTAAACCGCATTGACAAACTGTTGGAGTTGGCGACGAAATATGGAATCAAGATCAAATTTTGTTTGGAAAATTTCAGAAAACTAACAGGATATTCAGCCCCGTTTTCTTCGTCAGTGGCTTTTGATAAACCGATCTATTCTTTTGATAACCGAGGACCATTGGGCAATATGGATGATTTTTTCAAAACACAGCAGGGGAAAGATTTATATATGGACAGGGTCGCCTTTTTAGCCTCTAAATATGCGAATAATCCGACTATTATGGGGTGGGAATTGTGGAATGAAATCAATTCTGTAAGTTTTTCCGAAGGAATAGCAGGGGAGCTGGAATGGACAAGAGAAATGCTGCCTATTGTTAAATCTTATTTTCCGCATCATTTGGTTATGCAAAGTCTGGGGAGTTTTGATAATGAGAAATATCAGGAATGGTATATGGATTTTTCTTCTCTTTCGAATAATGAGATAGCCCAGGTTCATCGTTATTTGGATCCTGGAGCCACTTGGGACATTTGTCAGGCCCCTATGGATTCTTTGTCAAGTCAGGCGGTCGTTTTATTACGTAATATGGTTGTTGATAAACCTGTTATACTCTCGGAAGTGGGTGCGGTTGAGGCACATCATTCCGGACCATCCAAGTTATATGAATCGGATACGTTAGGCGTTTTGTTACATGATTTGATTTTTGCCCCTTTTTTTTCAGGTGCTGCTGCTCCTGGACAAAGTTGGCACTGGCAATATTATATAGAAAAGAATAATTTATGGTGGCACTTCGGACGTTTTAGTCATGCGACGGCAAATATAAATCCGATAACAGAGCAGTATCGGCCTGTGTTTTTTATGTATGATCAGGTTCGTTTTTATTGTTTGAAAGGTAATACGCATACTTTAGTTTGGTGCCGAGATGCTTTAAGTAATTGGCATACTGAATTGATCGGAAATCAATTGCCGGATAGCAGGACGGTAAAACTACCACTACAATTTTTAAGTAATAAAGTCTCGGATGTTGAACAATATGATCCTTGGAGCGATGTGAGAAAAGTTGCCCATGTCGTGGATGATACTCTGGATATCACTTTCAGACGTTCGGTTATATTGCGTTTTAATAATGAAAATCATTGATTTTATATGGAATCTATGTCTAATAGCTAAATGAAAAAAGTATGGTAAGAAAGAGCGTTTTTAAGTATAGATGTATTTTTATATGGTGTTGTTTATGTTGTGTTTCGATAGTGAAAGCACAGGTAAGAGATTTGGAGTCTCCATATTATATTTATCCGAGGCAGGCAGAGCAGCATATCGATTTATCTCAAAGTTGGGAGTTGAGTTCGGAAGAAATCCCTGTTGAAAACTTAGCAAAACTTAAAGAGAATAACTGGTTTTCAGTGGCATATCCGACCTCTGTTCAGATGGCTAATTATAAAGCGGGCATATTGGGAGACCCTTATAAGCATTTGAATGCAAGGGAACATGAAAAGTTAGAACAGAAAGTTTGGTATTACAAAAAACATTTTGTAATACCTCAAAAACGGAAGGGGTACTCTTGTATATTGAATTTTGATGGTATTGACTATTTTGCGAAGGTCTGGTTAAATGGCATAGAACTAGGCAAGCATCGAGGTATATTTGGGGGACCCGTCATAGATGTAAGTGAAAATTTAAATTATGGAGGGGATAATGAACTGATTGTAGAAGTCATATCTGCCAATTATGGGAAAACATCGTTTAATCCGAATCGACCGGGAAATATCGTAAAAGGTTGGTTCCTGATGGGAGGAAGTGCAATGGAACCTTTTTTCAATTTAGGCTTATGGAGAAACGTTCGTCTGGAATTCGTTCCTAAATATCATTTGGAACGTCCTTTCCTTTTTACAGAAAAGATAGAAAACAATCAGGCTACAATTGGTTTTAGCGTTGAACTGTTTGCTGGGAAAAACACATTGAATTATCAGTTACATCCCTGGAATAATTGTCAGATATCGAATTATGGAAAGCCCTCTAGTGCTCCACAGAATAAACGGGTAAAAGATAAGTTGACAGTAGTACTCGACTTAATAGATAAGGGACAAATCGTATTCTCAAAAGAATTTTTACCAGAGGTGATTGAAGGGAGATGTTGGATGGATGAGCACTTTATTATCGATAATCCCAAACTTTGGTATCCGAATGGTTTAGGTAACCCGGATTATTATCAGGCAAAAATAACATTAAAAGTAAATAATCAATTGACTGATTGCATTCAGTTTGATTTTGGTATTCGAACAATAGAGCAAGTTCGGAGTGCCGGTATTCGGACAAGTGACAGATGGCAAGATTGGCAGTTCGTTGTAAACGGGAAAAAGTTTTTTGTGAAAGGTGTCAACTGGATGCCTGTTGATGCCCTCTACGATTTAACTGTGGAGAAGTATGATTGGGCTGTGAAAATGGCACGAAATATGGGAATTCAGATGTTTCGGATTTGGGGTAGTGGGTTGTTAGAGAGCGATGCTTTTTATGATGCATGTAATAAATATGGTATAATGGTTTGGCAGGATTTTAATATAGCCAATTTTGATACGCCCGAATGGCCGCAGGAAGTTTGGGAGGCGCAGGTTTGCCAAAATATTTTCCGGTTGAGAAATCAACCCTCTTTGGCTGTTTGGTGTGGTGGAAATGAATTTAATCCGTATTCTTATGGAAATGCGGCTTCTATGGGTATTTTGGAGCGTAATTTAGCTATATTTGATCCGACAAGGTGTTTTCTGCGTACTTCTCCGGATGCTGGTTCTATGCATTCTTATCCGGATTTTGATCCTGCATGGTATAAAGGTTTTGAGTTGATACCCTATGTCGCTGAGACTGGCGTACATTGTATAACGGACCCTGCAAATATAAAGCAAGTGGTTTCTCCGGGTGAGTTGGTTGATTTGGGAGGAATGTACGATAAGAATTTTGTGTTGGAGCATCCTGAATTTGTGGAACATTTTGCTGAATATAATCCTTCTCGTGTACCTCGTATGTTAAGTCGTGCTTCCCATATTGATAATATGGCTAAACCGACGTTAGAAACAATTGCAGAAGCGACTCAGATTGGTGCTGGTGAATTTTATCAGGTTATGTCAGAAGGTATTCAAAGCAATTATCCGGTTACAACAGGGCTGATGCCTTGGGTCTATAAACGTCCTTGGCCAGTAGTTGCTGCAATTAATTTGGTCGATGGTATGGGGCAGCCTTCTGCTACTTATTATTTTCTAAAAAGGACGTACGAACCGACTCATGTTTTGTTGAATATCAAGCGCCTGTTGTGGGCACCTGGAGAAGCTTTTCCGATTTCCATAAATGTTTTAAATGGGGTGGACCGACCTAGTTTTAAAGGAGTGGTACAGGTGAAAATATTGGATGACTCTTTTAGAGAAGTTTGGCAAGCTTCGGAAAATGTTAATGTTCCGGAAGGCACATCGGTTTTAAAAGAAGAGATAGGGACATATGCTATTCCTCATACATATAGAGAAAAGTACTTTTTTGTTATTGTTTCTTTGACTGATGAGTATGGGAAAGTGATTTCTCATGCTGAGTATTGGCCTCGTACCATCAAGTTAATGGAGGATGAGGCCTATTATCAGAAGTTTGTCTCAGAACCTATTGAATGGCCAACTATGGAGAATGGTCCTTGGTTAAAGCCGACCGTGGCTAAACATAAAACTTCTGTTGGGTTTAAAGAGGTAAAGTTGATGAAAAAGAATGGGAACAAAGGAAGGTTACATGTAGTTGTGACGAACAAAGGAAGATTGCCTTCTTTTATGACTAATTTGAATATAGAAGATGTTTCCCGCTCTTTTTATGCGAATGATAATTTTTTCTGGTTGGCTCCTGGTGAAACGAAAAGTATCGAGATAGATTTTGAACTGAGAGAAAGACAAGTGGCAAGTTCTATGAAGTTGGTTCTTAATTCTTGGAATGCTAAAACACAGAGCCGGATGGTGAAATTGGTTGATTAGTTGGGGAAAATATGGAGAGCTCGTGCTTTCACAAGTACGGGCTTTCCGAAAAAATTAACCATTAAACTAAAACTGTTATGCTATGAACTATGACGAAACAAATATTCTACTCGTAATCAGGTAATTCTACATCGGTTGTTTCTTCCCATTTCCCGTTATTGTAGATGCTGATCTGAAATGTATCGTCGGATTCGGAACGACTGTATAGGCGGCCTTTGTAACGGATGATTTTATTCTTTTCGGGGATGATGTTTTTGACTTGTCGCTCCCGGATGGCTTCGTCGTTTAGGGAGATGGCCGAAAGGCGAGCCGTGATCGGTTTTTCAAGGGATGGGACAAAAGTGTAAAAAGAATGTATCTTATTGGAAATCCCAACTTCTTCGCTTGTAAAGATATGAGTGACAGTTTCTTTTTCTGTCGCTTTAATCCCGCTCCCGTCTGTGATATCGAATTGTATGGCTCTACCCTCTATCTCCATATCGAATTGCTTGATTGCTTCTGTTATGGGATCTGTAGCCATAAATTCGATACGGCTGACGATGCGATCCAAAACAATACTTTCGTTGATTTCTTCTGCAACTCCGATTTCTAAAGGCAGTCCTTTGTAGAACGTATCGGATATTTCATCGAAAGAGAAAATGGATTCTGATAGAGTTGCCATAGGTGAATTGTGAGCGATGAAATAGAATGTATAGTTACCTTGTGGCAAGCTGTCGTAAATGCAACCGAAATCGGTATCCAAATCGGAAGGGTCATATACGAATTGTTTATGTTTGGAGAAAACCGATACCCCGTTTTCCTCTTTAAATACGACATACTCGATCGTTGAACATAACTCGTTTAATTCCGGATTGCCTTCAGCTTTTGAGGGGGCGAAAGGTTCCGGAATCGTATTATCAGGCATGCTCTTTGTTTGGGGAAAAGAGATGACCTCTTTTTCCATTTGGATGTTGAACATGATCTGAGATACTTTTATCTGGGGAACTCCTTCTTCAAAAGAAGGAGCATCGTTGCAGCCTGCTAAACAAAGTGCATAAGCAAGTATATAAAAAACATTCTTTCTCATAGCTAAGTTTTTTAGTCGTTTATGATGTCGCAAAGGAAAGATAAATATTCAGAAATAAAAAATATTTGTAGATGAATTTAAAAAGATATTTTATATTTGTCGAACAGACACAATGTATTAACCTTAAAAAGAACGAAAAACATGGCACGTCCTGTAACATTATGTACATTGCAGTGGGGAGACTTACCGCTGGATGTTATTTGTGGAAAAGCAAAATCATTTGGTTTTGACGGTGTTGAATTGGGATTACCATCTCATTTGGATGTTCGGCAGACAGATCCGGAATATTATCGGAATATCAAGGTGACACTCGATAAGTACGGTTTGCAACTGTTTTGTATTTCGAATCATCTGATCGGCCAGGCGATATGTGATAATATCGATCAACGGCATAAATCCGTATTGCCTGATTATATCTGGGGCGATGGCGATCCCGATGGAGTGCACCTGCGGGCGGTCGAAAATATGATTCAGGCAGCCCATGCCGCTAGAATGCTTGGAGTCGACACCGTAGTCGGTTTTACGGGAAGTTCGATCTGGCAATGGCTCTACTCCTTTCCTCCCGTTACCGACGAGATGGTGAATGAAGGGTATGCTGATTTTGCCCGACGTTTTATTCCGATTTTAGACGAATATCAAAAGTTAGGTGTCCGCTTCGCTCTCGAAGTGCATCCGACCGAGATCGCGTTCGATACTTATTCTGCCCGTAAGGCTCTTGAAGCGATCGATTATCATCCGGCTTTCGGTTTTAATTACGATCCGAGCCATTTGGGGTATCAGGGAGTGGATTATGTAGACTTCATCAGCCAGTTCCCGGATCGTATTTTCCATGTCCACATGAAAGATGTGTATTGGAGCGATACTCCGAAACAGATCGGCGTGTTTGGCGGCCATTCAACTTTTGGCGATGCCCGCCGCTTTTGGAATTTCCGTAGCTTAGGACGTGGAAAGATCCGGTTTGAAGAAATTATCCGTGCTTTGAACGATATCGGCTATCAAGGTCCGCTCTCGGTGGAGTGGGAAGATAGCGGCATGGATCGTGAACATGGAGCACGCGAGTCTTGCGCTTTTGTCAAACAGGTGGATTTCCTGCCGTCGGCACATGCCTTCGATGCCTGTTTTGAAAGATAAGAGGATGTGGGCAAGAAGGGATAAGTGCGGCAAAGGTTTATCCCTTCTTTTTTATTTAGTCCATTTCATACATGTCCGGTTCCTCGCTCCTGCTTTTGTCTTTTTTCTTGTTCATATTGCCGAAGTTGTAGGTCAGGGTAAAACCAACTCTTCTGCCACCACGCCAGTTCTCGAAATCCTGCCAGAAACCGTCTCCGGATGTAATGGTGCGGAATCTGCGGGAGTCCAGCAAGTCGCGTGCATTGATACTTAACGTTAACTTGTCTTTTAAGAAAGATTTGCGCAATCCAAGATCGACTGAGTAGTTCGGTTCGCGGTATCCTTGTGCCATCAAGCGCTTGGAATTATAGTTGCCTGTGCCCTGTAGGGAAACACCCCAAGGAAGACTGACATTGGCAATCATGCGTACGTTCCAGTTGAAGCTTTCATCCTCCTCTCCAGTGACAGGAGCTTCCGCTCCTTCGGGCAGATAGCTGAAACCGTCTAATTTGGAGTAGTAGAGGTTTACGGTCGTTGTCAGGCTAAGGATGCTGAATAAATTGTTTTTTCCAACGATTTCCAGACCGCTGTTTTGCTGGCGGGCTACGTTTTCACTGGTCGTGTACATTACATTGTCTGCCGTGTTCAAGAAACGAATGCGCTGGATCACGTCATCTGTCGAGCGATAGTAGCCGGACAATGATAGGGTATGGCCGGATTCCCAGGTCTTGATATAATTCAATTCGAAAGAATGGGAATATTCAGGTGTCAGTTCCGGGTTACCGAAAGAAATGTTGGAGGCATCGGAAATATTGCGGAATGAATTTAGCTGTCCACCCCAAGGACGACGCAGGCGACGGGTATAGTTTACTTGTATTTCATTGTTTTTAGGGAGGGCATAGGAGATAAAGGCACTTGGAAACAACTTGAAATAGTCTTTCTCGAAAGTTTCCGACGGCTTGCCGTTAAATTCCTGGTCGAAGTCCAGCGAGCGGGTATTCACACGCCAATATTCTCCACGTAGGCCGGCTTGGTAGCTCAGATTGTTCCACTTGCCTCCATACGTCATGTACAAGGCATGCACATCCTGGTTATATAGAAAGCGGTTGTAAAGTGCCTGGTCCTGTTCGATGTCGGTAGCAGTTGTTCCGGTATAGGTATCCACAGGGCTGGATTCTCTTTGGAATGTCCCTTTATAACCTGCCTCGATCCGGCTCGCGTCGGATATTTTGTTTGTGTAGTCGGCCTGAACTTCCCAGCTTTTGTTTTTGATGTTGTTTTCCTGAGTTTGATATTCCTGTTTGTCGGTTAAGTCAGTGTCCGTATATCGGGTTGATTGTTCGTAAATGCTTAGTCCGTCGTTTCTCCATTGGTTATTGCTGACGGTTAAGTCTATATTGCTGTTTTCCGAGAATTTGTGTAAGTAATTCAATTCCAGGTTATACATTTTCATGTCCGAGTTTCCGTCTGTTGTACGGTCGCTGGTGTAAACCGTATTCTTTTGCTTGTCTGTCGAAATGTAATGGATCGATTCGTTGTTGTCGCCCCCTCCGGTCATGCCGGTCATGTTGAATGCTAGGTCGTCGCTTTTGGTAATGTGCCAGGTTGCCCCGATACGTCCGAACCAGTTGTTGTGTTGTCGTTTGGAGTTGTTGGTCTGGTCGAGAAAACTATTGTTGGCTGTATTTTCACGACTTGTGATTCCACCGCCTTTCATTTCCCGGTTCCGATAGCTCAGATTGGCGTACGCGTCTACTTTGCTACTGCTGTAGTTGATGTTTCCACTTGCCTGATAACCTCCGTCCGTATCGGCTCCGGCTTTTACGCTGCCGTAGTAACCGGGTTTCCGGTCATCCTTTAAAATAATGTTGATAATCCCGGCTGTTCCCTCCGGGCTGTATTTGGCAGAGGGATTGGTAATGACTTCCACTTGTTTGATATCTTCTGCCGGCATCATTTCCAGTATGTCCGCCTGGTTGTCTGCTGTCAGTCCCGATGCTTTTCCGTTGATCCAGACTGTTACGCTGGAATTTCCACGCAATGAAACAGATCCTTCGTTATCGACTTCCACGGATGGGATATTGGCAAGCAAATCACTGGCCGATCCCCCTTCGGATGCGATATCTTGTGTTGCGTCGAAAACTTTTCTATCGAGCTCGAATCTCATTTGGGGCTTTTTTGCTACGATTTCTACTTCTCCCAATTGGTTGGCATCTTCTTCCAGGGTGAGTTCTCCAAGATTAAGAGTTTGAGAATTGTTGCTGATTGTTATATTTTTAGAAATTTCCGCGTAGCCGATATAGGAATAAGTAACTATATATTCCCCCTTCTTCAGTCCTCCGATACTGTAATTTCCGTCACTTCCGGTAACGGCTCCCTGCAATATTTTGTCCGAACCTTTTGCTTTAACCTGGACGGTTACAAATTCGAGTGGTCCCCCTAATTCGCCGTCCATTACAATACCTTTAATCCTTCCGTCCGTTTCATTACCTTTTATATCCGGAGCCAAACACAAAAGCATACCGGTTAAAAGTAAGCTCATCTTTTTTGTCATCATCTTCCAAATCTGTCTTTTACATTTTACAAAACGATTTATATGACTGCTATCATACAAAAAGGTTTATTTGAAAAATCAAAAATTAGGTAAAATCCTTTTGTATGGTATGATGATGGATCGGGTATGCCATCTCTTTTCCTTACCTTTTAAACCCTGTCAATGATGAAGTTTTTTTACAGGCTCTTTCTGCTGAGTGGAAGGAGGGAAGTTGAAGAAAGAAGAAACAAGCTGTTTTGTGATACATGAATGACTTTTTATTATCTAATACCTGTTAGAGTTTGTTCTACCTTTTATTCCATGATAAAAAGCAATCAAGATGAAGTATTTTTTCATTCATCTTATCCCGATGTCCCGTTACGCAATTCTATAAATAGGAATTGGATAAAAAACTCCTTCTTGCTTAATACTATGACTGAAAAATATGATCATTTCTTTTATGAAGAAATTAAGGGGGAATATATTGATTTCCATGAACAATGGTGGGGAACTGTTCGTTTGCAACGAACGATGATGTGGTTGCCTTAGGTTTTTCAAAAGTTTCGGTGCCAATATGGTGTAGGTTTTATCATAGTCCTGCAAGAACTGCGGTGATTTGGAGTGATTATTTAATATATAAGTTGTAGAATCTTGGTTATATCTGTATGATACAAAGAATCTAATATACTTTTTATCGAATTGATTAAATTATTGTGTGTTTTTTTATAGAAAGTTGTGGATATTTGCCTATATTTGAGCCGCAGTTCTTGCAGAACTTAATGTAAATATAAAGAATGTATAATCGTGTAAAATTATAAGTCTTTGTGTTTTAGGATCTTTAGGCTATTTTTTATTATAAAATAAAAATGTTAACTTATGAATTTAATCTCAATTAGAAAAAAGCGGAGACCTGCAATTGCTTTATTGCTTTGTACTGGTTTGTTGGGGGCTTGTCCTCCGGATGCCGTTGCTGATGCGGGAGATAGATTGCCCGTCCCTGAAATCCAACAAAGTAAGTCGCCTGTTAAACGTACGTTAGTCGGTACTGTTACGGATGCCTCTACCGGTGAAACACTGATCGGTGTAAATGTTATCATTAAAGGTACTACTCAAGGTACAGTGACTGATCTTGACGGAAAGTTTTCCATTGAAGTAACAGGTAAAGATGAAATCGAAATCTCTTATATCGGTTATAAGACACAAACGATCGAAGTGGGTGATTTAGGCGTCTTGAACGTTAAGATGGAGGGGGATAATGAAGTTTTGGACGAAGTCGTTGTTGTTGGTGCCGGTACTCAGAAGAAAGTATCTATTACCGGCGCGATTACAGCTACAGAAGGTATACAGCTGAAAGCTCCGACATCTTCATTGACCAGCTCACTGGCTGGTAAACTGGCTGGTGTCATTTCTACGAACAGCAGTGGTGAGCCGGGTTCTACTTCTGCGTTCTATATCCGTGGCATCAATACGTTTGGTGGTGTGGCAACTCCATTGATTTTGTTGGATGGCGTGGAAATATCGTCTGGGGACTTGAACCGTATTCCGGCAGAAAGTATCGAAAGTTTTTCGGTTTTGAAGGATGCTTCGGCGACGGCAATCTATGGTAACCGTGGTGCGAATGGCGTCATGCTTGTTACAACCAAACATGGGAAGGAAAATACAAAAGCAACGGTCAACGTGTCGGTCGAGGCTTCTTATTTCCAGCCGATGAATACACCGGAGTTTGCTGATGGACCGACATTCATGCGCACCTATAACGAGGCGCAGCAGGCGCGTAGCGCGACAGTAATTACACCACGTTATTCGGATGAGATCATTGCGGCGACAGAAAGTGGTATCAATCCGTATGTCTATCCGAATGTAGATTGGTATGACATGATTTTCCGTAGTGGAAATTATAATCAACGTGCTAATGTGAACGTATCGGGTGGTGCGTCGCGTGTTACTTATTATATGAGTTTGCAGGCAAACCATGATACAGGTTTGCTCAATGCTGCGGACAATTCAGCTTTCAATCCGAACATTAACCATTGGGAGTACAATTTTCAAAATAACATCAGTTATAAGTTGACGAATACGACGACTGTCAATCTTCGTATGATGGCGCAAATCGGTAGCCAAAAGGGACCGAATAATAAGACTACTGATATCTACAAAAAGGTGATGTATGCCAATCCTGTCTCTTTCCCCGCTTATTTCCCTGGCGAAGAAGATCATATTTATTATGGTAATGCCGAAATTAAAGCTGGGGCTTACGGAGAAAACCCTTACCAATACATGATGGGATCGTTCAGAGAAGACAACTTCAATACGCTGAATACCTCTTTGGATATCTCGCAAGACTTGGGATTTGTCACAAAAGGTTTAAGCGCAAAGGTTTTAGTGAACTTTAAAAATTGGTCAAACTCTTATTATACCCGTTCGCTATCTCCTTATTACTATCAGGTACAGCCCGATAGTTACGATCCCGAAAATGATACCTATGCTTTGCGACTTTTGCAAACTGGTACGGATTATATCAGCCAGTCTGACATCACTAAAGAGGCCGATCAAACATTCTATTTGGATGCCCGTTTGGATTGGAAACGTTCGTTTGGCAAGCATAATATGACTGCCATGTTCATGTATATGATGAGAGAGTATCGTAATGGAGTCTTGCCTAATCGCAACCAGGGTTATTCAGGACGAGCCACTTATGATTATGACAACCGCTACTTGGTAGAGTTCAATTTCGGTTACAATGGTTCCGAACGGTTGGCAAAGGAGGATCGTTTTGAGTTTTTCCCGGCCGCATCTCTCGGTTGGGTATTAAGCGGGGAGCAGTTTTGGGAGCCGATTGCCGATTATGTGGATTATTTCAAGATTAGGGGATCATACGGTTTGGTTGGTAGTGACCAGTTCAACAGTGGTGCACAACATTTTCTTTACCAAAATCAAGTAGCTATTGGGAGCGGTGCCTCTTGGCATTCGGGACTTCCCGGGCAATGGTTAAATCGTCAGGGGCATGGTTTCAATATTCTTGCCGTACAAAATGCAGGATGGGAACATGTGAAAAAGTTGGATATCGGACTTGACGCTTCGCTTTTTAACCAAGTGAACATTACATTCGATTATTTCCGTGACTACCGCGACCGTATCTTGATGAAACGTGCCAGCTTCGGAAAGCTACTCGGTTATTGGGGCAGTACGCCTTGGAGCAATATCGGCGAAGTGTTGAATACCGGTTTCGAAGTCAGTGTCAATTGGAAAAAACAATTTGGAAAAGACTGGCAAGTCGACTTCCGTGGTAACTTCACCTATAATCGAAACGAATACAAGTTTTCTGACGAACCGAATTATCCCTATGTATGGCAAACGGAAACTAACAAACCGTTGAATCGATTGACCGGTTATGTGGCAGAAGGGCTTTTCAGCAGTCAAGAAGAGATAAATAATTGGCCTGATCAAACACAGTTAGGTTCGAAGCCGATGCCTGGTGATATTAAATATCGCGATATCGATGGTGATGGTGCGATCACATCCGAGGATAAGGTAATGCTTTCGCCTTACGGTGATATGCCGCGTATCCAATATGGGTTAGGATTGAACGTTCGTTGGAAGAAATTCGACTTCGGAGTCTTCTTCAATGGTTCGGCCAAACGTAAAATTATGATCAATTCCGGCTTTGCTCCATTTTTGGCTTCCGGTGGCGATGGTGGTCCGTCGGAATCTTTACCACGCAATTTGATGTCGTGGATTGCCGAGAGCCATTGGTCGGTCGACAATCCTAATCCGGATGCACTCTACCCGCGTTTAGGAACTTCAAATGCTGACATCGCGGGTAATATCCAACCGAGTTCTTATTGGATGCGTAACGGCAATTTCCTTCGTTTCAAAACGTTGGAATTGGGTTATACCTTCCCGATGTGCCGCGTTTATTTCAGCGGTGATAACTTGGCCGTATTCAGTCCCTTCAAGTTGTGGGATCCGGAATTGGCTTGGAACGCTTATCCGTTGCAGCGGACTTTTAACCTGGGGGTGCAATTTACTTTCTAATGTTTAATTAACTAATAGAATAACGAGATGAAACTAACAAAAAATATCAGACAATATATCAAGATAGCCTTGTCGGCCGGTCTGCTGGCATTCCCTTCTTGCAGCTATTTGGATGTCATACCACCGGCACAGCCGGATTTTGATGACACAATGAAGGACGAGTCAGCAACTTTAGGTTTCCTTTTTACCGCTTACTCAGGTACTTCGCGATATACCTTCTGGCGAGAAAGTGATGGAGATGCTTCGTTGGCCACCGATGAATATGTCGAGCCGAAAGACTGGGACTGGAATATGCAGAAAATGTTGTACGGAACCGTTTCGGCGGCCGATGATATCGGTGACTGGGAGAATTTATATAACTACATCGGATATGTCCACTACTTTTTGGAACAGTTGGATCGTTTGAACCCGGCAGGTGTGACAGAGGAGGAGAAGGCACAATACCGTGCCGAATGCTGGTTTCTCGAAGCATATTATCATTTCAAAGTATTGCAAAACTATGGGCCTTGTCCTATCATCGAAACAAAGGTAGATCAAAACATCCTTCCGTCCGAAATTCCGGGGCGTTCGCATTTTGATTATTGTGTAGATTGGATTGTCGGAAAATTAGATGCGGCAGCCGAAGTTTTACCGGCAACACAGACAACTGAAAATTTAAGCCGTGCAGATGCCACTATCTGCAAAAGTTTGAAAGCTCGTGTGCTGCTCTATGCTGCTTCTCCTCTTTGGAACGGTTCATTTGTTTATCCGAACTGGCGGAACACAAATTATGAGACACCGGGCTATGGAATGGAGTTGGTTAGCAATAAATATGATCCTGCCAAGTGGGAACGTGCTCTGACGGCTTGTAAGGAGGCGTTAACAGCTGCTGAAGCTGCCGGATATAAATTGTTCGATCTTGAAGCTTCTGAAGCAAAGGCTGCTATTGATAAAGTACCGCTTCCATTCATTCCGGGGAAAGAAGAGGATACGGAGGAAAATGAATTGTTCAAAAAGCAAGTTCGAATGCTCCAGTATATGATTACGGCGCATGAAGGGTTTAGTAATAAGGAAATTATTTGGGCTATCAATCCTCAGTATGGTGATGGTAATGATGCGAATGATGTTGGTTGCGGTCGTTCGAAATCGCGGCTTCCGAACCGACTTGTCAAAAAGAGTGACGGTTCGTGGGCCGGAGGCTATCATGGGACTGCACCTACTTGGGCGGCTGTAAACCGTTTCTATACGGAAAACGGTCTTCCTCCTGCTAAAGATCCGGATTTCTATTTGCAAAGCGAGTGGCTGACACGTTACTATGAGGGAGCTTCCAGTCCGGAGTTGTCGAAAGATCAATTGGATAGCGAGGAAATTAAGAATGATATTGTCAAGTTTAATGTTGGTCGTGAACCGCGTTACTATGCGTGGATTGCCTATGACGGTTGTGAGTATATGCCGTTAATCAACAACAATAACCCATTATGGCTGAACTTGAAGAATTCCAATACGAATGGTTATTCACTTTCTAATACGCGTAATGCAACAGGTACCGGTTTCTTGAATAAGAAATTCATCGTGCCGAACGGGGTATATCTGTCTTCCGGATCCACTTCTGGTGACAAGTTCCGGATCATTCTGATTCGTATGGCGGAATTGTATTTGAATTTGGCTGAATGTTATGCAGCATTAGATCGTACAGATGAAGCGTTAGAGAACCTGAATGTTATTCGGGAACGGGCCGGTGTACGTAAGTTGACTACAGCTGATCTTTCGACCATGTCACTGATGGAATGGGTCCGTAATGAACGGGCAATCGAACTGCATGCCGAAGGTCACCGATATTATGACGTCCGTCGCTGGCGTATTGCCGACCAAGTAATGCAGCCCTCCGAATTTAAAGGGCTGAATGGAATGACTGTCAATCCTTCATTTGAGGAGTTCAATCAAATCGTGCCAATCGACCAGCCGATCCAATGGAACGTCAGACAGTATTTGGTTCCGATCAAGAATAGTGAATTGTACAGTGATCCTCAGTTGGTGCAAGCTCCTGGTTATTAATCTAAAAAACGAATTGTATGAAAGTGAATTATATAGGAATTGCATGTCTGGCTGTTCTTTTGTTGACAGCTTGTGACGAGTCGAAATATGAATTGGAAAACTTAGTGCCGGAAGAATATCACAAAGTGCTTTATATTAATAAATCCGGTACGCAGGAGCTCACTCTTTACAATACGGGAGAGCTTAATACTTATGCTTTCTCTGTTTATAAGGGTGGTAGTGATCCGTCATTGACGGCAAGCGGGGAAATAGCCGTTCACTCGCAAGAGGAAGTCGATGTACTTTATGGCGCGGACTATCGGATAATCCCTTCAGGTTCTTATTCGATGGACACCGATCGATTGGATTTTGCGTCGGAGGAACGTAGTAAAGTCGTTACGCTTTCGTTGTCGACAGATTTGATCGGTGCGGCGATGGAGGCGAATCCGGAAGCGACTTATGTGCTTCCGCTTTACCTGACGAGCGAGAAGGACTCGGTCAATGCCGATAAAAGTGAATTGTTTATCCGGATAACAGATGTGTTGACCCCGGCTATGGGGTTCACGGATACCGACATTCAGCCATTGTCTTACACATATGGATTCAACACGGAGTCAGTTGAAGTCGGTTTCGGTTTGGATACGGACAACAATTGGGATGTAGAATGTCAGTTTGTCGTAGATCCCGGATATGTTACAGCTTATAACGCAGAGAACGGCACAGCTTATAAGCTGTTTCCGGAAGGGAACTATTCATTCGAAGATGTTGTCACCTTGCCTACGGGGACGAGCACGACCGATTTGGCGGTGACGCTCAACGGCAACGGATTGACTCCGGGAGAATATATGTTACCTATTCGTTTGGATAATGTTTCGCTGTTCAATATTGCTGAAAACGCCGTCTACCCGTTGGTAGTTCGGGTTGTCGGAATCAAGTTGGATCGTGCGGGCTGGAGTATACAAGCCAATACGGAAGAACGGACCGGAGAAGGTGCCGGAAACGGTGTGGCGACATGTTTGCTGGATGGGCAATTATCGACTTTCTGGCATTCACAATGGAGTGGCGGATCGATTCCACTTCCGCATGAAATCGTTGTGGATATGAAGAAGGAAACAACTTTGACCAACATCAGCTTGACTGAAAGGCAGCATGATAGCTACCGGGATGTGAAGGGTGGTGAATTTTTTGTCAGTTCAGATAAGCTCAATTGGACAGCAGTCGGTGCATTTGAAGCGCAGAAGGTACTCGAAGAGCAAATCTTCAGCATCACACCGACAAAGGGACGCTATTTTAAGATAAAAATTACTGATAGTTATCGTGCAAGTAATTCGTCGTTGGCTGAAATCAATGCTTATGGAATAGATTGATTTTGCTTTTTAGGAGTGTTGCTGTTTTATTGGATTTATTCAAAAAATGGAAGAGGAAAATTTGTTGTTGAAGAGAGGAAGCTTCTTATTCGTGGTAGTTTTTGTCTTTCAGTTATTTGGGTAATACTCTTTTTTGTGATAACTGTTACAATGTTTCTTTCATTAGCTTTCATGGGGAAATATATGTATCAACTTGTTGAACCTATGTCCCGAATGATGTTTGGCGAATGATGAATTATATAAAAATTGTTGGCCGGGAGAGGCTGAATCGGGTTCGGTTTCTCCCGGTTGGGTTGTCCGTCAGGAATCCAATTGGTATCCAATACAGGGATGTGTACTGATATGAATGTGTTCGTCTGACCGGAATTTCTTGCGGAATTGCGAGATGACATTGTTCAGGCTTTCTTCGCTCGAATCGTTTCCAACCAAGGCTTGTGTAATCAAATTCCCTAAGATCTGATCGTCTTCGATGTATATGAGTTTGCTGTTCGTCATTTTCCTTTTTTTGTTTCAGAGAGCAAGATAGTAAAAACATCCTATATGATATAGGATGAGGGAACCTCTTTTCATTTTAAACAAAAACAACATACCCCTCTCTTGTCAATCCCCTAATTATAACTACTTTTGTGGCTGAAGAAAAAGTAAAAACTAAAGTATGAAGAAGATTAGAGCTGCCATTGTTGGATATGGCAATATTGGAAAGTATGTATTGGAGGCCCTGGAAGCTGCTCCCGATTTTGAAGTAGCTGGTGTTGTACGTCGTAATCCGAATGATATTCCGGATGAATTGAAAGGATATACTGTCACTGATACTATCACGAAGTTGGATAAAGTAGATGTAGCTGTTCTGGCAACTCCGACACGTAGCGTAGAGACTTACGCCAAAGAAATACTTTCTTTAGGCATCAATACGGTGGATAGTTTCGATATCCACGGAGGTATTGTCGATCTGCGCCGTTCGCTTGATGCTGTAGCGAAAGCTCATAATACCGTTGCTGTCATCTCTGCCGGATGGGATCCGGGAAGCGACTCAATCGTTCGTGCTTTGTTGCAGGCGATCGTTCCGAAAGGAATTACATATACGAATTTCGGACCGGGCATGAGCATGGGACATACCGTTGCCGTTAAAGCTATCGAAGGTGTAAAGGCGGCTTTGTCCATGACAATCCCGATGGGTACAGGCGTTCATCGTCGTATGGTTTATATCGAAGTGGAAGAAGGATATGATTTTGATAAAGTAGCTGCTGCCATCAAGGCGGACGACTATTTTGTGCACGACGAAACGCATGTGATCCAGGTCGACTGTGTGGACGACCTGAAAGATATGGGACATGGCGTGAACCTTGTTCGTAAAGGTGTTTCCGGTAAAACGCAGAACCAGTTGATCGAATTCGACATGAAGATCAACAACCCGGCTCTTACTGCCCAGATATTGGTTTGTGTTGCCCGTGCAAGTTTCAAACAGCAGCCAGGTGCCTACACGATGATCGAATTGCCGGTGATCGATATGCTTTATGGCGAAAGAGAAGACTTAATAAAAAAATTGGTTTAAATGAATTGACAGTGGATAATTGACAGTTAGGGAAGGAGCCTCATTCTCTTAAATTGCCAGTTGTCCATTGTCAATTATCAATTGATGTAATAATTATGCTTGATTTTATTACCTGGACGGCTGACCCCGCCATCTTTTCCATCGGTTCGCGTGAGATACGCTGGTACGGACTGGCGTTTGCCATCGGTTTCCTGATCGGTTACAAGATCGTGGAAAAGATGTGGAAAAGAGAGAAACTCAATCCGGCATGGATCGATTCCCTGCTGATTTATACGATGTTGGGAACAGTTATCGGTGCCCGTTTGGGGCATTGTCTGTTTTATGCACCGGATTATTATCTGGCGAATCCGCTCGAAATTCTGAAGGTTTGGGAGGGTGGACTTGCCAGTCATGGGGGAACGTTGGGTATAATCATCGCCATCTATTTTTATTCTAAGCGGGTTAGCCATCGGAGCATGCTTTGGACATTCGACAAACTGGTGGTCCCTACCGGCCTTGTGGCTGCTATGATCCGATTGGGAAACCTGATGAATCATGAAATATACGGACATCCGACAGATCTGCCCTGGGGGTTTCGTTTTATTGAAAACCTGCATGCTTGGAAAAGAGGAGCAGCTCCCGTTTTTACCGCTCCCAGTCATCCTACACAACTTTATGAAGCCGCCAGCTATTTGGTGACTTTCGTTATTTGTATGTGGCTCTACTTCAAAAAAGATGCCTGGAAGAAGGAGGGGCTTATCTTCGGTGTATTTATGATTTGCGTATTCGGTTCGCGCTTCTTCATTGAGTTTTTGAAAAACGATCAGGAAGAGTTCGAGGCTGATATGATGCTGAATATGGGGCAATGGCTCAGTATTCCGTTCGTTTTGGCCGGTATCTACTTCGTATGGCGTGCCATGCGGCTTGGAAAAGGAATGAAGAAGATTTGATTTTTGATTTTCAACTTTTAATTTTTAATTTTCAAAGTGTATAAGTTAAAAGAAATAGCAGATAAAGTTTACTATGTAGGGGTAAACGACCGGCAAAAAGCTCTTTTTGAGAATATGTGGCCTTTGCCTTATGGTGTATCTTATAATTCCTATCTGATCGTGGACAAGAAAACGGTCCTGGTCGATACGGTGGATGTGTGTTATTCCGATATTTTCCTGAAAAAAATAGCGGATGCTCTCGACGGGCGTCCTTTGGATTTTTTGATCGTGAACCATATGGAGCCGGATCATGCGGGCAGTATCCGTTTGTTGCGCCAGCAGTATCCGGATGTCCAGATTATTGGAAACAAGCAGACTTTCGGCATGTTGAATGGGTATCACGGTATCTCGACGGGATTGTATGAAGTGAAGGAAGGAGACACCCTGAGTGTGGGTCGTCACCAACTGTCTTTCTATATGGCTCCGATGGTGCACTGGCCGGAAGTGATGGTCACTTACGATTCGACTGACAAAATCCTGTTCTCAGCCGATGCCTTCGGTACTTACGGAACGTTGGATGGCGGTGTGATCGACTCTGAAATGAATGTGGAACATTATTGGGAGGAAATGCTCCGTTATTATTCCAATATTGTCGGTAAATATGGAAATCCTGTACAGCGTGCTTTGCAGAAGTTGTCGGCTTTGGATATCCGGACGATCTGTTCGACTCACGGTCCGGTGTGGCGTGAATATGCAGCAAAAGCGATCGATATTTATGACCGTATGAGCCGTTATGAAGGTGAAGAAGGTGTGACGATCGTGTACGGCAGCATGTATGGCAATACCGAACAGATGGCAGAAGCGATTGCCGCTTCTTTGGCCGCGAACGGGGTGAAGAATATCGTCATGCACAATGTGAGCAAGAGCCCTGCATCTTATGTCTTGAAAGATATTTTCAAGTATAAAGGCTTGATTATCGGTAGCCCGACTTACAGTAACCGTCTGTTCCCTGAAATCGAATCGATTCTGGATAAGATCGAAACGCGCGAAGTGAAGCATCGTCTCTACGGCTATTTCGGCTCTTTCACTTGGGCGGGAGCTGCGGTGAAAAACTTGGCGGCATTCGGCGAGAAGATGAAATGGGAAGTTGTGGGTGTTCCGGTGGAACAGAAACAAGCTCTGAAAGCCGACAAGTATGAAGAATGCTGGGCTTTGGGAGAAGAAATGGCCAAGAAATTGAAAACTGAGAATTGAAAATGGAAAATTCTTGGTCAGAAAGAATAAAGGTATTACTTTTAGGAACGAAAGAACTAAATTAAAAAAAGCGTATGAGACTAATTATTGAACCTAATTACGAGCAACTTTCAAAGTGGGCCGCTAATTATGTGGCAGCCAAAATTAAGAAGGCGAATCCTACGGCAGAGAAACCATTTGTATTGGGCTTGCCTACAGGCTCTTCTCCCTTGGGCATGTACAAGAATCTGATCGAACTGAACAAACAGGGAGTAATCTCTTTCCAGAATATCATAACTTTCAATATGGACGAATATGTAGGTTTACCGAAAGACCATCCTGAAAGCTATCATTCTTTCATGTGGAACAACTTTTTCAGCCATATCGACATTAAGCCTGAGAATGTGAACATCCTGAATGGAAACGCAGAAGATCTGGAAGCCGAATGCGCCGCTTACGAAGCAAAGATGAAAGCTGCCGGTGGTGTGGACCTGTTCCTGGGCGGTATCGGTCCTGACGGGCATATCGCTTTCAACGAGCCGGGTTCTTCTTTGTCTTCCCGTACCCGTGTCAAGTCTTTGACAACCGATACGATCATCGCCAATTCCCGTTTCTTCGATAACGATGTCAACAAAGTTCCGAAGACTTCCGTTACGGTCGGCGTTGCTACGGTATTGGATGCAAAAGAGGTGCTGATCATGGTGAACGGTCATAACAAAGCCCGTGCTTTGCAGCAGGCTGTTGAAGGTGCGGTAAACCAGATGTGGACTATCACGGCTTTGCAGATGCACCCGAAGGGTATTATCGTTGCCGACGAGGCTGCTTGTGCAGAACTGAAAGTCGGTACATACAACTATTTCAAGGATATTGAGAAAGACAATCTTTGTCCCTGCTCTTTATTGAAGTAAATTTTTTATTATTCATAATAGTTTTGATTTAACATCGAAAGGCTGTGTCTGTGATAGATGCGGCCTTTCTTATTGGTTGAACATGTCCTTGTTGTAGAAGTTCATGATTGAAATCAGTTGATCGTGGGCGATTTGTGCGGGACTGTCGGAGTTCAGCTCCATCGCCGTAAGATAGTTGTTCAGGGCCTGCCGGATATCCCCTTTTTTACGGTAGGCATTGCCACGTAAGTAATACGCTTCATCAGAAGATGTGTTTTTTTCTATGTATTCGTCCAACAAACGGATAGCTTCGTCTGTTTTACCGTCGGTAATGAGTTGTTTAATAGTTTCCATTTCGAGATTTATGATTTGTAATTTATGAATTATAGATGCCGATTTGGGCAGATAAAGTGCAAATTTAAATCATAAATCATAAATGATAAACCATAAATCATGGATTTTGTGTAAGTTTGCACCCGATTTCAAAAAGATAAGACGTTATTATGCAAAAGAATCTGGTAATAGTGGAGTCACCCGCTAAGGCAAAAACCATTGAAAAGTTCCTCGGAAAAGATTATAAGGTTATGTCGAGCTATGGTCATATCCGCGATCTGAAGACGAAAGAGTTTAGTATTGACATCGAGCACGACTATGCTCCGCAGTACGTGATACCGGCCGACAAGAAGAAGCTGGTCAGCGAACTGAAATCCGAAGCCAAGTCTGCCGAACAGGTATGGCTCGCTTCCGATGAGGACCGTGAGGGAGAGGCTATATCCTGGCACTTGTATGAAGTGCTGGGCCTGAAACCTGAAAATACCAAACGTATCGTCTTTCATGAAATTACCAAGAATGCCATTCTGCATGCTATTGAAACACCACGCGATATCAATATTAACTTGGTGAACGCCCAACAGGCACGTCGTGTGTTGGACCGTATCGTGGGATTCGAACTTTCGCCGATTTTGTGGCGTAAGGTAAAACCCGCATTATCGGCCGGACGTGTGCAGTCGGTGGCTGTGCGCCTGATTGTGGAACGGGAGCGGGAGATCAATGAATTTGTAAGCGAGGCGGCTTTCCGTGTGATTGCAAACTTTATCCTGCCTGACGGCACGACGGTGTTGAAAGCCGAATTGAACCGCCGCCTGAAAGACAAGAAAGAGGTGGAAGCCTTTTTGGAATCCTGTAAGAATGCTTCGTTTACGATTGACGATATCACGACGAAACCGGTAAAGAAATCGCCGGCACCTCCTTTTACGACTTCCACTTTGCAGCAGGAAGCGGCTCGTAAGTTAGGATACTCCGTGTCGCAGACGATGATGATCGCACAGCGTTTATATGAATCCGGACTGATCACTTATATGCGTACCGACTCCGTGAACTTGAGCGATCTGGCATTAGGTACGGCGAAAGAGGCTATCTTCGAAACATACGGTGAGAAATATTATAAGTTCCGCCAATATCATACCAAGAGCAAAGGGGCGCAGGAAGCACACGAAGCGATTCGCCCGACTTATATCAGTAATGTGGAGGCAGGGAGTTCTTCGCAGGAAAAGAAGTTGTATGAACTGATCCGTAAACGTACGATCGCTTGCCAGATGGCGGATGCCGAATTGGAACGTACGACTATTTCTGTCGGTATCAGCGGACAGACGGAACGTTTTGTCGCTGTCGGCGAAGTGATCAGTTTCGAAGGTTTCCTTCAGGTTTATATGGAAAGCAATGATGACGATACGGAGAAAGAACAGGAAAACGGCCTGCTTCCTCCGGTAAAGCTCCATGAGACATTGTCATTGAAAGATATCGTGGCGACAGAGCGTTTCACGCAGCGTCCTCCGCGCTATACGGAAGCCAGTCTGGTTCGCCGTTTGGAAGAATTGGGCATCGGACGTCCGTCTACCTATGCGCCGACTATCCAGACGATCCAGAACCGCGAATATGTGGTGAAAGGAGATAAGGAAGGCGTGGAACGTGCTTACACGGTTGTTTCGCTGTCCAAGGGAAAGATCGAGGAAGCGGAAAAGACCGAGACCGTCGGGGCCGACCGCAATAAACTGATGCCGACCGATATCGGTACGGTAGTAAACGACTTTTTGATGGAGTATTTCCCGGATGTGTTGGATTACAACTTTACGGCCAGTGTAGAAAAAGAATTCGACTCGGTTGCGGAAGGCGAACTGGTATGGACGAAGGCCATCGATAAATTCTATAAGATTTTCCATCCGATCGTAGAGGCTACGGCTGCCGTTAAGACCGAACATAAAGTAGGGGAACGCGAGCTCGGTATCGATCCGAAGAGCGGCAACCCGGTGTTTGTGAAGATCGGCCGCTATGGTCCTGTCGTTCAGATTGGGGCGGCACATGCTGACGACAAAGAGGCGCCGAAACCTCAGTTTGCCTCTCTGATGAAAGGCCAGTCCATCGATACGATTACATTGGAAGAGGCTCTGAAACTTTTTGATCTTCCCCGGACGGTCGGTGAATATGAAGGCAAGGTGATGGTGGCGGCTGTCGGCCGTTTCGGGCCGTTTATCCGTCATGACGGTAAATTTGTTTCTATTCCGAAAGATTTGAATCCGCTGACGATTACGGCAGAGGAAGCAATCGCTTTGATCGAAGGGAAAAGGGTGAAAGACGAACAACGTTTTATCAAGAAGTTCGAGGAGGATCCGGAGATGGAAATCCTGAAAGGTCGCTTCGGCCCTTATATTTCTTATCAGAAAGCGAACTATCGTATTCCGAAAACAGTAACCGACCCGACAATCCTGACACTTGAAGATTGTAAAAAGATCATAGCCGAAGCTGGAGAAAAACCGGCTGCAAAGAAGACAACGCGTAAAAAGAAAGCCTGACAAAAAGCTTACTTATTATTGATTGCAAAAACAACTGTCATACTATCATGCTCTGCTCTTGATCTTATGAATATCAATGTTTGTGTGAGATGATAGTAGGCATGATAGATGTTTTTTCAACTATCATGCTATCATAAAGACTGTATCTTTTTTACGCGTTTTATATAGCTTATTTTCATAAGAATAACTACATATTTTTATTGAGACCCGGATGTCGGCTACCTGCAGACCCGGGTGTCGATACCCGTCAGATGGAGGTATAAAAGGCTCTGATACGGGTATTTCAGGGAGAAGATCTAATGTCTTTTGTGTAAAAAAGTAACGTGTTCCGGCAAAAAAGCCTTATGTTTTCCGGAAAACAGTCTGTTTTTAACTCTTTTGGAGTGTTTTTGTTTCGGGTAAAACGGCTAAAATGATGGTTAAACAGCTGATTTATGATAGTAGAATGATAGTTAAAAAGGAAACTATCATATCTGCATGTTATGATATTCAATCTTCACACAAGAAACATGATGGTATGATAGTTGTTTTTCAAATCTTTTTATTGTTGGCATATGTTTGTCTGTTGATCTATATTCATGATTTCATCATTATCTGCACTGAATTTTCCGTATTTATCAGGTGTTTATACAATCGACAATTTCCGAATCAAAGGCTTCTGAAAGGCATTCCTTCTCTATGAATTCTGGAGAAAGTTGTTTAACATAGTCAATGATGTGTGCCTTCAAACCGTAACTGCCCAATATATCTGTGATATCGCGTCCGTACACACGGCAAGTAGCCTCGTCGCCATAAACATCTTTCAATTCTTGGGCAGACAAATGGCTTAGTTCATGCGTCGTATCGCCTTCAATAGTATCCACGATCAAGGCCTTTCCACCCGGACGCAGTACCCGATGTATTTCCTGCATAGCCTTTCTGTCTTCTGGGATACAATATAGAATATGGGAACAGATAAGCAGATCGAATGAGTTGTCTTCATAAGGCATTCGGGTCATATCTGCCTGGTAAGTAGCAACGTTCGGATTGAGATCTGCATCTATATAAGTCGAGACGTATGGCGAATTTTTCAGGAAATCTTTCAGTCCTTTTACCGGTGCGAAATGGAGTACGCGCATTGGCTGTATCCCGCTTTTGAATATCTCGTTTTTGATGTACATGCAAAGAATTCGTGTCCGTTCGAGAGAAAGGCAATGCGGACATTTGATATTCTTGCGTAATCCAAGATTACCGTGAGAGAGAAAACGGCGGGACGACTTGCCGCAACAGCAACATTCATATCGGTTACCCCATAGCAGTACTGCCTCTATTTTGTAAAGGGCGTAATGAAGGGCGATCCGCTGTTTCTCGCTCACGATTTTTCTGTATATGTTTTTGATCATAACTGCTGATCCGTTTCTTACATTCTCTCCGGAACCTCGATTCCCAACAATGACATGGCCGATTTGACAATCTTGGCTACGTTGGCGGAGAGGACAAGGCGGAACTCTTTTACTTCTTCATTCTCTTCGCGGAGGATGGAGAAATCGTGATAGAACTGGTTGTATTCTTTTACCAGGTCATAAGTATAGTTGGCGATGAGGGCGGGGCTGTATTCCTTTCCTGCTTCGCGAACGACGGAAGCGTAGTCGGCTATCATCTGGATCAGGTTTTCTTCCTTCTCGGATATGGTAGTCGTTGTCGGCAGTTGTTCGGGCAAAACGATGCCCTGTTCGGCAGCTTTACGCAGAACGGAACGGATACGGGCATATGTGTATTGGATGAACGGGCCGGTATTACCGTTGAAATCGATCGATTCCTTCGGGTTGAAAGTCATGTTCTTGCGCGGGTCCACCTTCAGGATGAAGTATTTCAAGGAACCGAGGCCGACCATGCGGGCGATGTTTTCGGCTTCTTCCGGTGTCATTTCGTCCACTTTGCCCAGTTCCTGCGAGATTTCGCGGGCTGTACCCACCATCTCTTCCATCAGGTCGTCTGCATCGACAACCGTTCCTTCGCGGCTCTTCATCTTGCCTTCCGGCAGTTCGACCATGCCGTAAGAGAAATGTACAAGGCCTTTGCCGAATTCAAAACCCAATTTATCCAACAGGATGGACAATACCTGGAAATGGTAGTTCTGCTCGTTTCCTACCACATAGATCATTTTGTTGATAGGATAGTCGTCGAAACGCAATTTGGCAGTTCCGATATCTTGTGTCATGTAGACGGAAGTTCCGTCGGCACGGAGCAGCAGTTTCTCGTCCAGGCCGTCTTTCGTTAGGTCTGCCCATACGGAACCGTCTTCACGGCGGTAGAAAATGCCTTTGTCGAGCCCTTCCAGCACTTTGCCTTTACCTTCCAGGTAGGTCTGTGATTCGTAATAGATCTTATCGAAGTCTACGCCCATCATTTTGTATGTCTCGTCGAATCCGGCGTACACCCAGTTGTTCATCATTTCCCAAAGAGCGCGTACCTCCTTGTCGCCGGCTTCCCATTTGCGGAGCATCTCGCGTGCTTCGGCCATCAGGGGAGAAGCGGCTTCGGCTTCCTCTTTCGTCATGCCTTTTGCTTCGAGGGCGGCAGTCTCTTCTTTCAGTTTGTTGCTGAAAAGGACGTAGAAGTCACCGATCAGGTGGTCGCCTTTCTTGCCGGCCGTTTCGGGAGTCACGCCGTTGCCCCATTTCTGCCAGGCGAGCATGGACTTGCAGATATGGATACCGCGGTCGTTTACGATGTTCGTCTTTACCACTTTATTGCCGTTTGCTTTCATGATCTCGGACAGGCTGTAACCCAATAGGTTGTTACGCACGTGTCCAAGGTGGAGCGGCTTGTTGGTGTTGGGAGAAGAATATTCGATCATGACCAGCGGAGACTGTTCCGTTACAGGGATGATCCCGTATGACGGCTGGCCGTTGATTTCGTTTAATAAATCGATCCAGCAGGCACAGGCGATGGTCAGGTTGAGGAATCCTTTGATTACATTGAATTCGGCTACAGCCGGTTCATGCCGGAGCAGGTATTCGCCAATTTCCTGGGCAGTCTGTTCCGGAGATTTCTTCGACATGCGGAGGAAGGGAAAAACAACCAGAGTCAGATGTCCTTTGAACTCTTTCTTTGTCTTTTGCAGTTGTACCTGGTTGGCTGCCACATCGGCGCCATACAGTTCTTTTATGCCGGTAATGATAGCACCGGTAATCTGTTGTTCGATAACCATATTCGTTTAGTATATGTTCGGATTTATTTTGCCTGCAAAGGTACAGGTTTATTTTGTAAAAACCATAAGATTGGTGTGGGTAGGAAAGAGATAACTATGATTTGATAAAGTAACCGGCATGCAATAAAAAAGGCATTCCGATTGCGGAGTGCCTTTTTACTTATTGAGAGTGTAAGACTAATTTACTTGATGATTTCTGTCAATTCGGCGCCAGCTTTGAATTTAACTGATTTGCGTGCCGGGATTTCGATTGGTTGTTTAGTCTTCGGGTTAACACCTTTGCGTGCAGATTTTTCAGCAACAGAGAAAGAACCAAAACCTAAAAGGGCCACTTTGCCACCTTCTTTTAATTCACTGGATACTGTTTCAACAAAAGCTTCTACAGCTTTCTTTGCATCAACTTTGCTTAAACCGGATTTTTCCGCTACAGCATTGATAAATTCTGTTTTGTTCATGATGGTTTGATAATTAATATATTAAACAATATTTGTGATAGCCTAAAAAGTCGGTGTCAAATGTAATTCTATTTTGATATATCGCAAAGAAAAAAAGAGTTTTTTTTATTGATTTACTATGTTTTAGTGCTATTTTGTCAGAAAACAGCCGAAATATATATACCTTTGTCCTTAAATTGTAAATATATGATGAATCAAAATAGTTCGGGATTCCTGAGCAGTATCCCGATGGTTACGAAAAACCTTATCATTATCAACCTGTTGTTTTGGGTAGCGAGTCTTGTTTTACCTAAAGTAGGGATTGATTTAGTCCAGTTATTCGGACTGCACTTTCCGGGTGTGAAGGATTTCTATCCTTTCCAGTTTGTGACTTATATGTTCATGCATGATACCCATTCGTTTGCGCACGTGTTTTTCAATATGTTCGGTGTGTATATGTTCGGACGCGTGCTGGAGAATGTCTGGGGGCCGAAGCGCTTCCTGATCTTTTACATGGTGACGGGTATCGGGGCGGGTATTACGCAGGAATTGGTTTGGCTGTATTCCGTCCATTCCTTCGCAAGTGCGAACGGGGTTACTCTGGTACAGTTGGTTGCAGGAGATCCTTCATTGAACTATCTGATTACGATCGGTGCTTCTGGTTCCGTGTTCGGTATTTTGCTGGCATTTGCCATGTTGTTCCCGAATGTTCCGCTGTACCTGATGTTCATCCCTATTCCTATCAAGGCAAAATATTTCGTGATCTTTTACGGATTGGCCGAATTGTTTATGGGTGTCGCTAACAACGGTGGTGATTCCGTGGCGCATTTTGCCCATCTGGGCGGTATGCTTTTCGGTTATTTCCTGGTTCGGTATTGGAAAAAGAAAGATATAGACAATGGGCGATATTTTTACTAATCTCAAACGGACTTTCAATTCCGGCAACATCCTGGCAAAACTGATTTATATCAATGTCGGGCTATTCGTCATTATACGGTTGGCAAGTGTGATCCTGATGCTGTTCAATCTGGGCGGTTTTCCGTTTTTGCAGTATTTGCAAGTGCCTTCGTCTCCCGAATTGCTTTTGTACCGGCCGTGGACGATTATTACTTATATGTTCACGCATTTCGACTTTCTGCATATTCTGTTTAATATGCTGTGGTTATACTGGTTCGGCGGTTTGTTCCTTACTTTTTTCAGTGAGCGGCAATTAGGCGGCCTGTATCTGTTAGGAGGTATTGCCGGGGCTGTCTTGTTTCTTGTGGCATACAACATATTCCCTTATTTCCGTACAGTTGCCGCTTATAGTTATTTGATGGGAGCGTCGGCTTCGGTTATGGCCATTGTGTTTGCCGTCTCTTTCTACCGGAAAGATTTGGAGATCGGCTTGTTCCTGATCGGGAGGATCAAGCTGATTTATCTGGCCCTGTTTACATTTGTGATAGACTTGCTGGCTATTACATCGACGAATGCCGGCGGTCATATCGCCCATATCGGCGGGGCGTTGTTCGGCATCTGGTTTGCCGCCCGGATCAAGGAAGGCAAAGATCTGACGGCTCCTATGAACCGCTTACTTGACTGGGTGGTGAATCTGGGAAAGCGGAAACCCAAGATGCGTGTGACTTATAAACGTCCGGAGACCGATTATGAATATAATGCCCGTAAACATCGGGAAACAGTCGATCTGGATGCAATATTGGATAAATTAAAACGTTCCGGTTACGAAAGCCTTTCGGCAGAAGAAAAGAAAAAACTATTTGATGCCAGCAAAAAATGAGCGAGCGGTTTAAAGCGATCAGGATTCTGTTTAAATCTGTAGTCGGTACTGCCAATGTGATAGTTATTCTGCTATTCATTGCTTCGGCCTTCTCGGACAGAATTTCACCGGACAGGAGTGTGTTCTTCTCTTATCTAGGGTTGGGATTTCCTGTGTTTTGCGTTTTGAACCTCTGTTTTGTTGTTTATTGGCTGTTTCTTTGGGAATGGCGGTTTGTGTTGGTCGGACTATGTTCGTTCCTGATCTGCCGGGGGCCTGTAACCCGTTATTTCCCTTTCCATGACAGAGTGGACGATATTCCGAAAGAGAATGTACTGAAAGTCTTGACTTATAATGTCATGGGATTCGGTTATAAAGGCCATACGGAAGATGCTCCGAATCCGATCATACGGTATATTGCGAATTCCGGTGCGGATATCGTATGTCTGCAGGAATATGCAGTAGGTACTTCCAAGAACTTTTTGACGAATCAGAAGATCGCCAATGCCTTGAAGATGTATAGGTATCGCTCCATTATTCCGATCGGAACCTCCGGTACGCTCAAATTCAATATAGCCGTATTTTCCAAATATCCGATCTCCAAATCCCGTAAGATCAAGTATGACAGCTCTTTCAACGGCTCGTCCATTCATGAACTGGATATAAGAGGAAAGAAGTTGACTTTGATCAATAACCACTTGGAGTCTTTCAAGCTGACGATGGAGGACCGGAGCCATTATTCCGCATTTATCAAGAATCTGAATTCCGAAACGCTCGATGGTTTGAGAAGTTCCATCGAACAGAAGTTGGGACCTGCATTCCGGATACGTGCCCGTCAGGCGAGAGCGGTTGCCGAAGAAATCAAAAAGATCGATACCGATTATGTATTGGTCTGCGGTGACTTCAACGATACGCCGATTTCCTATGCCCATCGTACGATCCAGGGGCCGTTGAAAGATGCTTATGCTGCTTCAGGCCGTGGTGTCGGAGTCACCTATAATGAAAACTTCTTTTGGTTCAGGATCGACAACATCCTGCATTCAGCCAATATGAAACCGATCAACTGCACGGTCGACAAGGTGCGTTATTCCGACCATTATCCGTTATGGTGTTACTTGCAGTTGAAAGAGAATGATTGAAAATGAAAAATTCCCCTATAGGAAGCCGTAGTTTCTCGTATAGGGGAATTTTTGTGCCGTGCTTATGGAGTTAGCTCTTTATGCTACAGTTCCGCATCGTTCACTGCATCCAGGATGTCGGCAAACAGGTTCTCGACGAAGAAGAACGTGGCATTGCAAAACAGCTTCGGATCCTTGATCAAGGCAACCGTATTGCTTTTGCCATTATTGGCGATTACGCTTTCTGCCGAATACGTCTTGAACTTCTTATTGTTCTGTGGATCGTATTGATAAACGATATTGCTAACTTCTGCCGAGTAGCAGTTGTCGTGGCAATTGATTTTCATCTTGTATTTGATGATCGTTTTGTCTGTATCGTTCAACAGCATCTCGACTTTGGAAGAAACGTTGATAGTCCCTTTGGACTTCTTGGAGTTGACATTCGACAGGAATATATCTTTCGCATAGCTTTTCTTCGCCCATTGGTTGATTACTTCGAATATCTGGTCCTGGCTCATGTCTTTCACATGGACTGTGTCGCGATAGCATACTTTCCCGTTTCTCATCGGGGCACACTCGTCGACTTCGCCTTTATGCCCCTGTGCCGTTGCCAGCGCAGGGAGCATGATCAATAGAAGGAAAAACAGCTTTTTCATCATCCTATTTCATCCATACATTTACGATTTCACCGATGACGGTTATCTGCTGGCCTTCTGCCGTTTCGCCCTGCTTGCGGCAGTCGATGATCAGCCAGGCATCCCCGCTTTCACCTTTCTTAAAGAAAGACAAGCTGTATGTGTCATTGTTACTTATTTCTTTATAGACAGGACTGTCTTTGCTGATGGCGATCGAGGCAATCGATTTGCCGAACATATTACCCGTGCCTTTCCACTGGGCGGATGTCTCTTTTGTATCCGGCTTACCGGCGGATACGACCTGCATATCGCTTTCCGGTAACATCTGTAATAATGTAGACGGAACCTTATCGGCGGCAAAAGCCACATATCCTTCTTTTGCCGGAACCGGAGTTGCCGGTTGGGTGGTCTGGGCTGGTGTCACAGTCCGAGCGGGAGTGACCGGTGTTGCCGGAACTACGTTGGCGGTTGCCTGCGTGCCTAAAGCGGCGGAGGCGGAGGCAAACATTTCGTCAATGAAATCGACTGTCTTTCTACGGAATTTGCCGTTGCCTCGGTTCAATTTGGTTTGGTCTTTGTTCAGGCAATACTTATCTGTAATCCATTCTTCGGCGGTGTATTTTTCCGGTTCACGCTGGTACGATACATTATATTCGTAACGGATACCGGCCACTTTCACTATACATTTCTGGTTCTCGCATTCCATCGTGACGCGATAGTTCATTTCCGTACGGTCCAGAGAAAGGGCGGTGCTCTGGAAGACCAGGTTGGTTTGCCCTACTGCGGCGATGTCGCCTTTTGCCTTGTCGGAATAGACAACGCGGTTGCCGTCTTCACTGAAGAAACCGTCCGCCCAGTCCAGCATTTTGTCATATACTTCATCTTTCGAAAAAGAAGGTGCGTTTATCTCCTTTGCGAATACTACTTTACCATTCTCGACCGGAACGGCTCCGGCTAAATACTTGGAATCTTCCTGAGCCCAGAGTAGGGTCGGGATAAATAGCGTTAATAATAAAAGTTGCTTCATGGTTATTCTTTACTTATGTTTTTTACGGGCAAAGATATATAATTGTGGCTGAAATAAACTAAGAGTGTGACAAATAAATTAATCTAATTACTGTTGGACAAAGAAAAAAAGCCTATATTTGCACCCTGTGAAAAAACGAATAATAACATAAACATAAGATTCAAATGCAAAACAAAGGATTTGTAAAGGTCTTTGCGGTGTTACTTACGCTTGTCTGTATGTTTTATCTGTCATTCTCGTTCGTGACAAGACATTACAACAGTAAAGCCGCTGAGTATGCAGGTGGAGATCCGGTAAAAGAGAGTTCTTATTTGGACTCGTTATCTACTCAGAAGGTATGGTTGGGCTATACGCTCAAGGAGTGCCGTGAAATGGAAATCAGTTTAGGGCTTGACTTGAAGGGCGGTATGAACGTCGTTCTGGAATTGAATGTGGCCGATGTGATTCGCTCGCTTTCGAACAACAATCAGGACGAGAACTTCAATAAAGCATTGGACCTGGCTTATGAAAATCAGGCTACAAGTCAGAAGGACTTTATTGATCTATTTGCAGAAGAGTATAAGAAGTTAGATAATGGCGCCCGTTTATCCGCTATTTTCAGTACTTTCGAATTGAAAGACAAAATCACTCCGCAGAGCTCGGACGCACAGGTAATCGCCGTGTTGAAGGAAGAACTGAAGAGTGCAATCGATAATTCATTTAACGTATTGCGTACCCGTATCGACCGTTTCGGCGTGGTGTCTCCGAACATCCAGCGTCTGGAAACTGCCGGTCGTATTCTGGTTGAACTTCCGGGTGTGAAAGAACCGGAACGTGTGCGTAAATTGTTACAGGGTAGTGCCAACCTCGAATTTTGGGAAACATACAACTTGCCGGAAATCTACCAGCAGTTGGTTGCCGCCGATAATATGTTGGCTACAATCCTGAAATCGGACGATACTGCTGCTGTAGGTTCGGATACTACGGCTATCGAAGCAACGGAAGAAGTAGTTGCCGACAATGCTGCTGCCGAAACAACCAACGACGCAGATTCTCTGCTGGCTAAGATCGGTGAAGACAAGCCTGAAGCACAGGCAGCCAAGAGCATGGAAGAATTCGCAAAGCAACATCCGTTGTTCGCCGTTCTGCAGATCAACCAGTATAACGGACAGTTGGCTCCCGGACCGGTTGTCGGTATTGCCGATAAGAAAGATATTGCCAAGATCAACGAATACTTGAACATGAAGCAGGTAAAAGATATCCTGCCGCGTAACCTTTCTTTGAAATGGGGCGTAAAGGCTATCGATGAAAAAGAACAATATTTCTACTTGTATGCAATCAAGATGACGAACCGCGACGGAACGCCTGCTTTGGGAGGTGACGTTGTAACGGATGCTAATGCAGACTTCGTTCAGCAGGCAGGCCGTTCAGAACAGCAGGTTAGCATGACTATGAACGCAGAAGGGGCTAAAGCATGGGCTCGCCTGACAAAAGAAAATATCGGTAAAGCGGTTGCTATCGTTCTCGACGATATGGTTTATTCAGCTCCTAACGTGCAGGTGGAAATCACAGGCGGACGTTCTCAGATCACAGGCCACTTCACTCCGGAAGAGGCAAAGGACTTGGCTAACGTGTTGAAATCCGGTAAAATGGCTGCTTCCGTACATATCGTACAGGAAGACGTTGTCGGCCCGTCTTTGGGTCAGGAAGCTATCAATTCCGGTGTTATCTCATTTGTTTTGGCTTTGATCCTGTTGATGTTCTACATGTGTGCCTTCTACGGAGTTCTTCCGGGCTTGATCGCCGACGGTGCTTTGGTATTGAACATCTTTTTCACAATGGGTATCCTTGCATCCTTCCAGGCAGTCCTTACGTTGCCGGGTATTGCCGGTATGGTGTTGACGCTGGGTATGGCTGTCGATGCCAACGTGTTGATCTACGAACGTACGAAAGAGGAACTTCGTGCCGGTAAATCGTTGAACAAAGCAATTGCCGATGGTTACAGCAACGCATTTTCTGCAATCTTCGACTCGAACTTGACTTCCATCATCACTGGTGTCGTATTGTTCTATTTCGGTACGGGTCCTATCCGTGGTTTTGCCACGACGATGATTATCGGTTTGTTCGCGTCCTTCCTGACGGCAGTCTTCCTGACTCGTATCGTTTACGAAGCACTGTTGGCAAAAGATAAACTGAAGAACGTGACCTTTACGACTTCTATTACGAAAGATTTATTGACGAATCCGAAGATCAACTTCTTGGCAGCCCGTAAGGTTGGGTATCTGATTCCGGCCGGTATTATTGTTTTGGGTGCGATCTCCATGTCTACTATCGGTTTGAACAACGGTATCGATTTCACCGGTGGACGTAACTATGTGATCCGTTTCGCCCAGGATGTGAAGACTGACGAAGTCCGTAATCTGTTGGATGCGCAGTTGGATGGTTCTGTTAGCGTTATCCAGATCGGTACTCCCGACCAGGTTCGTGTATCTACCAACTATAAGATTGAAGACAATGATCCGGCTATCGACCAGGAAATCGAAAATAAATTGTTTGAAGGTGTCAAGTCATTGCTTCCGGAAGGAACGACTTTGGCTCAGTTCACGGATCAGTATATCCAGAGCTCACAGAAGGTAGGACCGAGTATGGCAGACGATATCAAGAACGCTGCGTTTCTCGCAGTTGTATTTGCCATGTTCTGTATGGCGGCTTATATCTTGCTTCGTTTCCGCGACATCTCATTCTCTGTCGGTGCATTCGCTTCTGTAGCTGTCACGACTTTGTGTATTATTTCATTCTACACATTGCTTTGGAAGGTATTGCCGTTCTCTATGGAAGTCGACCAGACCTTTATCGCGGCTATCCTGACCATCATCGGTTACTCTATCAACGATACCGTGGTTGTGTTCGACCGTATCCGTGAAACGATCGGTCTGTATCCGAAGCGTGATCGTTATCAGGTGATCAACGATGCATTGAACTCGACTTTATCCCGTACCTTCAATACATCATTAACTACATTGGTAGTTGTATTGTGTATCTTCATCCTGGGTGGTGCGACGATCCGTAGCTTTACGTTCGCTATCTTGTTAGGTATCATTATCGGTACATATTCTACTCTGTTCGTGGCAACTCCTATCGCTTACGAATTGCAGAAGAAGAAGATCAATAAGAAAGCAGCTGCTGAAGCTGGTAAATAAGAATAGATTTTAATCCGATAGAAAAGGGCTGTTCCTGGTTAAGGGAATGGCCCTTTTTGTGCTTCTAAACATAATTGTGCCGGTTGGCAAGATGAAAGAGAATGCTTATCTTGTACGCCTCTTACTTCTGCTATTTACTTACAGATTGTAAGAAAACACCTTAAAATATCATGTTATGGAAGTACGCCTAAGTAACCAATTGCCGGTTTACCCATCTTTTGTTCCCGGTATCCGCCGCGCTCCTGATCGCGGCTATTCACTTACGCCTGCACAAACAGAAACGGCCTTGAAGAATGCGCTCCGTTACATTCCCGAAGAGTTGCATGAAGTGCTGGCTCCGGAGTTTATGGAAGAGTTGATGACTCGCGGCCGCATTTACGGATACCGTTACCGGCCGGAAGGAGACTTGAAAGCTAAGCCGGTCGACCAATATAAAGGGCAATGTCTGGAGGGAAAGGCTTTTCAGGTGATGATCGACAACAATCTCAGTTTCGATATCGCTCTCTATCCATACGAACTGGTCACGTATGGCGAAACCGGGCAGGTTTGCCAGAACTGGATGCAGTATCGCCTGATCAAGCAATATCTCGAAATACTGACGAGCGAGCAGACACTCGTGATCGAGTCCGGACATCCGTTGGGACTGTTCCGTTCCAAGCCGGATGCACCCCGTGTGATTATTACCAATTCCATGATGGTCGGCTTGTTCGACAATCAGAAAGACTGGCATATAGCCGCCCAGATGGGTGTCGCTAATTACGGACAGATGACCGCCGGCGGCTGGATGTATATCGGTCCGCAGGGGATCGTGCACGGGACGTTCAATACCTTATTGAATGCCGGGCGGAAGAAATTAGGCATTCCGCAGGATCAGGATTTGCGTGGGCATCTCTTTGTCTCCTCCGGTCTCGGAGGAATGAGTGGGGCACAACCGAAAGCGGCCGTTATAGCCGGTGCTGCCAGTATCATTGCAGAAGTGGACAGTTCCCGCATCCAGACCCGCCATTCGCAAGGTTGGGTTCAGCATGTGACTGAAGATAAAGCAGAGGCATTCCGTATGGCGCAGGAGGCTATGCAGGTAAGGGAACCGATTTCGATCGCTTATCATGGCAATATAGTAGACTTGTTAGAGTATGCCGAGACGCAGGTGATCCGGATCGATCTGCTGAGTGACCAAACTTCCTGTCATGCCGTCTATGAAGGTGGTTACTGTCCTGTCGGCATCTCCTTTGCCGAGCGTACGGAACTTCTTTCTCACGATATGGACCGGTTCTGCTCGTTGGTCGATCAGTCCCTGCACCGTCATTTCGAGGTAATCAAGAAGCTTGTGGCTCGCGGCACTTACTTCTTCGACTACGGAAACTCGTTTATGAAAGCCATCTACGATGCCGGTGTAAAGGAAATTTCCCGGAACGGAGTCGATGAGAAAGACGGTTTCATCTGGCCTTCCTATGTCGAGGACATTATGGGGCCGGAACTTTTCGACTATGGTTACGGGCCTTTCCGCTGGGTATGTCTGAGTGGGAAACATGAAGATCTGGTAAAGACCGACCAAGCAGCTATGGATTGCATCGATCCGAACCGGCGCGGGCAGGACAGGGATAACTACAACTGGATTCGCGATGCCGAGACAAACCGGCTTGTTGTCGGTACCGAGGCGCGCATTCTCTACCAGGATGCGGAAGGAAGATTGAATATCGCGCTCCGCTTCAACCGCATGGTGCGAAACGGTGAAGTCGGGCCGATCATGCTCGGACGTGACCATCATGATGTGAGCGGGACGGATTCGCCTTTCCGCGAAACGTCCAATATTCATGACGGAAGTAACGTCATGGCTGATATGGCTGTCCAGTGTTTTGCCGGAAATGCGGCACGGGGTATGAGCCTTGTTGCCCTTCATAATGGCGGCGGAGTCGGTATCGGGAAAGCGGTAAACGGTGGTTTCGGTATGGTGCTGGATGGAAGCGAACGGGTGGACGAAATCCTTCGTTCCGCCATGCTCTGGGATGTGATGGGAGGAGTGGCACGCCGTTCCTGGGCCCGGAATCCGAATGCCATGTCCACCAGCGCGGCCTTTAACGAAAGCTATGGCGATTGGTATCATATCACGTTGCCTTTTATTCCGAAAGAAGATTTAATTCAAAATAGTATACGTACCTCTTTAAAACGCAAAGTATGAGTACATGGAATAAGATAATGGAATGTGTCCCCAATTTCAGTGAGGGAAGGGATTTAGCGAAAATAGAAAAGATAGTAGATAAATTTCGTGCCAAAGCCGGTGTAAAACTGTTAGATTACAGTAATGACGAAGATCATAACCGACTGGTCGTGACGGTAGTCGGTGAACCGGAAGCCTTGAAAGACGCGCTGCTCGAAGCTATCGGGCAGGCAGTGGAACTGATAGACCTCACGAAACACTCCGGGCAGCATCCTCGGATGGGAGCGGTCGATGTCGTTCCTTTTATCCCGATCAAAGGGTGCACGATGGATGAGGCGATTGCGCTCTCCAAAGAAGTGGGCGAGAAGGTGGCTGCTCTCTATCGAGTGCCGGTCTTCCTGTATGAAAAGTCGGCTTCGGCTCCACACCGAGAAAACTTGGCGGCGATCCGCAAAGGAGAGTTTGAGGGTATGGAAGCAAAGATCAAGCAGCCGGAATGGAAACCTGACTTCGGGCCTGCCGAACGGCATCCATCGGCAGGGACAGTGGCGATCGGCGCCCGTATGCCGCTGGTGGCTTATAACGTCAATTTGGGCACGGCGAACCTGGAGATCGCGAGCAGTATCGCCAAAAAGATCCGCTTCATAGGTGGCGGGCTCCGCTACTGCAAGGCGATGGGAGTGGAACTGAAAGAACGCGGCATCGTGCAGGTTTCGATCAATATGACCGATTATACCCGCACCGCCCTTTATCGCGCTTTCGAGCTGGTACGCATTGAGGCACGTCGCTATGGTGTCCCAGTCGTCGGAAGCGAGATCATCGGCTTGGTTCCGATGGAAGCTTTGATCGACACGGCTTCTTATTATTTGGGACTGGAAGACTTTTCAATGGATCAGGTGCTGGAAGCCAGAATAATGGAATAGACTATGGAAGAAGAAAAGATATTGATACGGAATGCGTCGCAGGTGGTGACTTGTTCTGGTTTTGAAGCGAAGAAGGGGAAGGCTATGTCCGATGTCGGGATAATCGAGGACGGGGCGGTTGCTGTGTCGGATGGTATTATCACGCATGTGGGACCGACCGAAGAGGTCCTCCGGCAAGTGGATGTCGGAGATTATCTGGAAGTAGACGCTTCCGGACGTGCGCTTCTGCCAGGGTTTGTGGATAGCCATACGCACTTCGTCTTCGGTGGTTACCGAGAGGAGGAGTTCTCTTGGCGGATGAAAGGAGACAGCTATATGTCGATCATGGAAAGGGGAGGCGGGATCGTCAATACGATGAATGCGACCCGGAACGCCAGCTATGACGATCTGTACGGCGATGCATACGACCGTCTCGACACAATGATGGATATGGGCGTGACTACTGTCGAAGGAAAGAGTGGTTACGGTCTTGACTTGGCGACCGAGCTGATCCAGCTTCGTGTCATGAAGGAGTTGAACGATGAACATCCGTTGGATGTGGTGTCTACTTTCCTCGGTGCGCATGCTGTCCCGCCGGAGTTTGCCGGGCGTACGGACGCATATGTCGATTACATAATAGAAGGAGTGTTGCCCCATGTACGTGCAGAACATTCGGTAACCTTCTGCGATGTCTTTTGTGAACAAGGCGTTTTCTCGGTCGAACAAAGCGAACGTCTGTTGAAAGCAGCCCGCAGCCAGCGTTTCAAGCTGAAACTTCATGCCGATGAGATCGTTTCTTTCGGAGGAGCCGAATTGGCAGCCCGCCTGAAAGCCGTGAGTGCCGACCATCTGTTGCATATCTCCGATACCGGCATCAAACGCCTGGCACGTTCGGGGACGATCGCGACTTTGCTTCCGCTTACCGCTTTCTCGCTAAATGAACCTTATGCTCCGGGACGCCGGATGATAGATGCCGGTTGCGCCGTGGCACTGGCTTCCGACCTGAACCCCGGTAGTTGCTTCTCCGGTTCGATCCCGTTGTTGTTCGCCCTGGCCTGCATCCAGATGAAACTTACTCCCGAAGAAGCCCTGACCGCCCTTACGATCAACGGAGCGGCAGCGTTAGGGCGGGAAAAGAAGGTCGGTAGCATCGATGTCGGAAAGAAGGCGGACTTGGTCTTGTTGAAATTCCCTTCTTATAAGTTCCTTCCTTATCATATAGGAATGAATATCGTGGACACGGTTATCAAAGACGGCGTGCTTTATATCGTTTGACGGGATGAAGATAAAATGTTTAATCTTAAATAATAGACACAATGCTTGCAGATTTGACAATCAAAGGATTTCTTGCCGAAACGGCGGGTAGCGCGCCTGTTCCGGGGGGCGGAAGTATCTCGGCTCTGAACGGGGCTATTGCGACGGCACTTACCGAGATGGTGGCAAACCTGACGATCGGTAAGAAGAAATATGCCGATGTGGAAGGCCAGATGCGGACAATCGCGACGGAGGCAGCTATCATCCGTGAACGGCTGATCCGGGATATAGACCGCGATAGCGAAGCGTACGACCGTGTGTTTGCCGCCTTTAAACTCCCGAAGGAAACGGAGGAGGAAAAAGCCGAGCGCAGCCGGATGATCCAGGACGCGACGAAACAGGCGGCTATGGTCCCGATGGAAGTGGCCGAAGAGATTGCCTCGGTGATGGAGACTATTATATATGTGGCGCATAAAGGAAACCGGAATGCCGTGACCGATGCCTGTGTGGCGATGATGACGGCCCGTACTTGTGTGTTAGGGGCTTTGCTGAATGTCCGTATCAATCTTACATCTATCAAGGATGAAGCGTTTGTCAAACGGATGTCGGAGAAAGCGGATTTCCTCGAATCCGAAGCGATCCGGATAGAAAAGAAGTTGCTGGATTGGACGCAGGAGCAATTGAAAGTTGAAAATTGAAAGTAGAAAGTTATGGGAAATGTACATTATGTGGGGGCGGAACCGCTGACGTTCGAACGTATCGAAGAGATACTGACCGGAAATATGAAGTTGGAACTGACCCCGGAAGTGAAGGAACGCATCCAGCGTTGCCGCGATTATCTGGACCGGAAGATCGAGACACAGAGCGAGCCGCTTTACGGCATCACGACAGGCTTTGGTTCCTTGTGTAATAAGAATATCTCGCCGGATGAACTCAGCACCTTGCAGGAGAATCTGGTGAAAAGCCATGCCTGTAGCGTGGGGGATGAGGTGAGCCCGGTGATTGTCCGCCTGATGATGCTGTTGAAAGCGCATGCTTTGTCGCTGGGGCATAGCGGCGTGCAGGTGATAACGGTGCAGCGTATCCTTGATTTCTTTAATAATGACGTGCTCCCGATCGTCTATGACCGGGGTTCGCTTGGGGCGTCGGGCGACCTGGCTCCGTTGGCGAATCTTTTCCTTCCGCTTATCGGAGTGGGAGATGTGTATTATAAAGGGAAGAAGAGGGAGGCTATCAGTGTCCTGGACGAGTTTGCCTGGAAGCCGGTGCGCCTGATGAGTAAAGAGGGATTGGCGTTGCTGAACGGTACGCAGTTTATGAGTGCCAACGGCGTGTTTGCCCTGATGCGTGCTTTTGCCGTGTCGAAGCGGGCGGATCTGATTGCGGCCTTGTCGCTCGAAGCCTTCGACGGGCGGATCGATCCTTTTATGGATTGCATCCAGCAGATGCGTCCGCATCCCGGACAGATCGAGACGGGCGATGCTTTCCGCCGTATTCTGGAGGGCAGCGAACTGATCAGCCGGAAGAAGGAGCATGTGCAGGACCCGTATTCGTTCCGCTGCATCCCGCAGGTACACGGGGCGACGAAAGATGCGATCCGGTATGTCTCCGGCGTATTGCTTACCGAGATCAATTCCGTGACGGACAACCCGACGATCTTCCCCGACGAGGACAAGATCATCTCCGGAGGTAATTTCCACGGTCAGCCGTTGGCGATCTCCTACGATTTCCTTGCGATTGCGTTGGCTGAGTTGGGAAATATTTCCGAACGCCGTGTCGCGCAGTTGATCATGGGACTTCGGGGCTTGCCTGAATTTCTGGTTGCCAATCCCGGACTGAATTCCGGCTTTATGATCCCGCAATATGCGGCAGCCAGCATGGTGAGCCAGAACAAGATGTACTGTTATGCCGCCAGCAGCGACTCGATCGTGTCCAGCAACGGGCAGGAAGACCATGTGAGTATGGGGGCCAATGCAGCGACGAAGCTCTTTAAGATAATGGACAACTTGGATCATATCCTGGCGATTGAGCTGATGAATGCGGCACAAGGTATCGAGTTCCGCCGTCCGGCGCGTACTTCCCCTATCTTGGAGAAATTCCTGAAAGCCTATCGCAAAGAGGTTCCCTTCATTGGCGAAGACATCATCATGTATCCCGAAATACATCGGACGGTCGCTTTCCTGAGACGGTATACTTTATAATAAGAAGATAGGATTGTGTCCAATTTCTTGGTGATGTGTCAAAATTTATCTCTCTCTTTTGCCGGGGGATTAATCCCCCGGCAAGGAATTGATTTCTCTTTCTTTTTGACACATCCTACTCACTCTCTTATTACTTCTTGGTAACAACAACCCTCTTTGTTGGATCCAAATGTTCGTTACGGTAATCGATCTGTTTCACGACATTTTCGGCTAACTTCTGGAATGCCTGGCCAGTGATGCTGTCCGGATTGAGGGCGACTGGCTTTCCGCTGTCTCCACCTTCGCAGATGCTTTGTACGATGGGGATTTGTCCTAGCAACGGGATATTTAGTTCTTCCGCCAGACGTTTACCTCCTTCTTTGCCGAACAGGTAGTATTTGTTTTCTGGCAGCTCGGCAGGCGTGAACCAAGACATGTTCTCGACCAGTCCCAATACTGGTACGTTGATCTTCTCACCTGTAAACATACTGATCCCTTTGCGGGCATCTGCCAACGCCACTTCTTGCGGTGTGCTGACAACGATGGCGCCGGTGATGGCCAATGTCTGTACCATCGTCAGGTGGATATCGCTTGTTCCCGGTGGCAGGTCGATCAGGAAATAGTCCAGATCGCCCCAGTTGGCGTCGCCGATCAACTGTTTCAAGGCATTGCTTGCCATTGCGCCGCGCCAAAGGACGGCGTCTTCCTTATTGACAAAAAAACCGATGGACAGTAGCTTCACGCCGTAGTTGGCAGCCGGTTCGATCAGTTCGCGGCCTCCCACCTCCACCATATAGGGACGGGCTTCTTCTACATTGAACATCTTAGGCTGCGAAGGGCCGAAGATATCGGCATCCAGCAAACCGACCTTGTGACCCTGCAAAGCCAGCGCTACCGCCAAGTTGGCCGCTACTGTACTTTTGCCTACGCCACCCTTGCCGGAAGATACGGCGATGATATTTTTTACCTCCGGCAGCAGCTTGTCTGGTTCAGGACGGGCCGCCTGCTTGGCGTCAACCGTGATATTACCCTTGATGTCCACTTCTTCTCCTACGTAAGTAAGGATAGCCGTCTCGGCAGCTTTTACCACCGATTTGATAAACGGATCGTTCGGTTTTTCAAAAAGGAGCGAGAAGCTTACTTTGTTACCGTCGATCCGGATATTATCTTCTACCATACCCATTGTCACAAGGTCTTTTCCTGTGCCGGGGTAACGCACCTTTGCCAGTGCGTCCATGATTAGCTTTGGATAGAGTGTCATGTTGTATGATTTATAATTTATGATTTATGAATTATTTGCCGGAAGCCAACGCACTCCGTTTGCTCCGGTTGAAACTGCGATACGGATCGTATTCGATTTCCACTTCCGGTTCTACCAGTTCATCCCGTTCTTCACAGACAAACTTGATGTATTTGATGGTTAACCCGCGGTCCAACCACTGCTGTTCATAATAGGTCTTGATAGAAAGAATGTTGTCTGTCAGCCCCGAATGATACAAATCGTCGTTGCTGAACAGTACGGGATAGCGATTTGCTTTTACCATCTCGCAGGTGTAGGTGTACATGAAGTTGCTGTCTGTTTTCAGATGTATGATGCCGTCTCCCGCCAGTATCTCGCGGTACATCTTCATGAAGCGAGTGGAGGTAAGGCGTTTGTTCGCTTTCTTCATCTGCGGGTCAGGGAAGGTGAGCCAAATCTCGGCCACCTCTCCGGCAGCAAAGAAATGGGCGATCAGTTCGATACTGGTCCTGAGGAAGGCAACGTTCGTCATACCTGCCTCAAGCGATTCTTTCGCCCCTGTCCACATACGGGCTCCCTTGATATCGACTCCTATAAAATTTTTGTTGGGAAATAACTTTCCCAAACCTACCGTATATTCTCCTTTTCCGCAGCCTAATTCAAGCACGATCGGATTGTCGTTCTTAAAGAACTGTTCGTGCCAGTGCCCCTTTAGCTCAAATCCTTTCTCTTGAAGGGTTGCAAACGGATATTGGAACACATGGGGATAGCTCGCCATGTCGTCAAACTTTGCTAATTTATTCTTTCCCATAATGCAAAGGTAATATAATTACACGTAAAAAGACTATAACCTGCCAGGCAATTATTCGATCAGGTTATTGTCCCAATCATGCATAAAAAAAGAGATACTCTTGTGAAGTATCTCTCTCTTTCGCTCTTCCTCTTGGACTTGAACCAAGGACCCTCTGATTAACAGTCAGATGCTCTAACCAACTGAGCTAAGGAAGA
>PPYE01207114.1_pt1 | contig 154488 bp, 112 predicted proteins | sample 1559881 | NCBI WGS metagenome assembly PPYE01 (sample SAMN08240022, study PRJNA423297) | Human gut metagenome, whole genome shotgun sequencing project. | reverse complement strand
CGGGAAGAACGGATATCTTCATGTGGAAGATGTGTCGTGTTATTGGGGTAAGATGATACTTCTTATCGTGTAGGGGGAATTGTTTTATTTGTTAGATTACTGGTAGCGTACAGCTGTACCTGCGGCAGTAACCATTAGCATGCTTCCGCTTCCTCCAACTGTTTCGTAATCCAGATCTATAGCGATTACAGCGTTTGCACCCATCTGTGATGCCTGATCACTCATTTCTTTTAAAGCGGTTTCTTTTGCTTCGCGTAATACGCTTTCGTAAGAACCTGCGCGTCCTCCGACAATATCCCGGATACCAGCGAAGAAGTCTTTGAATACATTTGCTCCGATGATCGTTTCACCGGATACGATTCCGAAGTACTGGGTGATTTCTTTTCCTTCAATCGTGTTAGTTGTTGTAAGTAACATAGCTTTTTAATTTAATCGTTTAGGAACAAATATAAGATAAAGGGCGAACCAGTTATTGATTCACCCTTTGTTTTTATGTTTCTTTATATGAATTTATTTTACTGGTTGATCGGTCATGATAAATTCTAACTTGCCGCCTTTTATGACGTCGGTGTGGTTGATGAATGGGGTGTCGAGGACTTTACCGTTCAGTTTAACCTCTTTAATATATTTGTTGGCTGCACTATTGTTTTTTACCAGGATTTCGAATATACCGCCTTTTACATGAATAAGCGCTTTGTCGATCATCGGACGGCCCAATGTATAAACCGGAATTCCTGGAGCAACCTGATAGAAACCTAACGCACTCATTACATACCAGGCGGACATCTGTCCGCAGTCCTCATTCCCAATGATGCCGTCTGGCTCGTTGGTATAGAAATTCTGCATGATCTGATCCAGGCGTTCCTGTCCTTTCCAGGGAGCGTCCGTCCAGTTGTATAGATAAGCCATGTGATGGCTCGGCTCGTTACCGTGTGCATATTGGCCGATCAGACCAGTAATATCCCCGGAGGCTTCTTCACCATCAACTTGAGAAGAGGTGGTGAATAATGTGTCCAGACGTGTCTCTAATTCCTTCTTACCCCCGATAGTGGTGATGAAGTTGTCCATATCATGTGGTGCAAAGAAACTCCATTGGAAGGCATTCCCTTCGGTATAATCGCTCTTCATATGGGAAGAATAACGAGGATTGAACGGTGTACGGAAAGAACCATCACCCATCACTCCGCGCATCATCTTGGTCTCCGGATCTAAATAACGCTTGTAGTATTCCGCCTTTGCCGCATACTCTTTAGCCAGTTCCGTATTTCCTGCTTTAGCAGCGATTTGAGAGATACACCAGTCATAGTAGGCCATCTCCAATCCCCAGGAAACAGATTCGGGAACCGAGTCGGCTGGGACAAAGCCGTATTTCTCCTTATAATAAGGGTGACGGGTAATCAGATCCAGTTCACGTGTTCCTTTAAATTTCTCTGCCAGATCGTCCCGGTAGACAGAAGAACGGGCTCCTGCTTCAGCCCAAACATTCAGATCACCTTCTGCCAGCTCTTTAGTCACTAAGTCCGCCAGTACGGAGACAGCCGGATAACCTACCATGCAACCTGTATAGCTGGAAGCTAACGGCCATTTCGGAAGGATTCCCCCTTCTTTATATCCTTGCACGAGCACTTTCCCCCAGTCGGCAGCCCGTTCCGGTTGGATGATTGTCATCAGTGGATGCAAGGCGCGGAAAGTATCCCAAAGCGAGAAGACGGAATAGTTCACATAACCCGGTTCCGCCCGGTGTACCTTCTTGTCCATCCCTAAATAGCGTCCGTCCACGTCCTGATAAGCATAAGGTGCGATCATCGTGTGGTAGAGAGCCGTGTAGAAGTTCACCATCACTTTCGGATCGGAGCTTTCAATCTGGATATCGTTTAGAGCCTTGTTCCAGATATGCGCGGATTCAGCTCGTGTAGCATCGAAATCCCATCCCGGTAGTTCGGCCAACATGTTTCTTTCCGCACCGTCCGTATCGACAGGAGAAATTGCTACTTTTACATACAGCGGTTTGTTGTTCTCCGCAAATTTGTAATGGAATTTCAGGTCGCCCGGTGTGTTAAGACGCAAGAACAGCGAATCCTTCCGTAAATTCCCGTCAATATACTGGTATAGCGTTTCAATCGGTTCCGAGAAGGTGATCCGGTAAGAAACGGCATGGAAATGTGCCCATCCCTGCGTCCTGATAGTCCCTTCCACCGTCGAATCGTTTACAAAAAGATATTCGTTCCCTACTAACTTATGCCCCCAGTTTGGTTGCAGCACATGGCCGAGATCGAGAAGGACACGGCGGTCCTTCGGATTATCGTATGTGTATTTATGGAATCCAACACGGTCTGTACTGGTCAACTCCACATTAATCCCGAAATTATCAAGACGCACCGCATAATAGCCCGGCGTCGCTTTCTCTGTCTCCTTTTTGAAGGTAGCTACCGGCCTGATCGAGTCACCGCCGGAGAAAGGAAGGATCGCTACATCTCCCAAGTCGCCGATACCCGTACCTGATAGGTGCGTATGGCTGAAAGCATATATCTGGCTATCATCGTAATGATAGCCGCTACTGGCGTCCCAGCCCATGATATGTGTATCGGGACTGACTTGTACAAGAGCAAACGGACGGGTAGCACCGGGAAAGGTATGCCCGTGAAAGCCTGTCCCTATAAATGGGTTCACGTACTGGACCTCATTGCGTAGTTGTTCCTCGCCGGACGGTTGGCTACAGGCTGCCAAAAGCCCGAGCACTGCAGCCTGAAGGAATAGGATTGTTTTCTTCATGTTATATTATCTGTGTTTTATCTCCTAAACGAATAAATTATTATTTTTGACTTTACAAATATAATGAAAAAGAACAATATACGCGTATATCTTATTTCATTTATATTTGATAATGCTTATCTTTGAAGCGCTAAGTCTAATTTAATCCTATTTTATGATGAAGACAAATATGGGAAAAGTTTTTACTACGCTTCTTTGTATGATGATGTGTTTATCACTTTATGCGCAGGGATTTACTCCTGACATGGTGGTCGGTTTGTGGAACTTCTCTGCTCCCGACGCTCCTTACGGTTATCAGGAAGGGACTTGCCAGATCAAGAAAACTGGTGAAAACCTATCCGCCGTTTTCACGATCAGCGGTACGGAAATGACCGTGAAGGAAATCAAGAAAGAGAGCAATACCTATAAATGCAATTTCTATGTAGATGGAACCTATGTTTCACTCATTTTCAAACAGGAAGATAAAAATCAACTGGTCGGGAAAGCAAATGCAGAAGGTATGGTAATCCCTATTACATTCACTAAAATAATCAAAGCTGTTCAAGCGCGATAATCCGTTTTTTATTTATGTTTACTGTCATTGGTATTATGTTCGCGGGTATTGCCGCAGGCTATCTTTTGCGTAAAATCGAGTTTTTGCAAAAGATCGGCAAACCTATTTCTTATACGATCCTTTTGCTTCTTTTCCTTTTGGGAATATCTGTCGGTGCGAATAAGGATATTGTGGATAACCTTGCCACATTGGGTGGTCAGGCTTTCCTGCTTGCCTTGGCAGGTACGGTAGGGAGCGTGCTTGCCGGCTGGGGAGTCTATCATCTGTTTTTTAAAGAAAGGAGCCGAGGATGAAAGGAAGCTTGATCGTTGTAGGTTTTTTTGCGCTCGGTTGCGTGTTGGGATGGAGTGGCCGGTTACCCGATGTCGTCATTGAAAACGACATTACGGTATATGTTTTATATCTGCTCATGTTTCAGGTCGGGCTTAGTATCGGTAGTGATAAGAAGCTAAAGGATATTCTCGGCAGTATTCGTCCGAAACTGCTTTTGGTCCCTTTTGCCACGATTGCCGGGACGTTAGTATTCTCGGCTTTGGTCAGCTTGTTGCTTACGCAGTGGAGTGTTTTTGATTGTCTGGCGGTAGGAAGCGGTTTTGCCTATTATTCTCTATCATCTATTCTGATTACCCAATTGAAGGAATCTTCTTTGGGTGTCCAACTTGCCACCGAATTAGGGACGATTGCTTTAATGGCGAATATCATGCGAGAGATTATGGCCCTTCTCGGTGCGCCTCTTTTTGTCAAATATTTCGGCCGGTTGTCTCCTATCTGTGCTGGAGGTGCCACGACTATGGACACAACTTTACCGATCATTACCCGTTATTCGGGGAAAGACCTTGTTTTTATTTCAATTTTTCATGGAATTATTGTCGATTTTACGGTACCGTTCTTTGTGTCGTTTTTCTGCTCGTTTTGACAAATTTGTATGGGCAGATGAAGATTAAAAAAGGAGGTGTGTCAAAATTCCCTTGTCCCCGCGCTTGACGCGGGGCCGCAAAAGGACAGACCTTATCAATCAGATTTTTATAGGGCTGGCTTTAATGCGATCCCGCGTCAAGTGCGGGAACAGGATAGTTTCGACACTCCTCCTTTTTTATTATTTCTTATTAACCTCTTTCAGCATCTCTTTTACCGCCTCTTCTAGCTGGTGGTCTTCACCTTTTAGCTGTGATTCGGGGGAGTTGTAGACCTCAATGTCAGGTTCGAGTTGCAGATTCTCAAGGTAACGTCCTTGCATATCCTTCATGCCGACCTGTGGGATTCCGAAGACGATCGACGGATCAATCTGCGATTCCCACCATACGGCAGTCATCGTGCCTGGTACAGGAGCACCGATCAGTTTGCCAAGTTTCAGAGTCTTGTATGTCCAAGGAAAACCGTGTGCATTTGAATAATTATCTTCACACATCAGCACGCATGACGGTTTCAACCATCTGTTGAAAGGATCATTGCCGATGAATTGTCCACGCGGCATAAATTTGGCAAACAGTTCTCCGCTCAACAGGATTGCCAGGTCCTCGTGCAACCAGCCACCGCCATTATGGCGCGTGTCGACGATGATTGCCTCTTTCTCACGGTAGCGGCCTAACATATCGGAATAGATTTCGCGGAAACTTTCGCTGTTCATCCCCTTGATATGTACATATCCGATTCTTCCGTTTGACAATTTCTCGACCATCTGGCGCTTTTGTTCCACCCAACGTTTGTAAAGTAAATTAGACTGTACACCGTAAGTGATTGGTTTCACTTGTTCTTCGAAACGCTCTTTAGTTGTCGGGTTGTAAACGGACAGCAATACCTTCTTGCCTGCCTTGCCATTTAATAGCGGATAATAATCTTCGCCGCTTTTGATGCTTGTTCCATCTATCTTTTCGATGATACAGCCCGGTTTGATCTTGCTGTCGGCTTTTGTCAGTGGGCCTTTGGCGATGATCTCTTCAACCTTTAAGCCGTCGCCTGTGTATCCGTTGTCATAAAATGCGCCCAGGCTGGCTGTGGCCGGAGTAGAGGAAGCGGAGTAGTAACGGGCTCCGGTATGCGAACCGTTCAGTTCGCCCAGCATTTCGGAAAGCATTTCTACGAAATCGTAATTATTGTTGATATGAGGAAGGTACTTTTCGTATGCTTTTTCATATCCAGCCCAGTCGATACCGTGTATTTCCGGATCGTAGAATTTGTCTAATACCTGACGCCAGGTGTGATGGAAGATATATTCGCGTTCCTTTGCCGGACGGTATGAAAATTCGGCTTTGAATGCGATCGGAGCCGTTTTGCTGTTTTTGACCTCGATCTTTTTCAGCTGACCTCCTGAAATGAGGAAAATATTTTCGCCTTTTTTGTCTGCGAACATACTGCCACCGCCGACACCTTTGATCAGCAGTTTGGTTGTGTTTTCTTTGAAATCGTGTTCCCATAAATCATAACCGCTTTCGAAAGCTGCACAATAATAGAGCTTGTCGCCTTTAGGAGTCAAGACGGCATCACCTAAGAAAGAGGAGTTGACAGTCAGTCGCATGATACGGTCTTTGCGGTTTGCCAAGTCGAATTTGAGCGGTTCGACAGTTGGCTCTTCCTTTTTGTCTTTATTCTTGTCTTTGTCCTTGTCTTTATCTTTTTTAGCGTCTTTATCCTTGCCTTTATCTGTATCGCTCTTTTGATCTTGTTTTTCTTCGTCCAGCAGTGCTTGTTCTTCTTTGGAAAGACGGAACTTATCATATGCCTCACCGTCGAAGAACATGATGTAGACGTCGCTTTGTGCTCCCCGGCTGCCATGACTGCGGTAACCGGCCCGGTCGGATGACCAGATCATCGCTTTCCCATCCAGCACCCATTTAGCGTTGTTGTCGGAATAGCCGCTTTCGGTCAGGTTGGTCATTTCGCCGCTGCCGTCTGCTTTCACTAAAACGATGTCCGTATTGTTCCATCCACCAACTGCGATGTATTTGGCAAGGAACCATTTGCTGTCGGGTGACCATTGGTAATGTTGGTCACCATCGGCATACGAATAGTTGTATTTGCCATCCAGGACAGTACGTACCTGTTTGCTTTTTAAGTTAATCACGCGTAAAGTCGTACGGTTTTCCAAGAAAGCTACTTCCTTTCCGTCGGGAGAATACATCGGCTGGAAAGAGGTCTGAGAAGTTACCACCAACGGCTCTTCCTTCAATTCCTGTGCATAGGTGAAGTATTTGTCGTCCTTGCGCACCAGGCTACTCTGATAAACTCCCCAGGTTTCACCCCGTTCGGCCGAGTAAACCAATGAGCGTCCGTCTGGGCTGAAATCGAGATCGCGTTCTTGCTGCGGGGTGTTGGTGATCTGTTTGGTTGTTTCATAGTCGACCGAAGTCACATATACATCGCCACGCACGATAAAGGCAACTTCCTTTCCATTAGGAGAAATTGCGATATCGGTGGCCCCACTTGTCTTGAGTTGGTGGATCAGGTCGTTCTCCACCTTGTCCGAAATGATCCGGACATCCACTTTCTTTGGTTGTGCGCCCTCTTTGACCGTATAGATTTCACCGTCATACCCATAACAGAGATTACCGTTACTGTCGGAAGTCAGGAAACGGACGGGATGCGTGGTATGGTTGGTTATCTGCCGGCTACTTTTGCCGGTCAGGTCGTTCTTGAATATATTAAAGCTTCCTTTTTCTTCGCTTAGGTAGTAGAAGGAAGAACCGTCTGCCGCCCATACCGGATTGCGGTCTTCTCCCTTAAAGGAAGTGATCTTTTGGAAGGAACGTTCCGGACCGAGCGTGCACAACCAGATGTCGCGCGTGATAGATGACTGGTGGTGTTTGCGCCAGGGGTCTTCGTATCCTTTCTTGTCCTGGTATAAGAGTTTGTCGCCCTTCTTGTTCAACGCCAGGCTCTCCATCGCCAGGGAGGAATAGAGCTCAGGGCGCCCGCCGTCCAAGCTGATCCGGTAGATTTGAGGAAATTGTCCGGACGGGAACTGGCTGTCTTTTGTATCCTGTTGGATGGCTGCCGAGTAGAGGATATGTTTCGCATCGCTGAACGTTTCCGGATATTCGTTTGCGGAGTGGGTGGTCAACTGCTTTGGGCTGCCTCCTTCCTTGTCCATCACGAAGATGTCGAAATTTCCGTTCCGGTCAGAAGCAAATACGATCTTGCTGCCGTCAGGTGACCAGACCGGGCGCGTATCGTGAGCCGGGTGGGTTGTTAACTGGGTAGCTTTGCCACCGTTTGCCGGAACAGTGTAGATATCGCCTTTGTAAGTAAAGGCAATCGTTTCACCGTTTGGAGAAATTGCCGGATAGCGCATCCATAGCGGATCATTTTCGGCCAGCACGTTTGTCGTAAATAGTAGTGCTGAGGTCAGAATAAATAATGATTTCATGCTTCGCGTTTTTATGTGCGTAAAGATACGGTATTATTATAAAAAAAGAGATAAATAAACTAAATAGTAGTCGTTTAGTAGTTTATTTCTATCTTTACGAACCCAAAGTGAGGGACGACAGAGGTGAATATGCACGAAACAGCGATACATAGCAATACTATAGAAAAACTTAAACGTGGTTCTTATGAAGCATTCGATACATTATATAATATGTATGCGGACTCTTTGTACGGTTTCGCCTTACTGCATACGAAATCTGTTGTCCAGGCGGAAGATATCGTGCAGGAGACGTTTCTCAAGCTTTGGAACATGCGTGCCTCCTTGTCTGTTGAAGGTTCTTTCAAATCCATGTTGTTCACGATAGCCAAGAACCATGTGATCGATGTTTTTCGCCGACAGATTAACCGTCCAGATTTTGAAGATTACATTCGCTTTTGTGAAGATGAGAACTTACTGGATAATGCTACAGTAGAAAAAATATATTATGATGACTTTATCGACAAGTTAGCGCTTGCCAAGCAAAAACTGACTCCCGCGCAGCGAAACATCTTTGAAATGAGCCGTGAAGAAGGAATGAGCAATGCCGAAATAGCTGCCCTTTCGGATATCTCCGAGCAAACGGTAAAAAACCATTTGTCTGCCGCATTAAAATCTCTGCGCGAGGAGCTCCGGAAATATAATTACTTGTTTGTCCTTTTTATATAGAAAATCAGAAAACGTCTTCGTTTCTCTGATGATTTCCCTATTTTTTTTCAGGTATTCCATTTGGGTGAAAATTTATTTTCATGCGGAGGAAAATAAATTTTCTCTTGCATGAAACAAAAAATATGCTTTAGAGCATATAAAAGTGTCTGGTACTTTTTCGATACATCTTCGTGTAACTATAAACAATCGACAAATTATGACCGATTTATTTAATAAATTATATTCTCAATTCTTAAGCGGAAAGACCAATCAGAAAGATTTCGAGGACTTCAAGGAGTCCTTGAATCATCTTTCGGATCAGGAACTATCCGAAAGAATGGAATCATTTTGGAATGAGAATACTATTTATCCGCCTATGGAAGCCGTCCGTAAGCGGGAAATTCATCGGAACCTTCGTTTACAGATAAATCCTCCTAAAACATCCATTCGCTGGTCACGTATCGTGGCGGCGGTAGCTGTGATTGCAGTCTTGTCCGTTACGGCGTGGAATTTTTCTCTTCTGCACGAACTGCAAAAAGAGAATACTTCTTTCTTGGCGGAAGTCCCGGCTGGAGATAAAGTGCAGTTGACATTGCCAGACAAGAGCTCTGTCAAATTGAATTCGAAGAGTTCTTTGTCTTATGCCTATGTCGATGGCAAGCGTGTCGCCCGCTTGAAGGGCGAAGGCTACTTCCAGATTTCCAAAGATAAGAAACATCCGTTTGTCGTGCAGGTCGGCAATTTGAATATCGAAGTGTTGGGAACTTGCTTCAATGTCTATTCGTATGAGGATAATGACTTTGTAGAGACTTCTTTGATTGAAGGTTCCGTGCGCCTCTATGATTCTAAATCTCCTTCTGAAAGTTTTATCCTGAAGCCGTCGCAGAAAGCGATCTATTCGAAAAATAGTGGAAAAATCAGTTGCCACAATACAGACAATATAAAAGAAACAGCTTGGACGCAAAATCATCTGGTGTTCGAATCGGAGAAGTTGGGTTCGGTGTTCCAAAAGATCGAAAGATGGTATGGAGTGCATATTGACCTGCTATGCCCGGAGATTGCGAACGACCAGATTTCCGGCTCTTTCAAGGATGAGCAACTCCCGTATGTCATGGAAGCTTTGAAATTCCAGTACGGATTTAATTATGAGATCACAGGAAACAATGTTACGATCAATAAGTCTAATCAATTAAAAATAAGATAAGCCTATGACGATGAACAACTGAAATCGAAAAAAAGTGTTTTTAAAAATCAATTGTTTAATTCTAACTTAAGTCTATTAATCATAGTCATGAAGAAAGTATTTCGGAGTGCAGCACTCCTGTTATTGTGTACGACTGTGTACGCACAAGACATTACGCAAACGATGTCGATGAATTTGCAAAATGTCACATTGAAAGAGTTTTTTAAGAATTTGGAGGCTCAGACTTCCTTCTCGGTTGTCTATCGGGATGTGATCCTAAGCGAAGATGCCGACGTTGTCGTTTCGGCTTCCAACCGCCAATTGAAAGACATCCTGTCTCAAGTACTGGAAAAATACGGCCTCTCCTACAAGGTGAGCAACAAGACGATCGTCATCGTCAAAGCCGAAGCGCAGGCTCCCGTGAAGAATCAGAAAGCCAAGAAGATCACCGGTGTCATTACCGATGAGACCGGTTTCCCCGTAGCCGGAGCGAACATCGTTGTTAAGGGAACGACCAACGGTACCGTCTCGGACATGGATGGTAACTTCTCTTTGGAGGCTGCTCCGGGGGAAATGTTGGAAATCTCCTATATCGGTTTCTTGCCAATGGAGGTAAAGGTCGATAACAAAAATAAGTTCGACATCCTGATGAAAGAGGATGCGCAAGGCCTGGACGAGGTTGTTGTGGTCGGTTATGGTACGGTGAAGAAAAGAGACTTGACAGGTTCTGTCGCTTCCGTAAACGCTTCCAAGATCGCAGCTGTCCCGACCTCCACCGCGTCGGAAGCGTTGCAAGGACGTATTCCGGGTGTGGTCGTTTCTAACTCCAACTGGTCACCGGGTTCGACTCCGAGCGTGATGATCCGTGGTAAACGTTCGATCACGGCAAGCAATGATCCGCTGTATGTGATCGACGGTGTTCCCGTTACCGGTGGTATCGGCGAAATCAGCCCGTCGGATATCGAGTCTATGGAAGTGCTGAAAGACGCGTCGGCAACGGCTATTTATGGTGCACGTGGTGCGAACGGTGTTATCTTGATCACGACCAAGCAAGGTAAATCAGGCAAGACGCAGATCGATTATAACGGATATGTCGGAGCACAGACAATCCTGAACCAACTTGATTTCTGGGATGGTCCGGAATATGCCGAATATACGCGCGAGGCATATCGCAATACGAGCAATAGTGCGATCCGCTACAATTCAGATGTGGCTTCAAGAGACCAGGATTTGGTCTGCCCGGGATTTACGCGCGACCCGTCGATCATGGAATCGGTCATGATGGGTTGGGGTGAAGATGGTGTGTACAACCCGTCCCGTGTGCGTACGACCCGCTACATGGATCATGTGACTCGTACAGGTATGGTGACCGACCATCAATTGAGTATCCGCGGCGGCGGTGAACGGACGAACTTCCTGGCTTCTGCCACTTACAATAAGAATAACGGTATTTTCAAGGATGAGGATTATGAACGTTATTCGATCCGTTTGAACCTGAACCATGAAATCAACAAATATGTGAAGATCGGGGCGCAGACGCAATATTCGCATGCCATTCAGCAGCGCGGAGCCGGACTTGCCGGTGGCTGGCGCTTAAGCCCGTTGGCACAGTTGTGGGATGAAAACGGTGAGATTATTCCGTTACCGGGTTCTTATAATGTATATAATACGATGATGGACCTTGTTCCGGGTGCTGTAGACCGTCCGTTGAAGACTACCCGCTATTTAGGCAGTTACTCTCTGGACATCAAACTGCCGGTCGACGGTTTGAAGTTCCGTTCGAACTTGGGTATTGATGCCCGCACCGTACAGGACTATGAGTTTCGTTCCGCCGAAACCAGTAATCGGGGTATGGGGACTTCATATGCAAGGAACGCTGTGGACAAATACACGATGTTTACATTGGAAAATATGCTTTTCTACGATAAGACGTTTAATGACAAGCACACATTGGGTGTGACTTTGTTGCAGTCCATCCAGGAGGACAAAAAGGAGAGTGTGAATGTTGCAATGGAGAACCTGCCGGCTGATAACCTGAAATATTATGATTTGGGATCAGGATTGGTGACTAACACGATCGGCAGTTCGATGATCAAGTGGAATATGGCTTCTTTCATGGGACGTATCAATTATAACTATTTGGGACGTTACCTGTTGACGGTTTCCGCTCGTTATGACGGTTCTTCCCGTCTGGCCGACGGACACAAGTGGGTGCTTTTCCCTTCTGCCGCATTGGCATGGCGTATCAATGAAGAATCTTTCATGGCGAATACTTCCGGATGGTTGGATAACCTGAAACTGAGACTCGGTTTTGGTAAGACCGGTAACTCGGCCGTAGATCCTTACCAGACGAAAGGTACATTGTCGTTGATCCGTTATCCGTTTGATAATGGTGGAACTCCGACGATCGGATATGCTCCGAATGCGATGGCAAATAGTCTGTTGACGTGGGAAACGACGGATCAGTGGAACTTGGGTATCGATTTTGGTGTGTTGAGAGGACGTATCAACGGTACGATCGACTTGTATATGCAGAACACACATGATCTGTTGCTGAAACGCCAGTTGCCGGTTGTTTCCGGCTTCCCCGATGTGTTGTCGAATGTGGGCAAGACACGTAATAAAGGTATAGAAGTGTCTATTAACTCTATGAACATCAATACGAAAGACTTCCAGTGGACAACTGATTTGATGTTGTCTTCCAACAAGGAGGAAATCGTTGAACTGTATAATGGCAAGAACGACGATATCGGTAGCAAATGGTTTATCGGCCAGCCGGTGAATGTTCACTATGACTACCACAAGGTGGGTATCTGGCAGAACACGGAGGCAGATCTTGCCGAGATGGCGAAATTCGCTGCCAACGGAACGGATTTTGCTCCGGGTGATATCAAGATTGAGGATGTGAACAATGACTATAAGATTACGGATGCTGATAAGCAGATTCTGGGTAACCCGCGTCCGAAGCTGATTGCCAGTATGGTGAATACCTTCAACTATAAAGGGTTCGACTTGTCGGTCTTTTTATATGCGAGCTTTGGCGCTATGCTGTATAACGATATTTATGCGGTGGAACATTGCGGACGTAATGGTGGTGTGAAAGTGGACTACTGGACACCAAACAACCCGACGAACGCTTATCCTCGTCCGAGTATCGACGAAGAGCGTCCGATCTACATCACATCCACTTATTATGAAAAGGCGGATTTCCTCCGTGTGAAGACAATGACGATGGGATATACGTTGCCGAAGAGCCTGACTCAGAAGTTTATGGTTGAGAAACTGCGCGTTTACTTCACTGCACAAAATCCGTTCATCTTTACCAACTATACAGGTATCGACCCGGAAGCGGCCAAAGTCAATGCGGCAGGTAATCCTGAAACAAACGGTAGTGGTTTCGGTACTCCGAGTATCAGCTCTTGGATTTTTGGTATAAACTTGACTTTGTAATTTTAATCTTAATAAATAAGGAATGAAAATGAAATCTATATATTACTATATGCTGGCAGGCCTGACGCTTTCTACATCAGGTTGCAGCAGTTGGTTAAGCGAAGACGATGCTCCGGTGATGTCGTACGATTATTATGAAACGGAAGCCGGGGTAAATGCCGCCATTACGGCAGCTTACGGTTTCCTCCGCTGGGGAGTCGGCGGTGAACGTTTCAATGTTCTGACCGAATTAGGAACTGACTTGTTTACGGAAGGTGAAGATGGTAGTAACCGTGAATCGTATAATAAATATGCGACACAGCTGAATCCGGACGACGGTATTCTGTATGAGATGTGGGAAAACCATTACAAAGGGATTAGTGATGCCAATATCGCCATGCAGAAGATTCTGGATTCCCAAGACTTGTTAGAAAGTGTGAAAACACAAAGTTATGCCGAAATGCAATTTATCCGTGCTTATTTATATTTTGATTTGGTGCAACAGTTCGGACGTATTCCTTTGGTAACGGAAGGCAGTTTCGAGATTCGGACGGATTTCAAGCGTGCTCCGGTTGCAGATATTTATAATGTTATCATCAGTGATTTGCGTAATGCTGCCGAAAATTTACCGGAGAAGGCTTCGGTTTTGGGACGTGCCACACGGTATTCAGCTGCCCATCTGTTAGCGAAGGTTTATCTGACTCGTGGCAGTGCGGTCAAGGACGCGCGTGGTCAGAAAGCGACGGATATGGACAGTACGCTTTATTATGCAGAGCAAGTGATCAACAGTGGGGCTTACACTCTGCAAGAAAACTTCTCCTCTCTGTGGGATATCAAGAATCAGGGGAATTCCGAGACCGTGTTTGCCGTGCAGTTTACGACAGAGCCTATGTTCAATGGAGATGGTAACAAACAGCATCTTTATTGGTTGTCTTGGTATGAAGACCAGCCCGGTATGTTACGTGACATTGAAAATGGTCGTCCGTTCCGCCGTCATGTGGCTACCAAGAAGACTATGGATGATCTGTACGACCGGCTGCATGATTCTCGTTTCTACAAGAGTTTCAAGTGGGTATATTATGCCAATAATGTGAATACCTTGCCTGTTTGGGAATCCCTGTCTTATGACGGTTCTGTTTACTTCAATCCGGATCCTTCAAAAGGACAGATTTCCGGTCAGCTGAAATTCCAGCATGGCGATACGGCTATTTATTATACGATGGAAAAGACCGGATATGAATCGAACAGTGATGATATGCGTAAATTCCGTGCCAACTATACTTATTCTTATTTCCCTCGCGAAATGCACTCGATTCGTTATTTCCCGTCATTGGTGAAATATCTTGATCCGAGCCGTCCTTCCGTATCCGAAGAAAAGGGATCTCGCGAATGGGTGCGTATGCGCTTGGGAGAAACATATCTGTTGGCTGCGGAAGCTGCTGGCCGTAAAGGAGATTTCGACAAAGCTGCTGAATATATCAATGTGATCCGCAAGCGTGCCGCTTGGGCTGAAGGTGAGCAGAAAGACCAACAGATCTGGCTTTTCGAAGGTGGAGTGAACGATACGCAGAGCACGTATGACGCATTGAAAGTTTCCCCCGCCGACCTGCAGGGTGATTTTATCGAATTTATCCTGAACGAACGTGGGCGTGAATTGTTGGGAGAGACCAACCGTTGGGAAGACTTGGTTCGTTGTGAACTGTTGTATGACTGGGTGAAGAAATACAATCCGGATGCAATCTACATCAAACCGTATCACAAACTTCGTCCTATCCCGCAGAAACACATCGACCGTTTGAACCCTGTCGGCGAACTCAGCGAAGAACAGAATGAAGGTTACTATTGATGTCTGTCGTTAGAGATTAAGCGATATAAAAAGTAGGTATTAGTTAAAAAGTGGCCGGCTACGATGGAATAGATGATATTCCGTTCGTAGCCGGCTTTTTCTGTGTTTTTTCTAAAGAACCTTGAAAAAAGGAGGGAGGAATATCGGTTTTTTGAATCTTCTGTTTATCTTTGTCGTGTACAGTAAGCTAGATAAAGCGTTATCGCTGGTACAACTTTGGTGGTGAACACGAAAGTTTATATATTATCTCTTGATTGAAACCTCGAAATTTCTGAATAACTAGTGGATAGTATGTGAATTTTGTTCGCGTTTTTTCTTGTCATGCAAAGTGGGTGTTTATGCACTTGTGTATTCAAGATAAAAAACGTGGGTAATTATCGCATACAACTAGTTATAGGTTGTTCGAGGTCCTTAATCGAGTGTATGTTGTTAATTCCCACGTTTCTTTATAATAACCATCCTGTTTGAGATATTGTTGGAAACATGGGGTGTTTTCGGGTAGAATTTAAGTAAATATGGAATTACCTTTATCTATCTCAAATCTTCAGGAGCAATGGTTGCTATCCTTTTTGAAAAAACTTGATCCTGTCAATATTGCTGAGCTTTTTTGGCAATTGCGACCTTATGTCGTTTTGCATCATGTGGAATTTAAGGAGTCTTCATTTTCTTTTTTATCAGTTGGTAGTATTAATTTTGTGGATATTGTTGGTTTTGTTCGGGAGGAGGATACTTTAGGCATTCTGTTGAAGAATGGCCGCTTCTATTTATTTTCTGCAGCAAGCATGGACCGGCAGTGCATATCGGTTTGTGATCCTGAATTTTATAAGCAAACGGGGAGATTGTTGTCCGGTTGGTCTTCTTTTGTCGCGAAACAGCAATTATTGTGGTGGAAAATAAAGGAATATCTGCGCAGGAATATACTTTGAGATTTACTTTTTTTACCTTTGTCGGCAGACTAAACGATAATAGGTATGAAGAAGAAACTTATCTTTTCTTTATTGGTTCTGGCTGGTGCCCCTTCACTGTTGATGGCGGCGGATGAAGCGCGTCTGTTGCGTTTTCCGGCTACGAACGGCAATGAGATTGTTTTCTCGTATGCGGGCGACCTCTACAAGGTCCCGGCTACAGGTGGCGAAGCCGGACGCCTGACTTCGCATGTGGGGTACGAGATGTTTCCCCGTTTTTCTCCGGACGGCAAAACGATTGCATTTACCGGGCAATACGATGGTAATACGGAAGTCTACACTATGCCGGTGGCGGGTGGGGAACCGTTGCGTGTGACCTATACGGCAACGAACAGCCGGGATGACTTGGGTGACCGTATGGGGCCGAATAATATCGTGATGACCTGGACGCCTGACGGCAGCCGGATCGTGTATCGTAACCGCATCAGCGACGGTTTCAGCGGAAAGTTGTTCACGGTGGAAAAAGAGGGTGGCTTGTCCGAAGTTATTCCACTTCCCGAAGGCGGATTCTGCAGCTACTCTCCTGATGGTAAACAACTGGCTTATAACCGTGTCATGCGGGAGTTCCGTACCTGGAAATATTACAAAGGCGGGATGGCGGATGATATTTGGATTTATAATCCCGATAAGAAGACTGTCGAAAACATTACGGACAATCCTGCCCAGGATATTATCCCTATGTGGATCGGCGATGAAATCTTTTTCCTTTCCGACCGTGACCGGACAATGAATATCTTTGTGTATAATACGAAGACCAAACAGACGGACAAAGTCACAGACTTTACCGAATACGATGTGAAGTTCCCAAGCGCAAACGGTAATATGATCGTTTTCGAGAACGGTGGCTATATTTATAAGATGGATGCCGGGAGCAAAAAGCCGGAAAAGGTGAACATCACCCTGACTTCCGACAATATCTATGCCCGTAGCGAAATTAAGGATGGGGCCGGTTATCTTACTGAGGCCAGTCTGTCACCTGATGGTGAACGTTTAGTGGTGACTGCCCGCGGAGAAGTGTTCAACTTGCCGGTTGAAAAGGGAGTGACAAAGAATATCACCCGTTCTCCGGGAGCACATGACCGTGATGCGCAATGGTCGCCCGACGGTAAATTCATCGTCTATATTTCGGATGCCACCGGAGAGACGGAGCTTTATATGCAGGATGCCACCGGAGGTGAGCCCGTCCAGCTGACAAAGGACAATGATACTTATATCCGTAGTTTCGAACTGAGTCCGGATTCGAAGACACTCGTTTATACGGATCGTAAGAATCGTGTTAACCTGTTGGATATTGCTACAAAACAGGTGACCACCTTGTTGCAGGATCCGATGGGCGAACCGCGGGGCGTGACTTTCTCGCCGGATAGCAAATGGTTGACTTATACCCGTACAGGGAACAATGAATATAGCATCGTTTATGTTTATAATCTGGTTGATAGGAAAGAATATCCGGTGACAGACAAGTGGTATGATTCTTCTTCTCCGGTATTCAGTACGGATGGTAAATATCTGGTTTTTGCATCTGCCCGGGACTTCAATCCGACCTACGGATCACTGGAATGGAACCATGTCTATAATAATATGTATGGAGTTTACCTGGCGATGTTGTCCAAAGACACTCCTTCGCCTTTCATAGAGAAGGACGCGGAAGTTGTTGTTGCCAAAGAGGAATCAAAGAAAAATACACCGGCAAAGAAGGAAAATATAAAGAAAGACGAACTTGCTACTTCTGTTGTCAAGATCGATTTCGACGGGATTACGGACCGTATCGTCAAGCTGCCGGTGAGCCCTTCCTATTACGGGAATTTCTATTCGGACGGAAATAAAGTTTACTACTGGGGACGTGGCGGAACGAAAGTATTCGACCTGAAGGAGCAGAAGGAAGACGTGGTGGCTGACGGTGCTTCTATGGGTGTCGAACCCGGTAGCAAGAAAGCGCTTTTCTTCAAGAATAATGCTCTTTATGTGACAGATATCCCTTTGGGAAAAGCAGACCTGAGCGATCCGGTGAACCTGTCGAATATGAAAATCACGGTCGATTATCCGAAGGAATGGGCACAGATTTTCGATGAGGCATGGCGGGCCTTCCGTGACGGTTTCTATCTGGAGAATATGCACGGGGTAGATTGGAATGCGGTCAAGGCAAAATATCAGGTGCTTGTCCCGTATGCCAAAACACGTCTGGATTTGAACTACATCATCGGTGAGATGATCGGCGAACTAAACTGTGGTCATGCGTATGTGAATCCGGGTGAGGCGGAACGTCCCGACCGGATAAAAACGGGTATGTTAGGTGCTGAGATCTCTCGTGACAAGAGTGGTTTCTTCCGTTTGGAAAAGATTCTTCCGGGCGCTTCCTGGAGCAAGTCGTTGCGCTCTCCACTTGCGGAACCGGGCATCGAGGCGAAGGTGGGCGAGTTTATCGTGGCGATCGACGGCGTGCCGACAAACAGTGTGAAAGATATGTATTCGTTGTTGGTCGGCAAGGCAGATGTCCCGACGGAAATTTCGTTGAACAGCAAACCTCAGTTGGAGGGAGCACGCAAGATCGTGATCAGTCCGCTGGAAGAAGAATATTCTTTGTACCACTATAACTGGGTACAGGATAATATCAAGAAAGTCGACAAAGCGTCGAACGGCAAGATTGGCTATATCTATATCCCGGATATGGGACCGGAAGGACTGAACGAATTCTCCCGCTATTTCTATCCGCAGCTTGATAAGGAAGGTCTGATTATCGATGACCGTGCCAATGGCGGCGGTAATGTTTCGCCGATGATCCTTGAACGTCTTTCACGTGAACCATACCGGCTGACGATGCGTCGTGGTTCGGCTCGTATCGGAACTGTTCCCGATGCTGTGCAGGTAGGTCCGAAAGTATGCTTGATCAATAAATACTCGGCTTCCGATGGTGACCTCTTTCCATGGGGCTTCCGTGCATTAGGATTGGGTAAACTGATCGGGACGCGTACGTGGGGCGGTATCGTCGGTATCAGCGGCTCGTTACCTTATATGGATGGGACGGACATCCGCGTACCTTTCTTCACAAGTTTCGATCCGAAGACAGGTAACTGGATTATCGAGAACCAGGGTGTCGATCCCGATATCCTGATCGATAATGATCCTGTTAAAGAATGGAACGGTGAAGACCAACAGCTTGACCGTGCCATCCAGGAGGTCATGAAAGAACTCCAGAACCGCAAACCGCTTCCGGGAGTTCCGACACCGAGAGACTTTAGTAAATAATTGACAATTAATGATGGGGTGTGCCAAATATTGGTATTCATGGGACGCAGATAACACAGACGAGCGCAGATTAACGCGGATATTATTAATTATTAGTAAAATAAATCAGTGTCCGTCTGTGTATTTTGTGTTATCTGCGTCCAGTGATATCAAATTGACACACCCTCGTTGGATTAGTCGTCATTGTCCGTTATCAATTGTAAATTAAAAAATATGGAACGTTTTGCCGCAATCGACTTTGAGACTGCTAATGGGAAACGTAGTAGTATTTGTAGTATCGGGATTGCCATTATTGAGGATAATAAGGTGATCGATTCTATTTACACGCTGGTCCGTCCGTATCCGAACTTCTACACCCGGTTTACCACTGCCGTTCATGGCATAACCATGCAGGATACGATCGATTCTCCTGACTTTGAGGAAGTTTGGTCTGAGATTGCCGGCAAATTGCAGGACATTCCTCTGGTTGCCCATAACAGCCCTTTTGACGAAGGTTGCCTGCGGGCTGCTCACGAAGCCTATGACCTTGCCTATCCCAAATATCAGTTCTATTGTACCTGTCGCTTGTCAAGGCGCATGTATCCTTTCTTGGTCAACCACCAACTACAGACTGTTGCCGCTCATTGTGGATACGATCTGACCTATCATCACCATGCAATGGCCGATGCTTATGCCTGTGCGCATATCGCGGCAACCATGATGCGGGAAAAGGGAGTCGAAAGGCTGTGTGATTTATGATTTACTCACCGGCAATCTTGTTCACTACGACCGCAATCGCTCCATCGCCCGTCACATTGCAAGCGGTCCCAAAACTATCCATTGCAATATAAAGAGCAATCATCAGCGCCTGTAATGTCTCGTTGAACCCTAACATACTTTGTAGCAATCCGAGTGCAGCCATAATAGCGCCCCCCGGTACACCGGGAGCTGCTACCATCGTGACTCCTAACATCATAATGAATCCGGCAAGGGAAGTAAAGGTGACGGGCTCACCTGACATATACATGATTGCCATCGCACAGGCGGTGATCTTCATCGTGCTGCCTGCCAGATGGATAGTGGCACAAAGGGGAATGACAAAGATCGCGATGTTCTCCCGTACTCCGTTCTTGACCGCCTGTGCCAATGTTACAGGGATGGTGGCGGCTGAGGACTGTGTCCCCAATGCGGTTGCATAAGCCGGAAGCATGTTTTTCAGTAACCTGAGCGGGTTTTTTCCACTCACGCTGCCAGCAACAGTGAACTGGATAAGCAGCAGCAAGACATGCAGGACAAATATTACAATTATCACTTTCAGGAACATGGTGATTACGCTCATGACTTGCCCGCTCACCGTCATGTTTAGGAAAATGCCGAAGATATGAAGTGGCAATAAAGGAATGATAACTGCCTCGATCAGTTTCGTAATGATTTTCTGGAAGTCGGAAAAGGCTTCGTGTAATACTCCTCTGTCGATATAAGACAAGCCGAGTCCGATGGTGAAGGATAGCAGTAAAGCTGTCATGACATCCATTGGTGGTGGCATGGCGACTGTGAAGTAGGGTTGCAACATGAAATCTTCGGGATTTTCCATTGCCGTCAACTCCGTGTTGACCGGTAGGATGTGGGGGAAGATTGCCGAGCTGCTGAAATAGGTAAAGAAACCGGAAAAAATAGTCGAACCATACGCGAGCAGTGCGGTTAATGCCAGTAGCCTGCCGGCCCCTTTGCCTAATTCCCCGATGGCCGGTGTCACCAACCCCAGAATAATGAGCGGGATTGAAAACGACAGGAAGTTGCCGAACAAAGAATTAAATGTAACAAAGATGCGGGCGATCCCGCCGGGCAGGAACTGCCCGAACACAACACCGGCTGCGATGGCAATAACGACCTTAGCCAGTAACGACACTTTCAGTTTTTTCATTTTTTCTTTTTATTTTGAACCCGATTGCAGCAATCGTGATGCTCATCAACGGGCTGATTAGATTAAAGAAACAATAAGGAAGGTAGGTGAATGTTGCCACTCCGAGGATTGTGGCCTGTGTCATACCACAGGTATTCCATGGGATCAGTACGGAAGTGACCGTGACGGCGTCTTCTACCGTACGGCTCAGCAGACGGCTTTCATATCCTTTCTTCTTATAAATGTCCTTGAACATATTTCCGGTTAGAATGATGGAAATATATTGGTCGGCCGTGCAGATGTTGAGGAACAGCCCCGATGCGACTGTCGACGCTACCAGTCCGACCGTCCGTTTCATAAAGCGCAGGAATACAGAGGTGATACTGCCTAACATCCCGCTTGCGGCCATTGCCCCACCGAAACACATGGCACAAAGGATCAGCCAAATCGTATTCATCATGCCCGACATGCCTCGCGTGGCAACCAGGCTGTTCAGATCCGGATTACCGGTTTCTATGCCTGTGCTGCCGTAAAATGTCATGAACAGGCCCTTGAAATTGGATTGGATAGTCGAGGTTGGTAAATTGGAGATTTCTTGCAATAGATGTGGCTGGAAGATCAACGCGAACATGCCAGCCAATGCTGCCGAGATGAATAGCGTGATGATCGACGGAACTCTTTTGGCAATCAGGATGCCGGTGATGACCGGCACGATCAGTAGCCACGGCGTGATGTGGAACGTGTTGTTCAGGGCGATCGAGTACTGTTCGATCTGGTCCGTTGCTGTCGCCTCATGTGAAAAACCGGCTACCGTGAAGATAACGAGCGTGACCATCATGGAGGGAACTGTTGTGACCATCATGTAGCGGATATGTTTGAAAAGAGGTGTGTCTGTCACCGACGAGGCGAGGATGGTCGTGTCGGAAAGAGGGGATATTTTGTCCCCAAAATAGGCTCCTGAAATGATTGCTCCGGCAATCCATCCGTCGGAGAAGCCTTGTGCCTGTCCGATTCCTAAGAGGGCGATCCCGATAGTGGCGATGGTGGTCCATGAACTTCCCGTCATGACCGAGACGACCGCACAGATGAGGCAGGTCGACGCCAAGAAGAAACTAGGATGAATGATCTGCATCCCGTAATAAATCAGGGTAGGGACGACACCGCTTATCATCCAGCTGCCTGACAGAGCCCCAATAATCAGCAAGATGATCAGAGCCGTCGCAACACCGGTGATATTATTGACCATCGCCAATTCTAGCGCCTTCCAGCGTACTTTGCTGTAGGTCATGGCAATTAAGCAGCAGATAGCGGTAGCGGTAAGCAACACGATCTGGCTGCCGCCACTGAGGGCATCGCTGCCGAATGTGCGTATTGTCACAAATAAAAGGGTTACCAAAACAAGTATGGGAACCAAGGATAGTAAAGGCGAAGGAATCTTCGTCGGATTATGCTCCATTTCTCAATAATACTTATTCTATGTGTTTACTTTGCAAATTTAATAGAAATGCCCTGAAGTGCTTCTATTATGTAAGTGATTTTAAGAACGTATTAATGATTTTGCGGTAATAACTCCTTCAACTCTTTTACTCCTTCCGATGCTCCTTTCCGTATGAAACAGATATCATCGCGATAGGCTTTTACCTCTTTCGGATCGATGAGATAGATCGGCTGGCCACGGCGCACATAGTTCAGCAGTCCGGCTGCCGGATACACGTTGAGCGAAGTCCCGATCACCACAAAAATGTCACATTCTTCCACCAGGCGGATCGCCGGGTCGATCATCGGAACCGCCTCGCCGAACCAGACGATGAAGGGGCGGAGTTGTACCCCATGAGGGTCCTTGTCTCCAATATGTAGGTCTGGATTTTCGGGCGATATATCATAAGTCGTATTCAAGTCGCGAACGGAGCAGGCTTTCATCAGTTCACCGTGCAGATGAACCACATGGCTGCTTCCTGCTTGTTCGTGCAGGTTGTCAATGTTCTGAGTGATGATATGGACGTCGAACTCTTGTTCCAGGTCGGCGAGCCCGATATGCCCGGCGTTAGGTTTTGTGTTCAATAATTCTCGGCGTCGTTGGTTGTAAAAGTTGAGTACCAATTCCGGATTGGCAGCAAAGCCTTCCGGGGTTGCCACATCTTCTACCCGGTATTTCTCCCATAGTCCGTCCGAGTCACGGAAAGTCGAAATACCACTTTCGGCGCTCATCCCGGCACCGGTCAGTACGACTAGTTTCTTTTTCATAAGGCAGTTGTTCTATATTCTTTACAAATATAGAAAAGAAAAATCATTCCGGCTTCCCAATATTCTCTGATTTTAAATAGGCGAGCGGTGTATTAGGATGTTTTTGCATAATAGTTCGGGCATGGATTCTTATGCAACCCATGCCCGGATCAGGTCTGTTTGTAGACGATATGTGTCTGTTATCCTAAGTTATTCAGAATATCCACCTTCCCTTCATTTACCAGGCGGTAGATCATTTCACCGAACAATGTGTTGACCCAAGCAAACCAGGAGCGGGTAAATTTGGCGGGATCATCCTTATAGAACGATTCGTGCATAAATCCTGTGTTTGCATCCGTGTCGCGTAACATCTTGACACATTTGCGGATCTCTTCATTGTCGTGTGTCGTGTTACAGCGCATGATGATACTCATCGGCCAGATATATCCGAAACCGATATGCGGACCACCGATACCTTCGCCGGCTTTGCCTTGGAAGAAATAAGGGTTTGCATCGCTGAGCACCAGCTTGCGGGTGTTCTGGTAGACCGGATCATCCATGTCTACGCACCCCAGGTACGGTAGTGCAAGCAGGCTCGGAACATTGGCATCATCCATAAACACATGATTGTGGAAGCCGTCTACCTCGAATGCATATACTTTGCCATATTCCGGATGGTTGACAATACCGTATTTCTCGACTGCTGCTGCCACTTCGTCCGCTAATGAATCGCAACGGCGGGCAAAATCGTTATCGTTTTTAATCTCACGCATCATTTCGGCCAACTGGCGGAGTGATGTGATGGCAAACAAGTTCGACGGGATCAGGAATCCGAACAGAGTTGCATCATCCGACGGACGGAATGACGAAACGATCAGACCGACCGGATTGACCGGGCTGCCCCAACCGTCGTTCAGCAAGGTATCGCCTTGGCGGTCTGTCTTGCGTCTGAACTGATACGGACCGAGGTTGTCCTTACGCTGTTGTTCGATAAAGGTTTTGTAAACGGTCTTCATCGCTTTGTCCCAATCGGCATCGAAAGGGGAAGTGTCGCCTGTCTTTTTCCAGAAATGGTAAGCGAGGCGGATCGGATAGCAGAGCGAATCGATTTCCCATTTACGCTCATGGAGTTCCTTTTTCATGTCCGTAAAATCACTTTCCCATTCGCTGCCGGTCGGCCCTTCGTTGAAGCCGTTGGCATACGGATCGATGTTGATACACCAGGTCTGACGGTTGATGACGCCGGCAAGCATGGTTTTCACTTTCGGATCGTCGTTTGCAAATTGGATATGTGGGAATACCTGTGCCGACGAGTCACGAAGCCACATGGCATGGATATCACCGGTCAGGACGAAGGTGTCGGGCTTACCATTCACCATCTTGTGTTCGCAAGTCGTATCCAATGTGTTTGGAAAACAGTTTTCGAACATCCAGGCGAGTTTCGGGTCTTTCAGCTTTGTCTTTGTGGTGGCGATTGCTTTTTCAACGGCTTCGGATGTGAATTGCCGTTTGCCTGGTGCCGGACGTTTACAGACATATTGCATAGTGGAGGCAGCTCCAGCTAATTTGTCGTCGGCTTTTTCAGCCATACGGGCGAATGAATGCTGGCCAACCATAAGGCTTGCCAACGAGAGGCCACCTGTTTTCAGAAAGTTTCTGCGTGTTGTCATCTTGTTTGCTATTTATTTGATGTTATTGATTTCGGAAAAAAGTTCGACCATGCAAGCGTTGTCCAATAGCCATTTATGCTCTTTGGTCTTGATACCGGTCCAATCGTTGTCGAGGAATCCGTTTACATCGCGGGTATGATCCCATGCATAACGTGCGTTGTCCGCCATCGTCCGGATATACTCAGGATGATGGTCTACCTCATAGAGGGCTGTCAAGCCGCGCAGCAGGATCACGTTAAACCAGGGGCTGGCGGTGTAGAAGCGGGTTTCCGTGCCGTCTACGGCTTTGCGCACTTCGGTGAAACGTTGGTAGGCGCCTCGGGCGGTTTCCTGTGCGTCTTTCAGATAGGCTTCGTCGCCTGATTGCTGGTAGAGCAGGACGCCGGCTTGTATCATCTGTCCACTGTTGTAAGTATATTTGGCCTTGTCCACGCTTCCATCCAGGCGGACATTATCCCAATAAACGAAATCTTCCGGGTCGCGGAGGTTGTTCTTGGTCCAGTCGTATGTCTTCTTGGCCTGTTCGAGGTAGGCATTGTCTTTCGTCAGGTTGTACAGTTTCATGCAGAGGACGGTTGCGGGTGCATTGGAACATGTGTTCTTGGATGTCTTCTTCTGCTCGCACCAGTAGATGCCGCCACCCAGCACGTCATCCCATCCGCTGTATATATAATTGTATAGAGCCTGTGCCTTTTCCAGATATTTCTTGTTCTTCGTCAATGCGTATAGGTCGCAGAAGTCGATCGCCAACCAGTCGTTGTCGTCATAAAAGCGGTCGCTCTTCCCATTGAACATCGGATAGCTCTGGTAGCAGAACGGTTCGCGTATGTTATCCCAATACTGTTCCAGTCCCGGCAGAATCCTTTCTTCCAGTACTTTCAGGTATTTTTCGTCTCCGGTTGTCTTGTAGAGTGCGATCCCTCCCGATAACATCCCGGAGTAGGGCCAGAGAAACGATACCTCCTGATTGCGTTTCTGTTCGGCTCCTTCCGCCAGATACGTGACCTGGTTGTTGGGATTGGCCGGATACGTTTCCTGCAACAAGCCGTATTTCTCGACGTTATATTTGTCCAGGATGTGTGTGAACATGGAATCGGCGGTAGCGAGGTCGCGACCGGCAGAAACAGTTTCTGTTGCGTTTTGGCAGGAGGTGGTCCCCAATAGGCATCCACAAAGGGATAAAATCGAAAATAATTTTTTAATCATGGTCTAATAGAATAAGTTATTTGTTTGCAAAGATACTATTCTTTTGAAAAAACGAAACCCTGGTGGTAGGCAAATACGACCGAGGCCTGTTTTTGTGTACAGCTTTTGTCTTATTATCAAAATGACACTACTATCCCTCCTGTTTTGAAATAATAGGGCATCTTTCGGAAATTACCCGCAAGGGTAATATTTTTTAACATTCTATTTGATAGCAAATACCCCTTTGGAACTGTCGAAATGACATAATGTAAGTTCGGATAGGCCTGATGGGAGACTATCATGTCTAAGATGAGTTATCGTTACATAAAAAAGTCTTCTTGTTTGCTGTTTATGTGGTTAAAAGCATTACATTTGTAGTTCATAATTAGTTGAAAAGAAAAAGAATGGATAAAATTAGTTACGCACTTGGCTTAAGTATTGGGAATAATTTCCAGAACTCAGGCATTAATAATCTTCAGGTTGAGGATTTTGTAAAAGGTTTGAAGGATGTGCTCGGCGGAGCAGAACCTGAAATCAGTTACGATGAAGCAAAGCTGGTTATCAACGATTACTTCATGAATCTTCAGAAAGAAAGACTGGAGCTTAATAAGAAAGCCGGGGAGGAATTCCTGAATATCAATAAAGGAAAAGCCGGAGTCGTTACGTTACCCAGCGGTTTGCAGTATCAGGTGTTGAAGCAGGGCGAAGGGGCCAAGCCGGCTGCTTCCGACAAGGTAAAATGTCATTATCATGGTACATTGATCAACGGAACAGTATTCGACAGCTCTGTTCAGCGTGGCGAACCCGCCGTATTTGGTGTGTCGCAGGTGATCCCAGGATGGGTGGAAGCGTTGCAGTTGATGCCAGTAGGTTCTAAATGGCGTCTTTTCATCCCTTCCGACCTAGCCTACGGCGAGCATGGTGCGGGAGATGCGATCGAGCCGAACAGCGCATTGGTTTTCGACGTAGAATTATTGGATATAGTAAAATAATAGAATAGAGAAAAATGAAAAAGATTAGTGTATTGGTTGCTACAGCGATTGTAGCTATGGGTATTACATCATGTGGTGATTCACACAAAAGTGCATCTTTGAAGACTGCCGCAGATAGCGTGAGCTATGCCATCGGTATCAGCACAGGTGCAGGTTACAAAGAAAATTTAAAGACTCTGCCGGGCGATCCTGCTAACGTTGATGATCTGATTGCCGGCTTTATCCAAGCTATCAAGGGTGATTCCTCTGCTATGAAGATGACTCCGCAGGCTGCTCAGGCTTATGTTCAGACGTACTTCATGGAAGCTTCTGCAAGAGATGCGAAGAAGACGAAAGAAGAAGGCGAAAAGTTCCTGGCTGAAAACAAATCGAAGAAAGACGTTTTCACAACCGAAAGCGGTTTGCAATATCAGGTCGTAACGGAAGGTACAGGTGATAAACCGACTGCTACGGATAAAGTAAAGGTGCATTACACTGGTACTTTGCTGGACGGAACCAAATTCGACAGCTCTGTTGACCGCGGTGAACCGATGGAATTCCCGGTTAACGGCGTAATCAAAGGTTGGACGGAAGTTTTACAGTTGATGCCGGTAGGCTCTAAATATATCGTTTGGATTCCTTCTGATCTGGCTTACGGCGAACGTGGCGCAGGACAGGACATCAAACCGAACAGCACGCTGAAATTCGAAATCGAATTGCTGGAAATTGTAAAAGACAAGAAATAATAGACTGTCGTTTTATACGATAATTAGCGGGCGAAATATGTTAAATAGCATTTTTCGCCCGCTTTTATTATTTATTTTGCACTTTTTTCTTTCACTATGATATAGTATTGAAATTAATTATATACTTTTGATACATTAAATCTAAAACAGGAAAGTAAAGTAAGCAAGCAATGGAGAAGATAGACAAACTGGACCGGCAGATATTGAACATTATTTCAAAGAATGCCAGGATTCCTTTCAAGGATGTAGCCGAAGAATGTGGTGTTTCGCGTGCTGCCATTCATCAACGGGTACAACGCATGATTGATATGAATGTGATCGTTGGGTCAGGCTATCATATTAATCCGAAGATTTTAGGTTACAACACTTGTACTTATATCGGTGTAAAACTGGAACGCGGTTCGATGTACAAAGACGTGGTTCCCGAATTTGAAAAGATTCCGGAAGTGGTCGAATGTCATTTTACGACCGGTCCGTACACGATGTTGATCAAGTTATACGCACGCGACAATGAACACCTGATGGAGTTGCTGAATACGCAGATACAGGAAATACCGGGTGTGACCGCTACGGAAACCCTTATCTCTTTGCGTCAGAGTGTAAAACGTGAAATCCCTATTTGCGATATTTCCGAATAAGAAAAATAGAACGTATAGGCCCGGCCTCGAATGAGTTGCCGGGCTTTTTTATATGCTATACAATTTATATTTTTGCAGAAAAAGATAAAGCAACGATGTCAAAATATTTGTCTATACTCTTTCTGTGTTGTCTTCCGGCCTGGCTATGGGCCGGGGAGAATTATCGTTTTCGCGTCTATTTGAAAGATAAGGGTGATGACGGTTACCGGGTGGAGGAACCTGAAGCCTTTCTTTCCAAGCAGGCGATCGAGCGGAGAGCTAAAAATGATATCGCCGTCACGGATGCTGACTTTCCCATATCCCGGTCGTATATCGACATGTTGTCTGAAACGGGTGTGATCCCGGTTGTGCAAAGCAAGTGGTTTGCGACCGTCGTGGTGGAAAGTCCCGATAGTACGGTGGCCGAACAATTGCAACAGTTGGCAATTGTCGATTCCGTCAAGTGGATTTGGAAAGGGAACTTGCGGGTCCCGGCCGAGGAAAAGGGAGAAGACCGTTTCGTGCCAGAGGATGAACCTCTGTGCAATGAGTATGGTTATGCTCATAAACAGATCAAGATGTTGAACGGGACTAAATTGCATGAAGCCGGTTTTCAGGGTGAAGGAATGCGGGTGGCCGTGATCGATGCCGGTTTTATGAATGCGGACCGGATATCGGCTTTCGATTCGCTCAGGTTGTTGGGAACGCATAATGTCGTCTTTCCCGGTAAAAGCGTGTTTGTCGGGGACGACCACGGGACAAAGGTCCTTTCCTGCCTCGCTGCCGATATTCCGGGTGTGATGGTCGGGACTGCTCCGAAGGCTTCTTATCTGCTGCTTAAAAGTGAGGACAGCGATTCCGAATATCCCGTCGAGGAAGACTATTGGACTGCCGCAGTTGAATATGCGGACAGTGCCGGTGTGGATGTCATTTCTTCGTCACTCGGGTATTTTGCTTTTGATGCGGATGAACTGTCGTACGAGCAGGCTGCTTTGGATGGCAAGACTGCCATGATCAGTCAGGCAGCTCACTTGGCTGCCGATAAAGGGATACTCGTATTTTGCAGTGCCGGTAATGAAGGAAACGGCGATTGGGAAAAGATCACGTTCCCATCGGATGCGGCCGGGATCTTTACGGTCGGTGCGATAGATGAAGATAAAAAGAAAAGTGGTTTCAGCTCCATAGGCTTTACTATTGACGGGCGTGTGAAACCGGATGCCGTGGCGTTAGGTACGAGTAGCTGCGTGATAGGGCCGAACGGCAGTGTCAGGTATGCGAACGGGACCTCTTTTGCCACGCCTATCCTTGCAGGGATGGGAGTTTGCCTCTGGCAATCACTGCCTTGGTTGAATAACCGGGAGATGATCGAGCTGCTGCATCGCTCGTCCAGCCAATATAAACATCCGGATACGGAGTTAGGTTATGGTATTCCTGATTTCTATAAAGCATATAAAAAGGAAAGGAAAAATGGGAAACGGGCAAAATAATCAGAACTGGGAGCGGCAGGAGTTTTCTTTGCTGGAGCTGAATAACCGGGTGAAAGAGGCTGTCCTGAATGCATTCCCGGAAACGTGCTGGGTGCGTGCCGAGATGAGCGACGTGCGTCAGAATGCTGCATCCGGGCACTGTTATCTGGAGTTTATCGAGAAGAATGCGATAACCGGACAACTGGTGGCGAAGGCGCGTGGCTCTATCTGGGCGAAGACGTTCCGGATGTTGAAGCCTTATTTTGAGATGGAAACCGGTCAGATGTTTGCTTCCGGCCTGAAAGTGCTGGTGAAGGTGTCGGTCGAGTTCCATGAACTCTACGGTTATAGCCTGACTGTGTTGGATATCGACCCGGCCTATACACTGGGAGACATGATCCGGAAACGGCTGGAAATCATCCGGCAATTGAAGGAAGAAGGTGTCTTCACTTTGAATAAAGAGTTGCCGTTCCCGACGTTGCCGATGCGGATCGCTGTCATTACTTCGCCTACGGCTGCCGGATACGAAGACTTCCTGAACCAGTTGTCTGGCAACAAGGCAGGCTATCCTTTCTACACGAAGCTGTTTCCGGCTCTTATGCAGGGCGAACGGACGGAAGAGTCCGTAATTGCGGCGTTAGACAGGGTGTACCGTTATGTCGACTGTTTTGATGTGGTCGTGATTATCCGGGGCGGCGGAGCTACTTCGGACCTGAATAGTTTCGATTCCTATCTGCTGGCGGCCAACTGTGCGCAGTTCCCGCTTCCTATTATAACCGGTATCGGGCATGAACGCGATGATACGATTCTGGATATGGTCGCCCATACGCGGATGAAAACGCCGACGGCTGTGGCCGAGTTTCTGATCGGGCGGATGGATAAAGCTGCCGGAGAGGTGGAAGAGTTGCAACAGGAGGTCTGTTCGTTGGCAACCGATATCCTGTCCAGGCAAAAGAACTTCCTGCAATCATTGGGAAGTCGTCTGCCTGTCTTGGCAATAAACCGGATCGAACGGAATCGTTCGCAGCTCCAACGGATGGGCATGCAATTGCCAACGGATGCCCATGCCTTTCTAAACCAATGGGCATCGAAGCTGGAAGCGATGCAAGTGCGTTTGGCAAATCGCGTGGAAAGTAGTTTGGCGGAACGGAACCGCTTCATTCAGTTGACCGAACAGTTCATCAAGATGGCTTCTCCCGATTATGTCTTGAAGCGAGGCTACAGTTTGACGTTGAAGGACGGAAAGATCATCAAACAGGCTGACGGATTGGCCATCGGCGACGAATTGGTAACCCGTTTTGCAGACGGTGAAGTACGTTCGACAGTGCTGAAGAAATAAATCATAAATCAAAAATCATAAACAAAAACCCCCATCATGGCAGAAACATATAATGAAGCAGTAGAGAAACTACGTAAGATCGTCGCCGACATCGAGAACGGCGATCTGGACGTTGACATTCTTTCTGAAAAGGTAAAGGAGGCGACCCGACTGATCAAACTGTGTAAGGAGAAACTTTACAAGGCAGACGAGGAAGTCAAGAAAGTATTGGAGGAACTGGAATAATGAAGAGATATGTCCTGATAGTCGCCGGAGGCCGCGGGTTGCGTATGGGAGGCGATTTGCCGAAGCAGTTTATCCCGATGGAAGGAAAGCCTGTCCTGATGCATACGTTGGAAGCTTTTCATCGCTGGGATGCGTCTGTCGGTTTGATCCTGGTGCTTCCGGAAGATCACCAACCCTATTGGAAGATGCTTTGCCAGGAGATCGGTTGTAAGGTGCCGCACCGGATAGCGAACGGAGGTGAGACGCGTTTCCATTCCGTCCGGAACGGATTGCATTTCCTTTCGGATGAAATCGGAAATCTGTCTGGAGGGGATGAAAAGACGTGTGTCGCCGTTCATGACGGGGTCCGTCCTTTTGTCGCTCCCGAAGTTATCGACCGGTGTTTTGCCGAGGCTGAAGTGTCGGGTGCTGCTATCCCGGTCGTGCCTGTGGTCGATTCTCTCCGCGAGTTTTCCGGTGAGTCGAGCCGTCCGGTCGATCGTTCGCGTTATCAGGCGGTGCAAACCCCGCAGGTTTTCGATTATGATTTGCTTTTGAAAGCGTATGAACAACCTTACTCGGAGTTTTTTACTGACGATGCTTCAGTTGTGGAGGCTTTCGGACATACGGTCAAGACTGTTCCGGGAAACCGGGAAAATATAAAGATTACGACTCCGTTCGATCTGTTGGTGGCAAAGGCGTTACTTGCAAAATAAATATTTGTATATGCTCGATCTCGACAAACGTTCCATCATGTATCTGCCGGGCGTCGGCCCGAAAAAGGCGGAAATATTGCAGAAGGAAGCCGGCATTTCTTCGTATGAAGACCTGTTGTTCTACTTTCCGTACAAATACATTGACCGTAGTCGTTTTTATAAGGTTGCGGAGGTGACTGGCGATATGCCTTATATACAGTTGAAAGGGCGCATCTTGTTTTTCGATACGGTAGGCGAGGGGCGTACAAGGAGGTTGATCGGGAAATTTACGGACGGGACAGGGACGATCGATCTGGTTTGGTTCAAAGGAATTAACTATGTTATGGACAAGATCAAGACCGGTGTCGATTATATCGTGTTCGGCAAACCGACTGAGTTCGGGCATATCTATAATATCCCTCATCCGGATATAGACACGCTGGACCAGGCGGATAAGGTAGCCAACGGGCTGACACCGTTCTATAATACGTCCGAGAAGATGAAAAAGTCGTTCCTCAATTCGCGGGCGGTCCAGAATTTGCAGTACACATTGTTAAGCGGTTTGAACTGGACGCTGCCTGAAACACTTCCTCCGGCTGTCTTGAACCGTATCCGCATGATGCCGTTTCCGGAAGCGATACGGAATGTGCATTTTCCGGAATCGGTTGATAAATTACGGAAAGCCCAACTGCGCCTGAAGTTTGATGAGTTGTTTTTCATCCAGCTTAACATTCTTCGTTCTTCCAACCTGCGCAAGCTGAAGTTGAAAGGGATTGTCTTTCCTTCCGTTGGAGATTATTTTAATACGTTTTATAAAGAATATCTGCCTTTCGAGCTGACGAATGCGCAGAAACGCGTTGTCCGTGAGATTCGTGCCGATATGGGAAGCGGACGGCAGATGAACCGCCTTTTGCAGGGAGATGTGGGAAGCGGGAAGACTTTGGTGGCTTTGCTCTCTATGCTGTTGGCGGTCGATAACCATTGTCAGGCTTGTATGATGGCGCCGACGGAGATTCTGGCGACTCAGCATTATGCGACAGTCATGGGCTTTCTGAAAGACATGGATATAAAAGTAGCCCTCCTGACCGGCTCGACGAAAAAGAAGGAGCGGAATAAGATATTGCCGGCTATCGCGAGCGGTGAGATTCAGATCGTGATCGGGACACATGCGCTGATTGAAGAGACAGTCGTCTTTTCCTCTCTCGGTCTGGCGATTATAGACGAACAACACCGTTTCGGGGTGGAACAGCGTTCCCGGTTGTGGACGAAAAATTCGATTGTTCCTCATGTCCTGGTGATGACCGCGACGCCTATTCCCCGTACACTTGCCATGACTTTATACGGTGACTTGGATGTCTCGGTGATCGATGAGTTGCCACCCGGACGTAAACCGATCCAGACCGTGCACCGCTATGATAATAAGAAAGCGCAACTTTACGACTTCCTCCGTAAGGAAATCGGACAGGGTCGACAAGTCTATGTCGTTTATCCTTTGATTGAAGGCAGTGAGAAATTGGATTATAAGAACTTGGAAGAGGGTTTCGAGACATTCAAAGAGGTGTTTCCGGAATATAAAGTATGCATGGTTCACGGAAAGATGAAAGCAGCCGACAAAGAGGCGGAAATGCAGAAGTTTATTTCCGGTGAAGCACAGATATTGATGGCGACGACTGTGATAGAAGTCGGTGTGAACGTACCGAATGCCTCCGTGATGGTTATCGAAAGCGCCGAACGCTTCGGCCTTTCCCAGTTGCATCAGCTTCGCGGCCGGGTGGGACGTGGGGCGGAGCAGTCATATTGCGTACTTGTCTCTTCTTATAAACTGAGCAACGAGACACGCAAGCGCCTGGAAATAATGGTGAGCAGCAACAACGGTTTCGAGATTGCCGAGGCCGATTTGCGTCTGCGGGGGCATGGTGACCTGGAAGGAACGCGCCAGAGCGGAGAGGGGATAGACCTTAAGATCGCGAATCTGGCTGCCGATGGACAAATCCTTCAGTATGCGCGTGATATCGCCCAGGAGGTTTTGAACGAAGATCCCGATTTGTTATCCGAACCTAACCGGATATTGAACGAACGCCTGAAAACTCTCTTTGCTAAGAAGGTAAATTGGGGAATGATCAGCTAATATGTTGTGAAACATGTTTTGTTTTAATCTTATGTAAATCAAAGGATAAAAAGTCTGCTTTTGCTTTTCTTTGGTTTCATTGCGGAAATTTTTCGTTATTGAATTTTGCCGGCTTATTCAAAATTACGAACTTTGACGGGATGACGGTGGAATAAACCATTCTATATCATGATTTTTCACCGTGGGATTACTGTCGAAAGTGATAAGAATAATGAAGATACGAGCATTACTGTTTATTTGTTGTACCACTATTCTGGTATCAGCTGTTGAAGCTAAAATAAAAGAAGATAAAGGGACTCCGAAGCAAATCGTTCATATTAAAAAGATGGATAAACGTGTTTCTGAATTGATGGCAGACCGTGTTAATATCCGGAAAAATATGGAACTGAAAGAACTCGCAACCCTCAGCGAGATCGAAATGGAAGAAAAGGAGAACTTGATGTTTCCCGCTGACGAATTGTACGGCTCCAATTGGGAGAACCGTTGGGTCGATCCGTTTCGGGGAACTGCGAAGGTCAATTTCCCGGATTCGTTTGCGATAGACTGTTCCTCCTTTGTCTATCCTATCGCCATTGATTCTATGGCAAGGATCACCTCTAAATATGGGCCTCGTCGCCGTCGTATGCATAAAGGGATAGATTTGAAGGTGTTGAAGGGTGATACGATCCGTGCCGCTTTTAACGGTAAGGTTCGTATTAAGGCTTTCGAACGTCGAGGATATGGCTATTATGTGGTGCTTCGCCATCCGAACGGTTTGGAAACAATCTATGGACATTTATCTAAGATTTTGGTGGAAGAGAACCAGATCGTACGTGCAGGCGAAACGATCGGATTAGGCGGTAACACGGGACGTTCTACCGGTTCCCATCTTCACTTTGAAACCCGCTTTTTGGGACAGGCCATTAATCCGGCTGAAATTATAGATTTCGAAAATGGTGTTCCTCACCAGGATACTTATGTTTTCCATAACATAAAGATTAACGGGCGCAGAAGCAATATCTATACTTCTTCTTCTGACCGGATGGTTTATCACCGTGTGAAGTCAGGTGATACGTTAGGCAAGATTGCCCGGATATATGGAACCAGCGTGAATGAATTGTGCCGTCTGAACGGCCTGAAAAGCACGTCTGTCTTGCGAATCGGACAGTCGATTCGTTGCAGTGCCGGCGCGGTCACTTCCGCTAAAGCCGGGACATCGAAACCGACCGCTTCTGCGAGCGTAAAGCAAACCGTGAAGACTACGGTTGCGGCTGATGCTGCAGCTGTCGCTTCGATCAACCAGACTTCCAATGCCGGGCAGCAAGAGGCAACTCCGGTTTACCATCGTGTGAAATCAGGTGATACGTTGGGGGCTATTGCTGCTAAATACGGTACGACTGTTTCAAAACTTTGTGAATTGAATGGCATTACGAAAACGACGATTCTGAAATTGGGCCGTTCACTTCGCTGTTCTTGATTAAGATTTGGTAAAAACGATAATGAAGAGCTGTCCGTTGTGTACGGATGGCTCTTTTTATTTCCGGCTAAAGTAGCCTCTCTTTTGGTCAGGTATGGATTTATCCCTATCTTTGTACGGATGTAAATGCTAAGAAAGTATGGCTGATACGAAGGAACAATTCGAAAGAGTAATATCCCAATGCCGGGAACTGTTTGAAAAGAAGTTGAAAGATTACGGTCCCTCGTGGCGAATCATGCGTCCGCAGTCGCTGACCGACCAGATATTTATTAAGGCAAACCGGATTCGCAGCCTTGAGATAAAAGGTGTGAGCATGGTGGATGAAGGGATCCGGCCGGAGTTTGTCGCAATCGTGAACTATGGGGTTATCGGCTTGATACAATTGGCAAAAGGATTTGCCGATACGACAGATATAAGCAATGAAGAGGCGTTGGCCTTGTATGATAAATACATAACGGAAACCAAAGAGTTGATGTATGCCAAGAATCATGATTATGGTGAGGCATGGCGTGGTATGCGTATCAGTTCCTATACGGATCTGATCCTGATGAAACTTTATCGTACGAAGCAGATCGAGAGCCATGGAGGCAAGACGATCGTATCCGAAGGTATCGATGCCAACTATATGGATATGATCAACTATGCGTTGTTTGGTTTGATTAAGCTGGAGTATGGGGGGAACAGTTAAAAGTTGAAAGTTAAAAGTTGAAAGTGGAGAATAAGGGAGGCGCTTTGAAGATATTGGCGGAATTGTGCCGTTTACTGATCGGAGTTGTATTTATCTTCTCCGGTTTTGTCAAGGCGGTCGATCCGGTGGGAGGTGCGATCAAGATCGGTGAATACCTGGCTTCCTTCGGACTGGACATGCTGCAACCTTTTACGGTATTGTTGTCTTTCAATCTTTCGGCAATTGAGTTTGCGCTCGGTGTCTGTATGCTGTTGGGAGTGTATCGGCGATATGTCTCTTTCCTTGTCTTGGCGTTTATGGCGTTTATGACGCCACTTACCTTGTATCTGGCTCTTTTCGATCCCGTATCGGATTGCGGCTGTTTCGGAGATGCGCTGGTAATCTCCAATTGGGAGACGTTCTTTAAAAATATCGTACTCTCTCTTGCCGCTATTGTTACGTTTATTTACAACCAGCGTTTATTCCAGTGCTTTACTTTCCGGGTGTATTGGTTTGTCGCTTTGTATGCCTACATGTTCGGCGTCGGTTTCGCTTATTATAATTACAATCATCTGCCTGTAATCGATTTCCGTCCATATAAGGTCGGTGCGAATATACCGGAGTTGATGGAGATACCCGAAGGGGCTCCACAGGATGAATATAAGTACACGTTCGTGTATGAAAAAGACGGCGTGAAGAAAGAGTTCTCGCTTGAAGACTATCCGGCAAACGACAGTAGCTGGACATTCGTGGATTCGAAGACGGAATTGGTCAAGAAAGGCTATCAGCCTCCTGTTGCCGCGTTCAATATTTACAATGGAGAGGGCGATGATGTGACGGAAGAAATCATCGGAAATCCCGGTCCTGTTTTGCTGCTTGTCGCTCCGAAGTTGGAAGAGGCGGACGATGAACAGATGGATGAGATCAACGGTGTGTATGATTATGCACTCGAACATGATATTCCGTTCTATTGTGTGACGGGCTCTTCGCCCGAGGCGATCGATGCCTGGAGCGACAATACCGGAGCCGAATATCCTTTCCGGATGGCGGACGAAGTACTGCTGAAGACGATTATCCGTTCCAACCCCGGCCTGGTGTTGCTGAAAGGCGGTACGATACTGGGTAAATGGCATTACAACGATATTCCGGCTGAGGAGGATGTCAAGGCGGTTATGGATCGTTGCTTGGACGGGAGCAAGATAAAAAGTAAAGAAGATGGGGGCCTCGCAACCAACCTATTGACTTTTACCGTACCTTTGCTGCTCGTTTGGATGTATGACCTGCTGCGTTTCAGACGCAAACGGAAAGAAAAGAAATAACTATTTGTATTACATATTTAATTAATTAAGTCATGAGAAAGAATATTGTTGCAGGAAACTGGAAGATGAACACTACCCTTCCTGAAGGTCTTGCTTTGGCAAAAGGCTTGGACGAAGCTCTTAAAGGTAAAACTCCTAACTGTGATGTGATCATCGGTACTCCGTTCACTCACTTGGCAAGCGTTGCTGCTGCTATCGACACGAACAAGATCGGTGTTGCTGCTGAAAACTGCGCAGACAAGGAAAAAGGCGCTTACACTGGCGAGGTTTCTGCTGCTATGGTGGCTTCTACAGGTGCAAAATATGTGATCTTGGGCCACTCTGAAAGACGTGCTTATTATCACGAAACTCCGGAAATCCTGAAAACAAAGGTTGAATTGGCTTTGGCTAACGGTCTGACTCCGATCTTCTGTATCGGTGAAGTGCTGGAAGAAAGAGAAGCCGGCAAGCATTTCGAAGTGGTAGATGCTCAGATCAAGGGCTCTTTGTTCGACCTCTCTGCTGAAGACTTCGCTAAGATCGTCCTGGCTTACGAACCGGTTTGGGCTATCGGTACAGGTAAGACTGCTACATCTGACCAGGCTGAAGAAATCCACGCTCATATCCGTGCTACTCTGGCTGCTAAATATGGTCAGGAAATTGCCGACAACTGCACCATCCTTTACGGTGGTAGCTGTAACGCAGGCAACGCTAAGGAACTGTTTGCTAAACCGAACGTAGACGGTGGTCTGATCGGTGGTGCTTCTTTGGCTGTTGACAAGTTCATGCCGATTATCGAAGCGTTTGATAAATAATTGTCTTTCGTGAGGATGTGTCAAATATCGGTATTCATGGGACGCGGATGACGCAGACGAGCGCAGATTAACGCAGATATATTAATTATCTACAAAATAAATCTGCGTCTGTCTGCGTATTCTGCGCCATCTGCGTCCGGTAATATCAATTTGACACACCCTCATGATTACGATATCATAACCGACATTCCAATATGCAACGACTATCTTGTATCCTATCTTTATGTATGCTGCTTGGTGCATCTGTTTTGTCTGCCCAGACGGATGTCAATGGACAGGCGGAAGACATTATTGACGCCTTGCAGGAGAGAGTTCCCGGAAAAGGAACTGTTGTGGTGCGCGGGCCGGATGCTCTTCGTAATATGCTCGGCAAACGGTTGCATGGCGAAGGGGTAGAAAAGACTGATAGCACGGCCTTTCTGAAAATACAAGGCTATCGTACACAAGTGTTTTCCGGTAATAACCAGCGTAAATCCAAGGATGAGGCTTTCCGGAAAGAAAAAGAAATTAAGGAACTTTTCCCTGATGTCCCGACTTATGTGACGTACAATGCTCCGTTCTGGCGTCTGCGTATCGGTGATTTCCGTTCACACGAAGAGGCTTATCACATGCAACGTCTTCTGATGGATGCATTCCCGGCCTATAGGAAAGAAATGTACATCGTGAGGGAAGAAGTCAAAATCCCATTGAATTGAAATGAGTGAAGAAATGAACGAGAAGACTTTGCTGGCCCGCGAAGAACTGGCCGGCCATTATAAAAGTATTATCAATCTGCTTGGTGAAGAGGTAGACCGCGAAGGTCTGCTGAAAACGCCCGAACGTGTAGCCAAAGCCATGCAGTTCCTGACCAAAGGCTATCGTGAGGACCCGGCTGCCGTGCTTCGTGGCGCCATGTTCAAGGAAGAAGACTACAAACAGATGGTGATTGTAAAGGATATCGATTTCTTTTCTCTTTGTGAGCATCATATGTTGCCCTTCTTTGGAAAGGCCCATGTTGCCTATATCCCCAAAAAATATATTACGGGGTTGAGCAAGATCCCCCGTGTCGTGGATATCTTCGCCCGCCGTCTTCAGATTCAGGAACGATTGACCATGCAGATCAAAGACTGCATTCAGGAAACGCTCGATCCGTTAGGCGTGATGGTCGTGATCGAGGCACAACATATGTGTATGCAGATGCGTGGTGTCGAGAAGCAAAATTCCCTGACGACAACTTCGGATTTCACCGGATTCTTCCAACAGGCCAAAACGCGTGAAGAATTTATGAATCTGATCAAACATAACCGGTAACGACGTCGAAGATCAGAACAGGTCGGCATGAGTGCCGGTGTCGGTCATAATCAAGATAAGCTTCGTATCGTTTTGTTGCCATATCAAGAGCCAATCGCCTTTGATATGGCATTCCCATAGTCCTTCATAACTTCCGCTAAGTTTATGCGGGGGTAGTATTCGGGAAGGGTTCCGGTTGCTTGCAATAGGTCGATAACTTCCCATAATAATTCAGGGTTAAGGTTTCTTTTCATACAGCGTTTGAAACTTTTGTCAAACTGCCGAGTCGTTTCAACTGTATACATTCTAACCTAATAAATGTTGTTTCAAATCATTCATATCTTTGGCTCTGTAAGTCCGTCCTGCCTTGATATCGTCCAAACCCTTTTGGATTCCTGATTTTTTCTTGCCGATACTCCAACCGTACTTCTCTGCCAGTTCTTTCAGCAAAGCCATATCCATTTCCGGAAGGGATAGTTCTATTTTTTTGATTGCTGTGTCCATATTCTTAGTATTTAATATGTTGTGCAGGCAAAGGTAGTCAATTTCTTTGTATCAGCAAGTTTAAGACGGTCAAACTCAGGGCAACCACACCAAACTCATAAAGTGCCCATCTGCTTTTGCCGTCGATACGGACAAATACATATAAGTGTTTTGTAGAGAACAACTATCATACTATCATAATCTCCCATATGTTATTTTAACACAATACGTTACAGTATGATAGTTGCTATTTTCTATTATCATTCATCTATCATAACTGTCATGATAAAAAACGTCAATATGCTATGTATCAATCTGTATATAAAATAAAGACCGGTCAGAAATAGGTGCAGAATATGTTAAAACGGCTTCTTTTTCCATCAAGACCAGCTTTTCTTTTGCCGAAAACAGTCAGGAAAGCCACTCGAGACCCGGGTGTAAGAGGTACGGACATCCGGGTGTGGGAGAGGTGCAGACCCGGATGTTTGTGGATTCCTACCGGAGGTGCGGGGAAGTTTATCCGCCATGTTAGGGAATATGATATTATATTCCTAATTCCTTTTTTAGCCACACTTTCATTACCGGATCAGGAATGACAACCCGGCGTTTTTCGATTTCTATAAGCTCTTTTTTGACCAAAGCTCGTTTTACTATACTGACATTAGCCGATGAGCCAAGTTGATATTTATGTATAATTGCTTGTGTGGTGAATTCGCTATGAACACCATCAATAATCGCTCGCAAGAAATTCATCTGATAGGTGGTAAGGCTCTCGGTCTGTTTTTCAAACAATGGGGTGTTCTGGTCGATAATATCTTGATATGCCGCTTCAAAATCCTGCTCGGTAGCCTTTCTATCCGTGTGTATCCATACCAACCATGCCAACTGCTGTACATAAGACGAGTGGTTATCTACTATTTGGCATATTCTTTCAGCCAAATCTTTTGAAATCTGCTTTCCTGTTGCTTCAAAACGGCTGCATATATAATCTACCCAATCCGATGTCCCGATTTTCGGTAAATATATGGCGTCACCGAATTTATAGAATGGAAGGCTCTTTTTCTCAAAAAGCTCATTCATTAAATGCTTTTTACTGCCGAAAAGGCAATAAGATACCGATTTTTGTAATTGCCATACGGTGCGCAACCGTTTCTGAAATATTTTTGAATCCTTAAACTCGGCTATCTGTTGAAATTCATCGATACATATCACAATATTATAGCCTTTTTTCTGTGCTATTTTTTCGGGGAGTTGTAGAATTTCGTCGATATCGTTGCTCTTGGGATTCATTTCAAGCGATATGGAGAAATCCGTCATCGGATCTGTACTCATTGATATTTTAGGACTGATCCGTGAAAGAAGCAGCCTGGCATTGTCCAGCCACTCGTCTAACTTCGAGGATGTTTGTTTGAGAACAGCAGCAGCAAATGCATCATAAAAATCCCGATCGCTACGACACGAAAAAATATCAAGATACACAACTTTCAATTTATCTGATTGCGCCAAGCGACACACTTTCTGCACCAAGGAAGTCTTGCCCCAACGACGAGGCGAAATCAGTACTGTATTTATACCATGTCGAAAATTTAACAACAGATGCTCAGTTTCTTTCTCTCGATCGGTAAAGTTATCGCCTGATGTTGCAACTCCGAATATAAAAGGCTTATTCTCCATAATCTTCGAATATTATTCTGGAGCAAAGGTAGGTAATAATATGATTACTAACAATGTTATTACTAATAGAATTATTATAGGTATCATGTTGCTTCTTTGTCTAATATTAATGCGGAGGTACCCTATCCTTTTTATTCCCAAAACTTGGGGATATGTTGTATAAACGGTATTGTTTTGTTCTGTAACCCATATATTTTGGAAAATTATGCCTGTTTTTTCTTGTTGATTCGGAAAACCTATTTACCTTTGCAACGATTCCGTAGTGGGCAGCGGCTCACGGAGCGCGGGATCGATTACATATTGTAAGCATTTTACGAAGATTATTCCTATTCGAAAAAATCTGGAAAATTTTTTAGCTTAGTGGAATAATGGACAGTAAATGCTTGCGCTGGTTACGTATAAATTCATCTCCCATTGTTATGGGAAGATTGTATTATATTGTATAAGGCGCGGGCTATTGTTCTATTATTACTAAGCGGGCTTTTCCAGATGCCTTCGAATAAATAATAGACAATTGGCCCGCGTTTTTTTATGCCCGTTCATAATCATCCGCGGGGAGTTGTTCTCCCCTTCGTGAAATTAGTTGTTGGACTTTTATACACTATTTTATTAACAATTAATTTAAATGATTATGAACAAGAGATTTTCTACTCTTTTGGCTGCTGCTCTGGTGGCCGGTGGACTGTCTTTCAATGCGAATGCAGACAGCTATTTGCCGTGGTCGGATACAAATCCTACCGGGGTGAAAGATGGGGTAAATGCCTATCTGAAAGCAGGTAGCGCTTATTTGACTCTTGACAAGGACGGTTTGCTGAAAACAGTTTCAACATTGGATGGTACCAATTTGGCATCAGCCCTTTGGTCGATTAAGATTGTTCCGACTACAACAGTTACAGGAACGACTTATGCTTATCAGTTCACGAACAGAGGAACTGGCCAGTTACTGTCAATCAAGTTGGAATCTAACAAGTCAGGTGGTGGTAAAGACAACTTGAAAGTAGAACCGGGGATTTCAACTTGGGGTTGGGATCAAACAAATGGTATTTACGCTGTAGGTAAAAAGGATACTACTTTCTATTTGGATGGCGTTAATATGATTGCAATAGCTAAAGGTGGAGCGACTACGCTTACAACAGCAATCACGCATGGAGCGATTGGTGAAACTGAAGTAATAACAATGACAGCCGCCGATTTCAAATCTTTGGTAAAAGGTGGTAAGCTGTATTTCAACGGTGAAGATGTTTCAAAAGATCAGAAGAACGTATTGACTGCCAACACGTGGACGGCTGAAAGTTATGCTATCAATAGTGGTGCCTTCGAGGCTGTTGCTTCTTCTTCAAATAAAGTATTGTTCTTGACTAACGGTGAAAAAGTTGCCGGTTACGACAATGCGTTGAAGGCAACAAACAGCAAGAAGAAATATTTGGTTGTAAGCCATGACTTCTATAACGCTCCGGCAAATACACTGAATGCTTTGGTTGTTGATACACTGTCTTTTGATCCGGTTGACGGAGTCGTGACAGCTGCTCAGATTGACAATCGTACAGTGATCGGTGGCAAGCACCACCCGTTTGCAGCTGCATTCAAGGCTGAATACTATATCGCTAACGATTCTATCGTATTGACTTCTTTGTATCAACCGACAACGATTGCGGTGAGTGAAACGATAGGAAAGATGGCTGAAACGACTACTTATTCTATTTTGGGAGGTGGTGCTGATGCTGTTTATTACTTTGGAAAAGCTGTTAAATCTTTTATAGCACAAGCAGCAAGTGCAGCAGGAGATTTAGAGTTTGCTACAGCAACTTTTAATGCCAGTTATGAATATCAAAATGGTTCGGGTACGAGTGGAGAAGAACTGATCAAAGCTTTTGATGAAATAGTAAAAGCAGCGAAAGATGCAACAGGTGCAACAGATACTCAGAAAGCCACTTTGAAGGCAGAAAAAGAACATGCAAATGCTTTACTTGCTGCAATCAAAGGATTGAAGATTGTAAGTGCTGACGATGTCATCGTAAGTGACAAATTCAAAGAACCTTCTTATGTTGACGGTTTGAACGCTTTGAAAGTTACAAAAGCCGATAAAGAAGTTGTCGTTCGCAAACTCGCTGAAACAAAAGTATTGACAATTGCTACTAAGGGGGATGCTTCTAACTTGATCGCCTTGATCCAGCCGTACGCAACTAAACCTGGTGTTGGTGGTGACGCTGAAATCGCTGAAGGTATCTATTATGTAATTGATGCAAAGAAAGGTGAAACTACTCCGAACAAGTACTATGGCAAGTACTTCGACTTTAATCCGGTTAATCCTGCTAAGTATGTAGGAACAGCTCAAGCATTTAACCCGTATGCTCAATTCGTAGTTAAGAAGGCAGCCGGTGTGGATAAGGGTAATTATACTATCTTGAACCGTGCGGAAAAGGCAGATGCTCAGACTGAAAAAGATTGGTTTGGTGTAACGACAGTTGTGGACAAAGACAACAAGATCTTCGCAATCGGTGGCGATACGATCCAGTTGGTAGCTGCTGAAGGCGTGGATAAAGATAACGCTTACATCGGTCTCAAATATATTACAGCTAACGATGCTAAGAACAACAAGTTCACAATCACTTCCGCTGCTGAAATGTTGGCTGGCCAGAGCATCATCATGAAGAGCGACTCTGCTTTGGCTGTTGGTGCTGCTGATGAAGAAGTGCTGTACACATTGGTTCCGTCTGCTGAAAAGAAATATGGTTTGGATGATGCTTTGAAGGCTGTAACTTACACAATCATGAATGCCGATAGCGCTTATATCATCGAAGGAACCTATAAGTTCTCTAACGGTAAGCATGGTGAAGCTAACGGTACTCCGGCTAAGTTCTACATGATCGCTGTTGATACAGATTCTACTTTCGTATTAACGGATGGTACGAAGAAATTAGTTGTCAGCACCCAGTACAAGACTATCTCTGCTGAAGATTTGGATGCCCGCAACGACATGTTCTTGGTTAAACCGCAGTCAGCTCCTGCTTCTTATATGTCTCTGCCGAAACATGTACGCCTGAACGGTGCTGATGGCAACTCAATCGCTATCAACTCAAAGAACCAGGGTGTAGCTGTTCGCGAAGGTGATGAACTGAAAGCTGCTTACGGTGTTGAAGACTTGACATTCTGGTTGGATACTGCCGCTTATGACAATGCCGATCCGTTCAAATATTATATCACAAGAGGCGTGAAGGCTACAGAAGAAACAGCTACAAGCCGTCTGTTCATGTACAACGCTGTAGACTCTACAGTTAGCAAGTTGAACAAAGAGTACTATACTTATGGTACTGCTGCCCGTGTCATCTTCCGTACTGCTGAAGTATTTGTAAAGGATACATTGTTCGTTCCGACTATGGATGCAACAGCTAAGATCGATACGGTATCATTCGCAAAAGGCGAGTCTGCCGATGGTTTGAAACACGCTGTTAAGGCCGGTATCAACAACTTCCAGTTCAGCTTCGAATTTGCAGGTGAGGCAGAAGGCCAGTACAACATCGTTTGCCGCGATGCTAAGAATGCCAATCCGTCTTATGTACACAATATCAACGGTGTATTGGCAATGGGTGCAAAAGAAGATGCTTTGGTAGTGGCTATTGAAGATGCTGAAGCTCCTACAGCCAACGAAGGTGTAGAAGTATCTGGAGTAACAGTTATCGCTGGTAACGGCAATGTAAGAATCACTGGTGCTGCTGGTAAGAAAGTTGTTATTTCTAACATCTTAGGCCAGACGGTAGTTAACACAGTTATCACTTCAGACAATGCTGCCATCGCTGCTCCTCAGGGTGTAGTCGTTGTAGCTGTTGAAGGCGAAGATGCCATTAAGGCGATTGTAAAATAATAGAAACAAAGAATATCCCTTGAGGGTGTGTCAAAATCTCCTTGTCCCCGCACTTGATGCGGGGCCGCAAAAGGACAGACCTTATCAATCAGATTTTTATAAGGTCGGTTTTAATGCGATCCCGCGAGGGGCGCGGGAACAGGATAGTTTCGACACACCTCCAACAGGAAGGTTTTTATAATCAAATAATTCTAAAATGTTCGGCCGTGCGAAACGCAAGTTTCAAGTAGCCTGCGACAGGCGAACAGGCGGTCGGATTTAATATTAATAATACTAAAGTATATTGAAAAGTAGCCTTTCTCCTGCGAAGGCCGAAGGCTGACACAAAACAAGCCCCCGAAGATGATTATCGTCTGCGGGGGCTTCGTTGTTCCAAAATAAGTCGCTCTTTCTTGCGTGGATGGTTTTTATATCAGAAAACCAGAATATAAGCCCTGTACTTAGTCTCTCTTGTGACTGGGCAGAGAGAAATATATCCTTCTCTTATTTTTCCATCTTTCATTTCAAGTGGATAAGCCTTTTTCATGAAGCAGTGTTGTTCGTAGGCTTCTCCCGGTTTGTTTGTGTAGGTGATGCGCATGTCTCCCCGGGCGTTGGGAGCCAGGTATTTTTGGCTGATGCGCAAAGCGACCATCCCCATTGTATAGCGCATGTTCACTTCTATACAAGGGTGTATGGCGAATTCACCGTTTGTTTTTCTGCGATAGACCAACATGTCCACGCCCAGATAACCGGTATAGATGTTTCCATATATCTGCCGGATTGCCTCTCCGACAGCTTCTTTCAGTTGCTGGAATTTGTCTCCGAAGTTCTCGACGAAGAAACTTTCCAGATAGGCCTGTTCACCCAATACGTTTCCGGAATAAGCTCCTTTCTTTTCAGCTCCGAATACGGAAAGCCCTTCATAGCGTACGTTCCCGTTTCCGTCCGAATAAAACTCCATCGCGAAATCCTGGTATTTGTCCAGTGCACATTCTATGCTGACACATCCCTGCTTGTTAAGTGCCCCCTCGATCCAGACACGGTCTTTTGCGGTCAGTTTGCGTTCCGGCAACCAGAGCAGTCCCCTGCCGGAAGACGAATAGGGAGTCTTCAGCACGAAAGGAGCATTTTGGAGGATCAGGTATTTTTCCACTTCCCTCACTTTTTTGCAGAATTTAGGCGACACCGGCACGTCCATATCAGGCAGGAGTTCCCGTATTTTATCCAGACACCCGGCTGCTGTCTGACGGCTTGTCAACCGTGTGTATTCTTCTTTCCATTCCGGGATCGTAAGGTTCAGGTTGCCGTTCTTCCGGAGTTTTTCAAAAAGGGAATGGCTGTGCGGGGAAAGTCCCCAAGGAGCAGCTTGCATTTCGGGTAGGTTGTCCTTCTGCTGTTTGATCTCCTTGCGTGAGATTAGCTTGGCAAACGGTCTGAGCTCCTTCGGTTGTAAGGAGAAGAAACGTGGTGAAGCGATCTCTTCCGTAAAAACAAAATCTTCCGGGTCCGCGTACCAGACGGGAAGATAGGATAACTCCCTGATCATTCTTTGCACGTTTGCTGGCGGAGTGTAATTTTCAGAGCCTTGTAGTATGGCGGTTTCGTGTCCTGGATTGAAAAAATGTATTTTAGATTTCATATTTTAGTTTGATAATGGGATGTACCGGACGCAGATAACGCAGAATACGCAGATAAACGCAGACTTATTTATTGATTGTCAATAATATCTGCGCTTGTCTGCGTATTCTGCGTTATCTGCGTCCGGTAAAACCGTTTTGAGATTTTATTCGAGGTTTTCGTCGATGGCATCGATCTTTTTAATGATGAGTGCCATCTCGTTTTTCAGCTTGTCGATCTTGCGTTCCATCTCTTTGAGCAGGCCACCGCCACCTTTGGAGGAGATGCTCAGGAACCCGATGTTGTTTTCGTAAGTTTGAAGTTCGTTCTTCATCCGTTCGTACATACGCATCAGTTTCTCCCGTTCGCCGTATAGTTTGCCTTTACCCCGTTCGCCGTTGCTCATGTCGCTGAGGTTGCTGCGGAAAGTCTGCATCTTACGGTCGTTCTGGTCAACCTTGAGACGGTCGAATTGTTGGTCGACTGCTTCGTGATATTCCTTGTAAACCTTGTCTTTCTCTTTGAAAGGAACATGACCGATCGTGTTCCATTCTGCCATATATCCTTTCAGGACAGCGAGTGCTTCATCATGGTCGGCTTCGTCGAGCGTGTTGATCTTTTCGATCAGAGCCTTTTTAGCAGCTAAATTCGTTTGCTCTACGCTCTTTTGGGAAGATGCGTTCTTGTTCTTCTGTTCGAAGAAATAGTCGCAAGCCGAGATAAAGCGTTTCCAGACGGCATCGGAATGTTTGCGGGCTACCGAGCCGATCGTCTTCCATTCTTTTTGCAAGGCGATCATTTTTTCGGTTGTGCTCTTCCAATCCGTACTGTCTTTCAATGCTTCGGCTTTTTCGCACAAGGCTTTTTTCAGTTCGAGATTCTTTTCCATCTCGTCCTTTATATTCTTGTAGAATTCGCTTTTGCGGTTGAAATAAACGTCGCAGGCGGCGCGGAAACGTTCGAATATCTTCACGTTCGATTTTTTCGGGGCGAAGCCGATCGTTTTCCATTTGTCCTGCAGGGCAATTACTTCCTTATTCTTTTCTTCCCAGTCTTTGAATGATTTCAAAGCCTGGAAATCGATGTTTTCTATCTGCTCGCAAATGGCAGTCTTGGCTTCCAGGTTTTCCTGTTCTTTCGCTTTCAGTCCTTCGAAATGCTCCTGATGGCGTTTGTTGATAATCGTGGAAGCGGCTTTGAAGCGGGACCACAGGTCTTCGCGCAGTTCTTTCGCTACCGGGCCGATTTCGCGCCATTGCTGGTGTAGCTTCTGAAGCTGATGGAAAGCGGATACGACATCCGGTTCCGTTTGCAGTTTCTCGACAGTTTCGCAAAGAGCCGTTTTCATTTCTAAGTTCTTCTTGAAGTCGTAGTCGCGGAACTGGTTATTTATCTTGATGATGTCATAGAACTTCTCGCTGTATATCTGATAGTTCTTCCACAGTTCGCTGACATGCTCCTGCGGAACGGCTTTCACTTCTTTCCATCTCTGCTGGATGTCCTTGAAGTCGTTATATAGTTTGTTGAAATCTTCCTGGCTTTCAGTCAATGCTTTCAGCTGGTCGATCAATTGGAGTTTCAAGGCATAATTGGCCGCTTTGACCCGCTCTTCTTCGGCAAGGATAGCAGCCCGTTTTTCTTTGTAGACGTTGAGCAGTTCTTTGATCTTGCTTTCGGTTTCGTCTTCGGGGGCGACAAAATCCTTTTCTTCACCGCCGGCTGTAAGGAATGCTTTCTTCAATTCGTCCACTTCGCTCCGGTGGATTTTGTAATAAGCCTGTTTGAGTGCTTCCACCTCGTTGCGTGTCGTGTCTGCCGCCGCTCCTACCAAACCGGTCAGTTTCTCCAGAATTTCTTCTTTCGACAATTTTCCCGTGGTCGCAACGGTCTCTTCACCTGCCGCAACTTCATCTGTTTTGACTTCTGCTTCAGATGTTTCTTCTGCTGCAACTCCGGCGTCCGGTGTTTCGTTTGTTACAACTGCCTCCGCCGTGTTTTCCGGTGTTGTTTCCGGAGCTTTAGTTTCTTCCAATTTGCCGTTTTCTTCGGTTGGCAAATTAGCTTCGTGAGTGTCCTTCATATTCAATCGCATTTAAGAAAAGGATAAATGTATCCTATATCAAGTCACAAATTAAAGTAAATATTTTGGGATTACAGCATTCGGGAGCAAATAATTTGCAGGTAGATGTCAAAAATAGGCACGGATTCGACCAAATTCGGTGAAATCCGTGCCTAAATAAATCCTGTTTGAAATTATCCTAAGAACGAGATCAATACGCCGGCAGCTACGGCGGAACCGATAACGCCGGAGATGTTGCTGGCCATGCAATATTGAAGTACATGGTTTTTGGGATCGTATTTCAAGGCTATCTCATTCGCAACGCGGGAGGCCATCGGTACGGCACTCAGTCCGGTCGCTCCGATCAGCGGGTTGATCTTCTTCTTCGTAAAGAGGTTGAACAGTTTGACGAAGAGAATGCCTCCCGCAATGGAAAGGGCGAATGCCAGGAAACCACCGATTACGATACCGATTGTCGTGAAGTTCAGGAACGCCTCGGTCGTCATGGTCGCACCGACCGATAACCCTAAGAAAATGGTCGCTGCATTCATGATGCTGTTCGAAGCGGCGTCGAACAGGCGGAATGTATTGGTTCCGATCTCCTTGACCAGGTTACCGAACATCAGCATACCGATCAACGGTACTGCACTCGGAACGAACAGGGCCACGACCGTCGTCACTACGATCGGGAAGATAATCTTCAAAACACGCAAGTTCTTGATCTCCGTAGTAGACGGATATTTCTTTTCTTGCTCCTTCATATTGATGGACAGCTCTTTCTTTGAACAAAGCAGCTTGACAACCAACGGGATGATAACCGGAACCAGTGCCATATAGGAATAGGCGGCAATGGCAATCGGCCCTAACAGGTGAGGAGCCAGTTTGATGGTTGTAAAGATGGCAGTCGGTCCGTCCGCACCGCCGATAATCCCTAAAGCGGCAGCTTCCTTCGGCGTGAATCCCATCAGGATGGCTACCAGCAGCACGGTGAAAATACCCAGCTGGGCGGCCGCCCCGAATATGGACAAACGCAGGTTACGCAGCATCGGCCCGAAATCCGTCAATGCCCCCACACCCATGAAGATGATAGGAGGAAGGAACCCGGTCTTGATCAGCATATAGTAGATGAAATTCATCAGCCCCAACTCATGCGCAATGTCATGGAGCGGCATATCCCAAATGTTCTTCATCACCCCGTGCACGTTGATCATGCCGTTTTCGTCGGCCTGTATCACCCCCATATCGCCTCCGGGGAAGTTGGCAAGCAACACGCCGAACGCGATCGGTACGAGCAACAACGGTTCATACTGTTTTTTGATACCCAAATAAAGCAGTATGAACGCAATAGCATACATGATCAAGAACTGCGGTTCAGCAATGATGTTGCTGAACGCAGTCATCTCATATAGATTTTGAAATATCTCGTTCATTATTGTATCGTCATTAATACGTCATCTTCAGAAACCGCGTCACCGGAAGCTAAGCAGATCGCAGTGACTGTTCCGCCAAATTCCGCACGTACGGCATTATAGGTCTTCATGGCTTCCACATAGCAAAGCACGTCGCCTTCCTTTACTACATCTCCCACTTTCACAGGCGTGTCCGAAGCTCCTTTCACTAAGAAAAATTTACCTTCCAGCGGCGAGAGCACTTCTTTGCCGGCACCGGCCGGAGCCGTAGCGGGAGCGGATGTCGCGGCCGTAGCAGCCTGTGTTTCTGCCGGGGCGGTATTCGCCGTGTCTCCGAATGCAACGGTCACTTTGTAGGCCTGGCCGTTCACATCGACGGTCATGACCTGCGGAGTTGTCGGCATGGCCATTGTCACACTGGCCGGGGCTGCTGGTGACGGAGTGTCGGCCGGTTGGGCAGCCGCTTGCTTTTCGGCTTTTCTCTTGGCTACGTCGGCTTTGAATTCCACTTTGGCCTTTCCCGAACGGTAGGCTTCGTATTGTGCCGGGTGCATGGCGTATTCGAACAGTTCTTCGTCGTCTTCGCCTGTTTCCCATTGTTTTTCGTTCATCAGCTTGCGATACTTGTCGAGTGCGTCAGGATAGTTGTCCTGCGGGTTCCCTTCGAAGAATTTGCGTCCTTCGGCTTTCGCTTTCTCGATAATTTCGGGAGCCAACGGACCTGGCAGACGTCCGGCTTTGCCTAAGATCATGTCCCAGATATCGTCGGCGATCATGCTCCAGCGGGCTTTCCCTTTCTCCATCTGCATCACGTTCATGAGCGCCAGGTTCTTGACATACTGGCTGAACGGGGTGACCAATGGAGGATAGCCGACACGCGGCCATACATAAGCCACTTCGTCGAACAGCTTGATCAGCAATTGATCTTGGCTCATGAGCGGCTTGTTGTTCTTGATATTGCTCTTGTTGATGGTCTCCAAGTTCTTTTCGAGGTCGGACATCAGGCTTCCCATCATACCGCCCGGCAGCCCCGGACCGATCAGCAACGAGTTCATCAAACGGTTCTTCGGGCTGATATACAAACCGAGGAAGTCATCCATGAATTCCTGGATCAGGCTGCGGACTTTCATATACGCCTCCATGTTGATCTCCGGTACTTTATAGCCGGCATCTTTCAGCATCGCCTGCACGGTCAGCAGGTCTGCATGGCCTGTGCCCCACGAGAGCGGTTCCATGCCTACGTCGATGTAGTCGCAACCGGCGTTGCATACTTCCAAAATCGAGGCCACATTGAATCCGGGGCCGGCATGGCTGTGATACTGGACCGGGATTTCCGGATGCTTGGCCTTGATGTTGGCGACGATCTGTCCTAAAGAATGCGGACGGCCGATACCGGCCATATCCTTGATGCAGATCTCGTCTGCTCCCAGCTCGATCAGTTCCATTGCCATCTTGGTGTAGTAGTCCACCGTGTGGATCGGGGAGTGGGTGATGCACAACGAGCATTGTGAGATCATCCCTGCCGCTTTCGCATATTTGATGGAAGGAGCGATGTTGCGTACGTCGTTCAAACCGCAGAATGTACGGGCTATATCTGTTCCCTGTGCTTTCTTCACCTGATAGAACAACTGGCGAACATCGTCGGGTACGGGACTCATACGCAGGCCGTTCAGCGCACGGTCCAGCATGTGGGTTTGTATGCCGGCTTCATGGAACGGTTTCGTCCATTCGCGTACGGCTTTGTTTGGGTTTTCACCGAATAATAAGTTTACTTGTTCGAATCCTCCGCCATTGGTCTCTACGCGGGCGAAGCATCCCATCTCGATAATGGCCGGTGCCACCCGTGTTAGCTGGTCTACGGTGGGGACATATTTTCCGGCAGATTGCCACATGTCACGGAAGACCAAACTAAATTTGATTTCTCTTTTCATGATATTCTATATGTATAAATGCTATTATAATTTCTCGATCTTGACGACTTTCCCTTTTCCGCCTGTCATAACGCTTACAGCCGATACGATTGCGGCGGTTGCCTGGTTCGTAATGCCGGCAGCCGGTGCAGCAGTCTGCCTTTGTGGTGTCGTTTGTTTTTTAACGATAATCTCTTCGGGCGCATATTTGTTTACCAGTACGATCAGGCCCTTCCCAAGATAGATAACGATCATCAGGATAGCAAAAACAGTGGTCATTCCTACGATCATTAACAAAAGTCCAGTTTCTATGTTTTCCATACTCATTTATTGACGGGAAAGCGTGCGGTTGGTGTGGCTGGCACAATCCTTCCCAAGTTAAAAATTCAGCTACAAAATTAGAAAAATGTCTGAAACTCACTTATAGATTCTTCATAAAAAATATGAAAAGGGTTCGGACTTTTCGTATCTTTGCCTCCCTGAAAACAATTTGTAATTAAATCATGGGAAACTTCTTTACATCACTATTCTCTTCCTCTAAGGCAGCAACGCCCGAAGAAGAAAAAAGCAAGAACGATCAGAAAAATTTCGATATTCTGAAATATGATGGTGTCCGCGCCCAGAAGATAGGGCAGGTGGCGTATGCCATCAAATGTTTTACCGGAGCGTTGAAGTTACAAGAGGATTTCGAGACGATGACGTATCTGGTCGCTGCCTATACGACGGCGAATAAGGCAGAGGACGCGCTCGAAGTGCTGAACCGTATGGTGGAGCTTGAGCCGGACCATATCAATACGCTGCTGACAAGGGTGAACGTGCTTTTCATGTTGGACAAGGATGCGGATGTGATCGCCGATTGCCGGCATATTCTTGAATTGGAAGAGACGAACCATCTGGCTTGGTTCCTGATGGGGAAGGCGAAGCGGACGACTTCCGATCCGCTGGGGGCTATTGCCGACCTGACGAGAGCGATTGCTTTGAAAGAAGATTTTACGGATGCCTATTTGATGCGTGCCCGGATATTGTTGTCGATGCAGCAGGCGACCGAAGCGCTTCCCGATGTGGAAAAAGCCATTACGCTGGCTCCGGAAGAAGAAACATCCTACCTGCTGCGCGGTCGTATTCATGAAGCGATGGGAAATATTGACGCTGCTGCGGCCGATTATCAGAATGTGTTGGAACTGAATCCATTCAACGACGAAGCGATGTTGCTCGTCGGCCAGCTCCTGATCACACAGGAACGTTTGGATGAAGCGATCACTTTCTTCGACGAAGCGATCGACCTGAAGCCGGATTTCGGCAAAGCATACGCCGAACGGGGGCGTGCCAAGAACCTGAAAGGGGATAAGGAAGGCGCTTTCGAAGACCTGAAAAAATCCATCGAACTGAACCCCGAAGGCGATGAGGCCCAAAAGTTGGAAGGGCAGCATACGAACTTCAACGATATGTATAAGGGAGGGATCTTCTGAAAAGATGTATAAGGGGGAAATCTTCTAAAAAGATGCCTGATAAATTGTATGTTCCGACAAAATGGAGTAAATTTGTATCTATCATAAAAAGAATTGGATATGACCATATTTGACGAGTATAAGACATACAAAGGCGAAGTTGAAATCTCTCCTTCATTGCTTTGGGAGTATGACCTGTCCCATTTTGACTGGTGGAAAACAAGGAAGGTGGTGGTTCAGCGCATCATCGAAAGGGGATGGCTGACAGATTTTTATGCCGCGTTCAAATTGTATGGCGGCATAGAAGGATTCAGGGAAATAATAAAGGAAGTTCCCAGCCTGTCTCCAAGGGACATGAATTTTGTCTGCGTTGCCTTTGACCTTAAAAAAGAAGAACTGAGATGCTATACACGGAAACTGTTGCGGGACCAACTCTTGAGCTCCTGAAGAAATTGGAAGCGGAAGCTGCCATGTCGGATTTTAATCTGGCTGGTGGGACATCCTTGGCCCTGTATTTAGGGCACAGGATCAGTGTTGATCTGGATCTTTTCACTCCGAAACCGTTTGACGCGAAGAGTATGGAGGAGTTCCTTGCAGCCAAGTATGGATTTCGTACTGACTTTATGGAAAAAAATACGTTAAAAGGCTCCATAGCCGGTGTCAAGATAGACTGTATAACCCACTCTTACGACTACCTTGAAGAGCCATATACGGAGTCGGATATCAGATTATACAGCATGCGGGATATTATTGCCATGAAACTTTCCGCCATTGCGGACAATGGTTCGCGCTTAAAGGATTTCATTGATATAGCTTTTCTTTCTACCCGCTTCCCTTTCAACTCCATGCTGAAAATGTATGAGTGTAAGTTTCCCAGTTCAAATGTCATCAGACCTTTCAAGGCCATAACTTACTTTGATGACATAGACTTTGAAGAGGATATTGTCATGCTGAATGGCAAATATGAGTGGAAACTTATCGAGAAAAGATTGATTGATATGACGAGGAAACAAGATAAAGTTTTTGAGTCGTTTCCGTTGTCCCAAAAGAAGCAAACCAAAATATGCCATGATTAACTTGTAACCTTCCGAAATATTACTTATTTACCCCAAAAAACAGGATATCAAAGTTATAACTACCGGATTTCGGCAAAGCATACGCCGAACGGGGGCGTGCCAAGAACCTGAAAGGGGATAAGGAAGGCGCTTTTGAAGACCTGAAAAAATCCATCGAACTGAACCCCGAAGGCGATGAGGCCCAAAAATTGGAAGGGCAGCATACGAACTTCAACGATATGTATAAGGGAGGGATCTTCTGAATGAGGAGGATGCTGATTTTACAATAACCCCTGTTTTTTCTATTTCACCCCGGATACGTCTGGTTTTCGGGGTGTCTTTTTGCAGGCAGTACGGTACATTTTTGTGACATACTGCCTGTACGTCTGCGCGGTTTGTTTCCGGTATATGTGTTTTGTCGATCCGGATCTTGTTTTCTCTGACAATCTGGTAAACCTTAACTTCCGGTGAGTCGGATATCTGGAGCCGGCTTGGAGAGGGTGCAGGAATATGGAGCGTATAAGGAACTTCATTTTCGGATTTCCGGCAGCTCTTTCCCGTGACGACCGTCTTCGTTGCCGTGACGACCGTTTTCACGCTGGGTGAACTGCGCACTCCGGGGCGATGAAGACGGTCGTTATGGGAAAGAGCTGCGCACCTCGTGGAAAACACCTCCGGAAATGTTTTTTGAAGGATGCCGGAGAAACCTTTTGGAAAGGTGGTTTTGCTAGCTTTTTTCTTGTTTATAGGGGCGTTTTTTACAATATCCCCAGGCTTCCCCCCCCGTATTTTTGCCGATTCGGTATCAGGTCGGTCTCTCCTGAAAATAAACCTTATTGTCATTCCATGCTTATTGTACGGTTTTTCAAAATACCCGTTGGTCTGAATCGAAACTCTACCGCATCTATTTTGATTTTCTACCCCATATTTTTCAAATTACCCGCAGAGGTAATATTTTTTAAGAAACATGTATTTGTATAAGATATTGAATAATAGGAAAATACAAAAATATGTCTTTTGAAGGAGGTTATTGTACGTTTTAACGTAATTTTAAAGTTTGAAGTTCTGTGTTACTTAGACTTCTTCAGGATTGCTTATTATAAGCTGATAGCCGATTCCCCGACAAGATTTGATTTGGATAAATGGCATGGTGAGCAAGCTTTCCCGCAGGTGCACAATAGCAGCAGAAACTGTATCGCGTTCCGTTTTTCCGATCTTTTCCTTTTTTAGGGCATTTCCGAGGACTTGTGAATAGATAATTTGAGGTGCTATTACTGATTGTTGAGATTCAATCAGATGAGTAAACAGTTTCAAGCCTTGCCCGCTTAAAATCACATGTTGTTTTTTGTATTTCAATATGCCGCTTTTCCTGTCGAACCGTAATCCAAAAGGTAAGGTCCCCTTTTTGCCAAGCTATATGCAGAGCCAGAGTTCTATCAGGAGGATAAATTCCGGGCTGCCGCCGGTGCCGTACTGACCAAAGAACCGAAGGTCGAAAGCACTGCTGTCAGAGAAATGAGAACGGAAATAAAAAAGATGGTAGAGAAAGGAAATGTTGATTGAATGTCATATTTGTGGCTGAAAGAGCCTTGATGTAAATAAAGTTTTTCTTGCAACTCTTTGTTTATTAAAAAAAAGCCTCTATCTTTGCAGCCCAAATTGGTATGAGAATAAGATAATAATAAATAATATACAGAAAGATGAAAAGAACATTTCAACCTTCCAACCGGAAAAGAAAGAACAAGCACGGCTTCCGTTCAAGAATGGCTACAGCTAATGGCCGCAGAGTATTAGCTTCTCGTCGTGCTAAAGGAAGAGCTAAATTAACAGTTTCTGACGAATACAACGGATAATTCTTTCCGTTAGAAGATTTTTTCATAAAGAAAGTAGAGGTTTTTACTAAAAAGCCTTTACTTTCTTTGTTTTAACGGCTTTGTTTTCTACTTTTGATCCGCCTACAAATACAAGATAGAAATGAAAGACTTTTTGGTTAAACTGATAAAAAATCCGTACGTCTTAAATTTGTTGCTGGCTGTGGTCGTGGCATGTGCTTTGGTGTTCGGAACACTGAAGTGGCTCGACTCGTACACTCGGCATAACGAGGCTGTGGTAGTGCCGGATGTCAAAGGATTAGGATTGGAAGAAGCCGCTGAATTTTTCAAGAATAGTAATCTACGCTATAACGTGATCGACTCCGTCTTTTCGAAAGACGTGAAGCCCGGTGCGATTGTCGAATTGGTCCCGATGGCCGGTTCGAAGGTGAAGGAAGGACGTATCGTGTTTGTCACCGTAAATGCGCTCACTTCGCAGATGGCGACAATCCCGGAAGTGGAAGATCTCTCGTTCCGGCAGGCTTACGCCATTCTACGTGCCCGCGGTTTCGAGAAAATCGAGATCGAATATGTCCCCGGAGATTTTAAAGATCTGGCTATTGGTGTCGAGCTGCATGGGCGTGTCTTGCAGAAAGGCGAACATGTCCCACTTGTCGCTCCTTTGGTCTTGAAGGTCAGCAGTGGCGATGCAGAAATGCCGGCAGACTCTCTCGGACTTCCGAATGATAGCGTACCGGTCGAATCGTTGGATAGTGAAGAAGAAAACTGGTTTTAACTATGGATGAGTTTTTGGACGAAATGGATGATGAGCAGGTAGATGACCTGTTGCAACCGGAAGAGGGCGAAGATAAGACTCCTCAACTGTATGAACACTTCCGCTTCGTTGCCGATCGCGGACAGTCGTTGTTGCGTGTGGATAAATTCCTGGTCGACCGGATGTTCGGTGCTACCCGCAATCGGATACAGTCGGCTGCAGATGCCGGTTGCATTATGGCGAACGGCAAACCTGTGAAAAGCAATTACCGGGTGAAACCGGAGGATGTCGTGACAATCATGATGACACGGCCTCCGCGAACTTTCGAGATTCTCCCTGAAAATATTCCTATAAAAATCGTGTACGAAGATGATGATTTGCTGGTGGTCGATAAACCGGCAGGGTTGGTCGTGCATCCCGGACACGGAAACTATACCGGAACGTTGGTGAATGCTCTTGCCTGGTATTTGAAAGACGATCCTACCTACGATCCCAATGATCCTGCTTTGGGACTTGTTCATCGTATCGATAAAGATACGTCCGGCTTGTTGGTTGTCGCCAAAAAGCCGGAAGCGAAGGCGAACCTTAGTATGCAATTTTTCCATAAAACGACCAAGCGCGAATATCGGGCGCTCGTGTGGGGCATCGTACGCGATGACGAAGGACGGATCGAAGGCAATATCGGCCGTAATCCGCGTGACCGTATGCAGATGACGGTTTTCCCGGAAGGGGATCAGGGGAAGACGGCGGTCACCCACTATTCCGTCCTGGAGCGGCTGGGCTATGTCACATTGGTGAAATGCCGCCTCGAGACCGGACGTACGCATCAGATACGTGTCCATATGAAATATATCGGGCATACGCTGTTCAACGATGAACGCTATGGTGGAAACGAGATCCTGAAAGGAACAACCTCTTCTAAATATAAACAGTTTGTCGATAACTGTTTCGCCATTTGTCCGCGGCAGGCGCTCCATGCCAAAACGCTGGGCTTCGTTCATCCGTCTACAGGCGAGGAAATGTTTTTTGATTCTGAAATACCTGCTGACATGACTGCGTTGATCGATAAATGGCGTGTATATGCAACTACTAAAGAACTATAGATGATGAAAAGGAACATTGCTATTGTTGCCGGAGGCGATTCCTCCGAAATCGTTATTTCATTAAAAAGTGCGGAAGGAATCTTCTCTTTTCTTGATAAAGATAAATATAATGTATATATTGCCATCATAAAAAGAGATGAATGGGCGGTAAAACTTCCCGGCGGGGAACACACACCAATAGATAAGAATGATTTTAGTTTCCGTGAGAATGGCGAGGTCAGACATTTTGATTTTGCCTATATTACGATCCACGGTACTCCGGGAGAAGACGGACGTCTGCAAGGATATTTCGATATGATCGGAATGCCGTATTCCTCTTGTGGAATGTTTGTAAGCGCACTTACATTCAACAAGTTTGCCTGCAATCATTATCTGAAAGGATTCGGTGTCGACATCGCCTGCTCCATACATTTGTTTAAAGGACAGACTGTGACAGATGAAGAAGTGGTCAGCCGTCTGGGGCTTCCGGTATTTGTGAAGCCGAACGACGGTGGCAGTAGCTTCGGGGTGACGAAAGTGAAAGAGGCTTCGGCTATCCAGCCGGCGATCGCCAAAGCTTTCAGCGAAGGCAGGGAAGTGGTCATAGAAAGTTTTATCGATGGGACGGAGGTGACATGTGGTTGCTATAAGACTGCTGATAAGGAGGTGGTATTCCCGCTCACCGAAGTCGTTACGGATAACGAGTTCTTCGATTTCGATGCCAAGTATAACGGACAGGTACAGGAAATTACGCCCGCCCGTGTTTCTGCCGAACTGACGGAAAAGGTGCAACGCGAGACTTCGAGGATTTACGACATATTGGGGGCGAAAGGTTTGATCCGTGTGGATTATATCATCCCGGCGGGCGGCGAGCCGAAATTGCTCGAAGTCAATACGACTCCCGGTATGACAGCAACCAGTTTTATCCCGCAGCAGGTGCGGGCAGCCGGTCTGGAGATGAAAGATGTAATGACAGATATTATAGAAAACGAGTTTAACTAATTGACAATGAATAATTGATGATTGACAATTATGAGAGAAACGAATTGTCGATTGCCAATTGTCAATTATTCATTGTCAATTGTCAATTATAAAGATATGGAAGTTCCTATTAATGATTTTGACGATATCCGTCCGCTGAATAACGACGAGGTGAAAGATGCGATCGAATCGCTGATTGCCAACGAAGATTTTGAGCGGGCCTTTCGGTATATAAAGCCGGATGTGGATTGGAAAGAGTTTTCAGAAACCATGCGTTCCTTCAAGACTAAGGAGGATTTCAAGGCGAAGTTGGCGTATGAAGCGGTAATGATGGTGGCAAATAAAACTACCTTCTCACTGACGATTTCCGGTCGCAGCCGTTTGCCGAAAGACAAAAAACCTTGTACCTTTATTTCTAATCACCGCGACATTGTACTGGATGCCTCTTTCTTGAACATCATGCTGTATGATGTAGGCTATGGAATGACGCAGGTAGCTATTGGTAATAACCTGCTGATCCGTCCGTGGATCGAAACGTTGGTCCGTTTGAACAATAGCTTTATTGTGAAACGCAATGTTCCGGTGCGCCAGATGTTGGAAGTAAGTAAAGTCCTTTCCACTTATATCCGCCATACGATTACGGAGACGAAAGAGTCCATCTGGATCGCGCAGCGTGAAGGTCGTGCCAAGGATTCGGACGACCGTACCCAGGGCAGTATCCTGAAGATGCTGAACATGAGCGGAGATAAGGATATTTTGTCTAACTTGATGGAACTGAATATTTTCCCGGTTGCGATCTCTTATGAGTTCGATCCTTGCGATTTCTTAAAAGCAAAAGAATTCCAGCAGAAACGTGATGACCCGGACTTTGTGAAGAGCCAGCGTGACGACCTATTGAGTATGGAGACCGGTATCCTGAATAACAAGGGACGTGTCCACTTCACCCTTACGTCCCCGATTAACGATCAACTGGCAAAACTGGACCCGAATATGGAGAAGAACGAGTTGATCGCCGCTATTGCTTCCATTATCGATAAGGAGATTTATAAACACTACCGTTTCTATCCTTGCAACTATGTTGCATACGATTTGCTGACAGGCACACGTCGTTTCAGCGAACACTACGGACTGAAAGATAAAAAGCAGTTCGAAGATTATCTGCAAGGGCAATTGGACAAGATCGTATTACCGAATAAGGATGAGGCATTTCTGCGCACGAAAATCTTGGAGATGTATACGAATCCACTGAAGAATTTCCTGGCCAATCAGGAATAAAATCACATCCGTATTTACAGATTAGGGAGTGTGCCAAATTGATATTACCGGACGCAGACAACGCAGACGGACGCAGATTTATTTTACTGATAATTAATAATATCTGCGTTCATCTGCGTTCATCTGTGTTGTCTGCGCCCCATGAATACCGATATTTGACACGCCCTCTTATTTATTCTCTTTCGCATAATTTGACGGGCTCATGCCGAACTGTTTGATGAAAGCGGACCAAAAATAAGACTGGGAACTGAAACCTGTCGCTTCCGAAATTTCATATATCTTCATATTCCCTTGTATCAATAACTCGGCAGCCTTTTTCAGGCGGCTTATCTTGATCAGTTCATTAGGAGTCAAGTTGGAAATCGCACGGATCTTCCGGTACAAGGTCGGACGGCTCAGGTGCATCAGGTCTGCGATCATGTTTACATCTAAAGCCGGATTGCCGATATGCTCGTTGATGATCTCGTTCAGCTTTTCCAGAAAACTTTCGTCCGCTTTGGTATAGGCCATCGATTTCATGTTCGCTATCGGAGAGTTGAAATAGAATTTGCGTATATTGTCGCGGTTGGAGATCAGGTTGGAAATCTGTGCCATCAACAGATTGGTGGAGAAGGGTTTGTCTAAGTAAGCGTCGGCTCCTAACTCCAGGCCTTCCAGGCGTGACTGCATGGTGTTTTTGGCTGTCAGCAGGATGACTGGGATATGGCTGAATTCGATCTCCGTCTTCACCTTTTTCAAAAGGGCGAAGCCATCCATGACAGGCATCATCACGTCGCTGATGATTAGCTGGAAGCTACGTTCCCTTAACAATGCGATTGCTTCGGCTCCGTTTCCGGCTATCTCTACATTATATGACAGGTTGACTTCGTCGGCGATAAAAATGGCCATTTCCTTGTTGTCCTCGACAATCAGGATCGTCGGGCGCGATTCGTCGTGGATGAACTCTGTTTTCTGAGGTACGGCCTGTGCAGTTGCTTCCTCTTCTGTTTGCTTGATGGATTCGGGGAGCTTGACGGGTAAAGTCAGGCGGAACATTGTCATAGACGGGCTGTCGGTGAAAGTCTCTAATTTCAGACCACCGTGATGCATCTCTGCCAGTGAACGTGCCAAGGGTAAGCCGAGTCCTGTCCCCGGTTTGCCGACGGCGTCTCCTTCCATCCGGTAGAAGGGTTCGAATATCTTTTCCCTTAATTCAAAAGGGATAGGAGTGCCGTCGTTGATAAAATCGATCGTGAATGTCTCATAATCGGGAGAAAGTTGCAGGCGTACGATGATGCTGCTGGACGCGTATTTGATAGCGTTCGTAAACAGATTGCTGAATATCTTCGTGATAGCTTCTTTATCCACGAACACGTACAATTCCGGTAACGACGAGTCGAGATTCAGCAATAGGTTGTGTGCTGTTGCCGATTCCTGGAATCGTTTGGCCGTATCGTTCAAGAGCGAGACGACCTCTGTCCGGACGAAACTGAGGCGGTATCCTTCTATCTCTGTCTTGCGGAAGTCCAGCAACTGGTTGACCAGCGACAGGAGGCGGGAAACGTTTTTATCCATCAATGTAAGTGACTTATTCTCTTTTTCCCCGATCTTGTCGGATTTCAATAGGCGTTCGAGCGGGTTCTTGATCAAGGTGAGCGGCGTCCGGATCTCGTGGGCGATGTTGATGAAGAAATCGATCTTGGCCTGATACAGTTCCTTCTCTTTCTGGTCTTCGAACAATTGCATGTTGTAGGCCATTGCCCGTTTAGTTTTCTGGCGCCAGGACCAGAAAGAGCCGGCAGTGATAGTGAGAATGACGACTATATAAGAGGCATATGCTGTGTCTGATGCCCACCAGGGTGGCAAAACGGTGATGTTCAACCGTGTCGGGGTGTCGCTCCAGTTGTTTGACAGGTTGGCGGCCCGTACCTCGAAGGTGTAATCACCTGGATGTAGTTCTGCGAAATAGACCGTGTTACGTTCTCCGATTGGAATCCATTCCTTATCCATATTCCCCATCCTGTATGAATACTGGACAGATCTGGGGGCGATGAAGTTGAGCGCGGAAAAGTTGATGCTGAATGTGGATTGCTTGTAAGTCAGTGTGATTTTCTTCGTCTCCGATTCGGCAGAACAGTTAATGATGCGTTTCTCGCCGGCCTCGTTCTGGATTTCGAGGCTTCCCAAGTGGACGTTCATCTTCTCGGCTGCCGGAATTACTTCGGAGGGTGTGAAATGGATAAAGCCTTTAACCGAGCCGAAAAAGAAAGTTCCTTCGTTGTCTTTGAAGGCGGAGTTGTCGTTGAACTGACGGGTGATAAGCCCGTGAGATTCCGTGTAGGTCGTGATCTTGCCTGTTTCGGTTTCCAGGCTGACCAGCCCGTTGGCCGTGCTGATCCATAAGTTTTCGTTCTCGTCGGGCAGGATGCGGAAGGCAACATTGCTCGGCATGCCGTTCTTTACGGTGTAATGCAGGGATTCACCGGTCTGGAAGTCATATTTGATAACCCCTTCTACGGTGGCGAACCACATATTGCCGTCTTTGTCCTCGCAAGCGTCGTTGACAAAATTATGGCGTTGGGTGTTCAGCTTGTCGTACGGCAGATACATGCCGGTATTGCTGATCGGATTATAATAAAAACTTCGGTTGAACATACCGGTCCAGATTCTTCCTAAACGATCTTCGTAGATGCAGTTCACCGCGAAAGGTGGAAATTGCGGAGCATATAGGAAACGGTCGTTCAAAAAGTCATATTTGTAGATACCGTCGTCGGTCCCGACATAGACTTGTCCCTCTTGCAATACTTTGATGCAGCGGACGGTGCTATTCTTGACAGTCAGAGAATCTTTCAGCAGGTTATAATGCTTGATCACCTTCCTTGTCTTGATATCCATCAGGTCGATGCCATGGATGACGTGACCGATCCAGAGCCGGTCGCCTGATGCGGCCAAGCCCCGGATATTAGTGTGCGACAACCCGTTTTCCCCTGGAACTGGCTGGTAGTTGGTGAATGTTCCGGTTTTCTTTTCCAGGCAGTTGATGCCCGCATCTTCCGTCCCGACCCATATATTGCCGTATGCATCGGTACAGATATCACGGATCACTTCCCCTTTCATCGAATGCTGCCCGTCCCAGGGATAATGTACATGGAAAGGGCGGAAAGGGGAATAGTAGTTGAGGCCGTTCTGGTGGAAACAAATCCAGATACCGTTCTCCCGGTCCCGACAGAATGCAGAGATGAAATGGCTCGATAAGGCATACGGGTCCAACGGGTCCTGACGGATACGGGTGCACTCGCCGGTGTTGATCTTATAGATAAATAACCCGGAGTCTGTCCCGATCCATAGTTCATCCTTGTCTTTTTCGAGGAAGCTGTTGATCAGGATCGTAAGCTGGTTGATCTTTTGAATGTTCAGATCCTGGTAATTGCGTGTAGCCGGGTCGAATATCTTCACGTCATCATGCTCGAAAGCGATGTAAATGCGGTCGGTCGTAGGAGAGGGATATAACATAGAGAGTTTCCTTGGCGTGTTTGGGGATGAATGAGCGAATACATCATAGGATTCTGCCGTCCCATCTTCCGGATTCAGCAATGAGATCAGACCGTCCGAACTCCCGATCCAGATACTACCTTCGCGAGTAATGCAGAAAGTGGTGTAGCTCTGGTTGTTTTCCGGAGCAAAGATGCGGAACTGGCTATCCTCTGTATTGAATTGGATCAGATTGCCGTCCATCAGTATCCATAGTTTATTATCTTGATCGAACTGGAAAATGTCGATCCCCTTATCTGCAGTGAAAGGAATATGCCGGAATGATTCCTTTTCATCGTCATACTGGTATAATCCCGAAAGCGTCCCGACCCACAAGTCGCCGTTCGTGTCGCAACCCAGGCATGTGATCCAGTTGCTTCCCAATGTCTCGGTTTCGTCGGGGTCGTTACGGAACACTTTGAACGTATATCCGTCGAAGCGGTTCAGGCCGTCGCGTGTCCCGATCCAGATATATCCTTTCCTGTCCTGCACGCAGCAAGTGGCCATGTTGTCGCTGAGTCCGTTTTCGACCTGATAATGGCGGAAAAGATAGTTGCTGTCGTCTGCATATGTCCGGGTGAGACAAAATATGAATAGGATGGATAAGATTAACTTCAGATGTTTCATATATGACTTCGCTATTATGGGCGAAAGATACTGAAAAATGCATTATGGATTTCCTTTTATTGTATCACGGATTTCATAAATCATCTCAATAAGGGTGATAATGGCAGAGAATGAGATGAATACGGAAAAGATTGCAACAAGGTCAAACAAACCGACTGTAGGGAATCAATACATTTGTACCAAATGAAACACAGGTAATAAAAACCTTTTATTCTAATTATTATATGAATACTCTTACTACAAAACAAGGAATCGGAACGAAAGTTCAACTCTGCACCATGATGTTTATGCAGTATATGCTGAGTGCAGTCTGGTGGGTTCCTTTAGCCGCTTATCTTTCCCATACGCTTAAATTGGAAGTGTATCAGGTTTCATTGGTGTTGAGTGCGATGGCTATCGGTGCGATGGCATCCTCTTTTATCGGTGCGATTGCCGACCGTTATTTTGCCGCCGAGAAGATCTTGGCAGTATTGAATATACTGACGGGTGTCTTTTTGCTCCTGGCAGCCCAGCAGATCTCGTTTGTCCCGCTTATGACATGTGTCGTGTTGGCGATGCTTTGTCATATGCCGACACAGAGCCTGACCAGTACGATCGCTATGAGTCACACGCCGTCGGAACAGTTCCCGCGTATCCGTATGTTCGGATCGGTGGGATGGGTTGCTTCGGGTATCTTCAGCGTGATCGCCCTTCATGTGATGCATTTGTCCGCTTTTGACGATACGAATTTGCCGATGTATTGCGGCGCCGCCATTTGTTTTGTGGCTGCGCTTCTGAACCTGCGGCTGCCGCATACCCCGCCTTCGGTTGATAAAAGGGCCGGCATCTCGGTGATGGATATAACCGGGTTCAGCGCTTTCTCCCTGATGAAGGATAAGAATTACCGGGCTTTTATGATCCTGACGTTTCTGGCTATCATTCCGTTCAACTTGTATCATGTATATGGTTCGATGATTCTCGCCGACGAACATGTACAAAATATAACGGTGACATTGAACCTCGGACAGCTGGCTGAAATGTTTTTCTTGGTCATCACCACTTCTATACTGATAAAGTCCGGGATCAAGAATACCCTGATCTTCGGTATGATCGCCCTCGTGGTTCGGTATGCTTCGTTCTATATCGGTGCGGAAACCGGCTTGCAATGGTTCTATTATATCGGGATTATCGTACACGGATTGATCTTCGGTCTCTTCTTTGTCGGTGGCCAGGTCTATACGGACAATGTGGCACCAAAAGAAATGAAAGCACAGGCACAGGGCCTGCTTTTCTTCCTGGTATGGGGTATCGGCTTCTTGATCGGGACACTTTGGAACGGGTGGCTGATCGGTCTTTTCCGTGACGGGGATAAATGTGACTGGCCTATTGTCTTTGCTATCTCGACCGTGTTCTCGTTCATATTATTGATCCTTTTTGTCTTCTTATTCAAACCGGTAGCATTAAAGACTGATAAATAACATAAATACAGTAATAAACCAAAAGCCTTTTTAATTCTCAAGATCAAATATATTGCCATGCTGTAATAGCAGGAAGGCGTGTCCGAAGCTCCGTTCGGATGCGCCTTTTTTATGTCCGGAGGGGAGGGCTATGGCGAGGGTCAGAACGGATACCCAATCGCCAGGTGTACACCCATTCCGTCCTTGAACTTCGGGATATTGTAATATCCTTTCTTCCCCGTGTCGTACGGAACGTGCAGGCCGATTCCCCAATCCAGGCGGACGACGAGGAAAGTCAGGTCGTAGCGTAGTCCGATACCGGTACCTAAAGCCAGGTCTTTCAGGAAACGGCCCCATTGCAACTGTCCGCCGGGGCGGCTCGCGTCGTAGCGCAGTAACCAAACATTACCGGCATCGAGGAAGGTCGCGCCGTGTAGGTCGCCCAAGATCGGGAAACGGTATTCCAGATTGGCTTCGAACTTGATGTCGCCGGTCTGATCTAGATAGCCGTATTTTGAGTCGGTAGGGCGGTAGCTGCCCGGCCCGATGCTTCGGATCGTGAAAGCTCGGACACTGTTGGCACCGCCGATATAGAATTGTTCGCTGTAAGGTGTCGTAATCGAATTGCCGTAGCTATATGCGACTCCGGCCATCAGACGTCCGACTAGGTGTTGCTTTTTTCCGAGATAATAGTTGTATCGTATTTCACTCGTTAGTTTAGCAAACTGTGCGAAGCGGTTTCCTAATAACTTTTTATCCCGTTGGCTAAAACTCTTGCCTGCGATGGCATAGGCACCGTCGAGGATAAGACCTGCCTGTGTGATAGAAGACTGCCACCAGAGATGGTTCTTTTTGGTGGTGATGGGAGAATCGTCATATGTGTATGTATAGCCCATAGACGGGATGAACTGATTCTCGAGGCTTCGTCCTAACGCTTTGTTGACATCTACGATGGAGTCGAACTCATGTGTTGTATGTTGTAACAGTGAGTAGGTCAGCTTGAACGGCGTCACCGAATGATGGCTGGTTGCTGATGGCTGGAACTCATACGAGGCACTTCCACCGAATGCCAGCATCTTGAAAAATTTGGCACGGTTCAACTGATCCGCATAGATACGGAAAGAGGTACTGGAAGGGTATTTCGTATCATACTTTATCAGACTGGGGAAAAGTACCTGTGGGAAAGTCAGCGTACCGCTGATACCGAACTCCCAGCTGTTGATCGCCGAGCTGCTGCCTGAAACTCGTTTGCCGGTTTGCCATTCGTAGGAACCACGCATGCTGACGCCGAATGTCTCTCCTCCTCCGAATACATTCCGCTTGGTAACACTGAAGATGGCACCCGGACCTGTCTGGTCATTACTCTTGGTGGTCACGTTTAGTTCCAGCTCGCCATCCAGCGGAAGGTCGTAAACAGTATTGATCTGCAAGTTCAGCGTGTCGCAACGACGGGCAGTATCTTTAGGGATATATTGCATTTCCGAATAACGGAAAATGCCGAGACGGGAGAAGCCGGTCTGGGTCTTTTCTTGCTGTTGCTGTGAATAAAGATCGCCGGGGCGGAATTTCAGCCGGTCGTACAGCACCTTCGGACGAACACGTAGTTTTCCTTCATAAAAGATAGTCATATCTTTATACCGGATGGAATCTGTCGGAGGTTCGTTGTTGTAGCCGTTCAAGAAGACCGATATATCGCCTATTTTCCAGGGACGCAGTACGGTGCGTGGCAGCCCCGGTTTAGTGGAGATACGGAGTGCCACCTTTCCGGGATTCATGATCGTATCGGCTTGGTAACTAATAAATTCGGGACGGAAATAATAATATCCGTTGTTACGAAGCAGGGAAGATATGCGCTGACGTTCGGCTTCGAGTTGTACGACATTGAAATTATCTCCGTCGTGTAGAAGCCGGTCGCCGATGTTGCGCTGGACGAGCGTGTCGATACGATGCCGTAGCCGGACGTAAGCAATGCTGTCGTATGTGTAGGCATTGTTCATCTCCACCCTGTAGCTGATCTTTGCCTTTTTAGGGTTCTTGGGGTCCGGTTCCACTTCGTATGCAGTAGCTCCGTTGAAGTAGCCGTATTCGCGGAGCAGGTTATAGGCCACTTTTGTCCGGACTTCCGGATTGACCGTGTTGATGAAAACGGGTTTGGACGCCAGTTTGTTGAATATCCATTTATTGAATTTGCCCCTTCTGTTCACGAACGCATTGTACACCCATAGCCCGAACGGTAAGGGGATACGGATAGACGAACTCCCCAGCAGGGTGTTATTGGGCGGATAGGCAAGGGCTGCCTCTATTTCCGTCAGCGCTTCTTCTCCTTCCTTGCTTTTGTCCTCGTTCGTCACTTCAATCTTCTTGATTCCCGTATATAAAACTTCCCCCTCCGGCAAATTCTTCGTTGTGGAGCAGGAAGCAAGCAGGAATAACGAAATATATGCGATATATTTGATGTGTTTCATTTTTTCTCTTCTGTTTGTTTGTCATCCGTTACCGGCTTGGGTTTATTCTTTTTAAAGATGAAGAGTTCACGGAGGTGAAGCATCTTTTTACGCAGGACGATACCGGCTCCGGTTTCTGTGATCTCGCCTTCCAGCAGGCTTTCGTAGTTCTTGTCGTGGAAGAGCTTGATATAACGGGTTCCGCTGCCGTCGAGGCGGTATTCGATCGATACGTTGTCGATGAACTGCTGCGATTGTCCGGTGCCTGCATCCTGTCCGGTTGAAACACGTCCGCCCAGTATGATACTGATTCGATCGTTGTAGAACCGCTTGGCGAAACGGAAGGAAAAGTCTGTCCGCTCTCCACCCGCTCCTGTACCGTTCTGGTCGTACTGTTCCATGCCCAAAGTGATATCCACGGACTTCAAGGCGCTTCCCGCGATATTGTTGATCTCACTTTGCAGGAAGCTGTTCAGGGCGGCACCCATATCGAGACTCGGTTTCTTTCCGCCGCCACCGACATCGCTCATGTTGAGATACATTCCCGTGACAAGCATCGTGACGGCTATCTGCGACCGTTGCCCTTCGCCCATCTTGTCCAGTTCTTGTTGCATGGACTGGTCTTCCGGCGCTGAGAGGATAAATTGCAGTTGCAAGTTCTCCAAAGTTTGCTTGATAGCCACACCGACGTTGAAGGTGACCAACCGTGAGCTACCGTCGTCCTGTGTGACGGATGCCCGCATTCGCTCGGTTGCCGTCAGGTTCAGCATCGGGTCCATCGGGTTGCCACTCCACTGGACGTAACTGCCGTCCTGTATCGTAAACTCTTTGAGCGGAATAATCGGCATGGCATATTTTACCATGCCTCCCGAAAGCGTATAACGTCCGTTCAGGATCATTTCACCCTGTGTCGTATACTGGAATGACAAGTCGCCACCTCCCTCCAGTTCCACGCGGCTCGATTGGTCGGGGGTGATGTCTGCGTTCAGACGCACAGCCTGGTCAATCCGAATGGTCATCAACATGTCCAGTCCGCCGATGGGCAGGGGGGCTTCCGGGCGGTGTCGGCGGGTCAGCAGCGTATCGGAGAAATCGGTAAAAGTCACAAGATCAGCCAAGCGGTCTTGAGCCGTGAGTGAGGATTCCTGCATCACGTAAGTGACGTTCGTTCCTCCTAACAGTTGTAAATCTCCTCTCATGATCAAGGCGTCGAGCGGTCCTTTGACTGTCGAGTTGAGGTTGACAAGCAGTTTGCCGTACACCATGCTCTCCTTATTGCGTTTCACATTCAGCAGTTGCATGTCGTGAGCTGTCAGTTTCAGGTTCGCCATCATCCGAGAAGGATTATGAATGTCGATCGTCCCGTCGATTACAAACGGATTGGTTCCCGAAGCATAGATGTTGTATTTATCGAAACTGATCAGATTATCCTTGATCTTGATATCCTGCTTGTCGAAGCGGAAGGAAGAACCGACCGCCGTGACATATACCGCTGAACTGTCCATCCGCACATACCCGTTGACAGCAGGAGCAGAGGTAGTCCCGGTTATTGCCAGCTCTCCTTGTAAGGCCCCCGTCAGTTTGGCCATGTTGTCTGGAATGAACGGGTTTACCATCTCCAACGGTAAGGCGGTGATATTCATATTTCCATCCAGATAATCTGTTTTCCCCATTTTATAATAGGCATTGATAGCCGCTACCTCGTTACGGTCGCGGAAAAAGTGCATGTCGACCTGATGCTCCTTGTCGCTAAGCGGTAGGTAAACAGTATTGAACATCAGTTCTCCTACCCGCCCCCCTTCATAGAACAGGCTGTCGATATGAGCGTCTGCCACCACCATGAAGCTGCTGTCCGAAGGGGCATACTGCAAGTCGGCACTCAACATCCCCCGCATGGAAGGGAGGTCCGGGAACCCCTTCGTGATTGCATCCAAGTCTATCTGGCTCAACTCGGCATGGATTTCTTCCATTCCTTCTCCCCCGGCAAGCGAATGGATCCAGAGCGAAGCATTGTTTTCACCTGTCAGCCGGACATCGGCGGCAATATCTTTTATGTTGCGGTACAGAATATAATTGTCAGCATTCAGCTTAAACGTGCGGAAAGCCAATATCGGATCTTCTGGAAAGAGATGCAGCCGGAGTCCTTCTTTCTCCTTGTCGACACGGACCCCTAACCGGATACCGGTTTTGCCCTGGCCGTCGGTATATTTCAGTTCGGCATCGGCAAATGTATTACGGAGCTTCCCTTGCAAGCCAGCGGTGAAAGGTTGTTGCTTCCTGTATTTTGTCTTGATGACTTTTGTGTCGTATAGCAAGCCGAGCGAATCCTGCTGGACAATGAGACAGATCGTGTCGATCCGTGTCGTGTCCTGCATCAGGTTGAAGAGATCGGCATCGAGGAAGAAACCTTCTTCCGGTGAGGTACTGGCTTCGATATCCAAGTTGTCAAAGGTGATATAATACTGTTGCAGGATGTTATAGATCGGATTATCCTTGCCTGCCGTGATCTTCAGGTCCATATCCGGCAAGAGCGGACGGAAAGCAGGTATGTTGATCATTGAATCACGTTCCAACTGTTGGGTGAGGCCTTCGTTTATTTTCGTGAACTTATCGGTTATCGTCTCGATATCCGCATTTCCGGTCAAGACGATTCCGAGGTCTCCGGCGTGGAAAGAAACACGTGTCGTGTCTTTATCGCTGTGAGCTCGTAGAGTTAATGTTTTCGGGTGGAACGTACCGGTTGGATTTATCAGTTCCCAGTTGCCGAGGGTTATGTCCACCTGGTTATTCTTCCCCATATCTGTTTCCGCTTCTGCAAAAAGCTGGAAGGAAGTGGCCAGCGAATCGTTCATAAAGTGCATACCGTACAGGTCCAGGTTTTGCACGTCTGCGATCAGCATAGCATTCACTTTCTTCTTGTGGAGGGTTGCATTCAGCGACATATCCATCTTTGCAAGCGGATAATGACTAAGCAGGTCGAATTTCAACAAGTTCTTTTCCAGCGAACCGTCTAGCTTTACGTCAGATACGGCATATGTCCCATACTCGATATTCGTAATCTTCCCATCTAATTTAGCCCAGGTGGAAACGCGGAACGGATCATACCCTTTCCCCTCGGCACGGATCGAGGCGGTCAGGTGGTAAAGGGAATCTTTGGGCAGGAAATTGGTCGGTTTCAAACTGTCAACCTTCAGGTCAGCCAGGTAAGACTCCTGTATGGGGTTATAGCGTGCCGTCAGTCCGACCTTACCTTCGCCTTGTGTAAGCAAAAGGTCGGTGCGGTACTCTTGGTTCTGCAAAGTCGCTTCCCCTTTCAGCTTCATTGCCGGAAGGTTATAGCGTGAACGTTCGGATTCCGGTAACATGCTGAGAACAAAATCGAGATTCCCGGTTTGTGCATCCATCTGAAACTTACCCGAACGGCGGATACTGTCTGCCACCGCTTTCATCTCTCCTGTGATATTCAGATTGAAGACGCCTGGCAGTTCCCCTTTCAGCTGGCGCAGCCGTAAAGCAGCCAGGTTTCCTTCTATTCCGGCCGTCAGTCTGATTTCTTTTTGGGGATAGGCTTGTTTGAACTCCTTGGGGAGAGGACCGGCAAAGATAAATACATCCTCTTTTCCTACTGAGGCAGTCAGCAGGCTACGGAGCGTGCTGCTCGGCGTATCGTCGAACGAGTTCCAAGGGACGGTTGCCAATAGCCGGATCTCCGAGTAAGGTGTTTTTAATAGAAGCTCCGGAACCTGTATCGTCGTGCTGTCACTACTGATGTCTCCGGTCAGCGAGCTGAGCGTCAGACCTGATCGGTCATTGGCCGAAAATTCTTTGATCCGGACACTGATGTCTCTACCTCCATATAAAAGCGAATCGATCTGGATATTCACATCATTCAAGGCTATATGTGACGGATCGAAACCCGGCGTCGGTTCACTGTAGCTACCGTCATAGCTAAGGGAAGAGCCGGACAGAAGAAACCGGGATGCACTGTAGCGTGCTGATCCGAGGTCGACCATTCCGTCGGTCAGTCCCGCCTTGTCGATGTAAGTCGAAAGACGTAGCGAGTCGTCCGGCATTTGCATGGCAAACGCTACTCGGTTCAAGTCGATTTGGTCCAGCTTTAATTTCCAACCCACTGTCGTCGATGTCGTATCCTTGTTTGTTGTCGTGTCGTTTATCAGGAGGGTGATGGCTGTGTCCGAAAGATCGATTTTGTTCAGCCGGGCGATCTCTTTTCCGAGGTCTATACGATCTGCTTTGGCATAGAGCTTTCCTAAAGTACCTTTGATCTCCATTCCCTCAATCAGATTGCCTGTATTGGCTTTCATGCCACGCAGGTCGATTGCATCCACCAATACTTCTTTTTTCAGCAGTGGCAGCGGACGGATGTTGACCTGGAAACTTTCGAGTGACAATAATGTGTCGGGAGGGGTTATGACTTTTACGTCCCGTACCGTCAGGTTCAGCGGGAAGGAAAGACGTATCTGCCCGATCCTGATATTCATACCGGTTGTTTCACTGGCATATTCGGTGGCTAACCGCACAGCGAAATTCTGGAAGGGAGGTATATATAAAAGAATTGAAATCAAGATGACCAATACCATCGGTATCAGGCATATGATCCCTATTCGCTTCATCCAACGTTTCATTTGTTCTTATTGTGTGTTTTCGTTATAATCATAACGGTTAAAGGGTCTGTTTTGTTTGACATTCCGTTAACAAAAATAGGGAATAAATTAAAAATAAAGAAGTAATATCGATAAAACGGTAATAATAGCTGTCCAGAGTCGTTATATTAAGGCTGAACATAAAAAGATTAAACGATGATTGGAATATCTGACCTGGAATATCTTTGTGCGGAAGTACGGCAAATAGCCCGTAAAGCCGGTGCATTTCTGTGTGACGAACGGCAAAAGTTCGACCAGGAGCGAGTGGAGGAAAAGAGTGCACACAATTATGTCTCGTATGTAGATAAAGAATCTGAACGGCGTCTGATCGAACAGCTCTCGACATTACTTCCCGGAGCTGGGTTTATTGCCGAAGAGGGTTCGGGGAGCCTGACGGACGAGGAGTATTGTTGGGTGATCGATCCGCTCGACGGGACTTCTAACTATATCCATGATATGGCTCCCTACAGTGTCAGTATCGCCTTGAGGGATAAGGAAGAACTGTTGTTGGGAGTTGTATATGAGGTTTGTCGCAATGAATGTTTTTATGCTTGGAAAGGAAGCAAGGCTTATCTGGACGGTAAAGAGATACGGGTAACGGATGTTGCTGTCCTGGATAAAGCTTTTGTTGCGCTTGGTTTCCCCTATGATTCCGATCACTACCGTCCGGTCGCCCAAAAGCTGGTAGATCGTTTGTATGGCTATGCCGGAGGGACGAGGCTGTTGGGATCTGCTGCGGCCGAGCTCTGTTACGTTGCTTGTGGTCGGTTCGATGCCCGGATAGAAGGATATCTTGGCCCGTGGGATGTTGCGGCAGGCGGTCTGATTCTGATGCAGGCGGGTGGCAGGCTGTCAGACTTTTCTGGTGGCGACACTTGGCCTTCAGCCAAGCAGGTGGTGGCGAGTAACGGGGTGATACATGACACGATCCTCCACTTGTTGTAGTATTGTTTTTATCAATGCCGGTATCTCCTTCTCCAGTCTTTTTTGAGGACTTTCCTTCGGATTAGAATGATCGGAATAAATATGACAGCTATCCAAAAGAGGCTAATCAGCATAAGAGTTAGGGAAGAAAAGTTCTCCGGCATCAATGCTTTGTCAGCCTGTTTATCAGGTATTGCTTCGGAATGTATCTCTTTGGCGGACAGGTTCATTTTTGCAATCGGTATTATTACTATTTCAAATTTAGAATTCGGAATGCAAAGTTCTGATATATGAGAAGTCTTGTAAATACCGATCAGTAGGTATAATGAAAAAAATCCTACCTATTTTTAGGTAGGAATGTAAAAGAAGGAATGATTTATTTGCCGGAAAGGATCGTAATGAGGAGCGATATCCCTGCCAACAAGATTCCGATACCTGTAACGCCGGTCCATTCGGCGGCCTGCCAGGCAAATCCTGTAAGAAATGTTCCTAAGGAACCACCTACAAAATAAGTGGTCATAAATAATGTATTGACTCGGTTCGGTGCTGTCGGGCACAAGCCGAATATGCTGGATTGGTTGCTTAACTGAATACATTGCATGCCGATATCGATAATGATGATGCCAGAAATAATGCCGACATACGAATTTCCGCAGAAATAGAGCAGTAACCAGGAGAAAAGTATCAGGCCGCTACCGATAAAATTAAAACGACGTACCCCTACTTGCTTGACATATTTTCCAACAAAGGAAGCCGATAAAGCACCGGCTATCCCACAAAGTCCCAACATCCCGACTACATCGCTTCCTGCAAAAAAAGGAGCTTGCCCCATTTTAAATGCCAGGCAAGACCATAACGTCAGAAATGAACCGAAAGCAAATCCGGCACGAAGCGAATAGATGCGTAAAAGAGGATATTCTTTTAGTAGCGAGAGAAGCGATTTCATAAGTTCGCTGTATTTTCCTTTAAATGTCGGTCGTATTTCCGGTAATACCCGTGTTGTGACGATGGCACAGATAACCATCAAGCCTGTTGCAATAAAGTACATCTCCCGCCATCCGAATATTTCTCCTACGATTCCGCTGATTACCCGCGAGGCCAGTATTCCTGTTAACAGGCCGGAGACAACCAGCCCGACATTCCGCCCTTTGTTTTCTGGTTTTGAATATAATGCGGCTATCGGTATGAAAATCTGTGGCATTACCGAACAGATACCGGTAAAGAGGGAAGCGGTCAGGACTATGTGGATAGTCGGCGCTAATGCTATGCTTAGTAGAGAAATGATCAGGATGGAAAAGTTTATGATGATGATCTTCTTCCGTTGGAACATGTCTCCAAGCGGAATCACGAACAATAGCCCCATCGCGTAGCCGATCTGCGTAACCATTGCGATCAGGTTCGTAATAACTTCAGATACGTGGAGGTCCTGACGTATCATATTCAAAAGCGGTTGGTTATAATAGAGATTCGCCACCGTTATTCCGGCAACAATCGAGAGTGTCCAAAGGATAGAGGCAGGCAATCCTCCATTTTCTTTCAATGTCTGTTTCATATTCCGCTTTTTGAACGGCAAAAATACATCAAATTTTTTTATCTAGACATTCTTGACAAGGACTGTAAACAGGCTTTCATAAACCATCGTTCGGAAAGTGTGTATTTTCCGCTATGGAGATATACTGTCGTATTCCGGCTTATTGTAAATAAAAGATTATTTTACATTTGAGTAGTTTGCAGGTGAAGATGTCCGGAAATCTCCTTGTAGATAGCAAAACGCTTTTTCCCCCTGTGACGACCGTCTTCATGGTGACAAAGTTCCTCGTCATAGCCATGAAGGCGGTCATCATATCCCTTGATCTCGGCAACTCACGACAACGAGGATGGTCGTCGTTGGAAAATACTGCGTACCTTACGTCAGAAAAGCAGGAAAAAGCTTTTGAGGTGAATCGGATGTGAATAGACTTCGTTTGGAAATATTCGATCCTCCGGAAGTTGAGGTTTTTCATATTGTCGTTGTTTTGCTGTTTGGAATGACAAAACGGAACCGGAATACCAATGAGTTGCCGACCTTATGCTTTTGTCGTTGCCGGAAAACGACAAAACAGTGCAGGGGGGCAAATTGAAATGAGCTGAGATTTCAGGGGAAATAGGAAAAAGACAAAAAAGGCTTATTGTAGTCTATTCTTGTCATATCCTCTTTTTGTTAAATATCGTTTTATAAATTTTGTTCCCAACCAACATCCTGTCAAACAGACAAAAGCACTGCCAAGACAGAGAACCCAGAGACTGATGGTCCATAGCATCGGTCTTTCCAGTAGCCACTGAATATTCAGGTAATGGATACCGCTGAATAGCCATTTTTTTGCCATCTTGTTTTTATTCAGGTAACGGATATAGCCTGTTTCTGGACTGATGTAATAGCGGCTTGAGATGTCGTCGTCGATTACGACTCTATAGACGGGGAGAGGTAAACTCTCTGTTCGAGAAAGATAATAGTTGTCGTATGTGTCGAGCAATGAAATCTGAAAATTGACATTTTTCCCATGTACTTCCTGTATTCCTTCGATAATAGTCTGTTCTGGGATAAACAATTTTTTGATTTCCGGGGTGGAAGCATCGATCTGTAATTCGCGGTTTCCGACGATGACAGTATAAACAGGGATATTACGGAAATGTGTCCAAGAGACTTCTTTCAAATCCGGATAGGCTGTTTTCAGTTGGCGGTAATCCAGCTCGTAAGTGTCAATCGGAAGAGGTTTCTTTCCCCACATTCGAGAAGAATTGAAGATATAATTTCCGTTTGTGTTGATGAGCCATTGCGGGATGCGTTGCATTGAAATCATTCCGCTAATACCCCAAGCGATAAGGAATAAGCCAAACAAAAGTCCGGTTATATGATGTAGGCGATACCAGCGTTTGCGATAAGGAATTTCCCATTTTTTTTTCTGTTTATGGCGTTTCAGCAGGACGTATATGCCGACAAATGCCCCGGTAAGAGATGTGATAAAGCAAAGCAGGCCTCCGATTGTGATGCTTGTGTCCCACAGGTCCAGATTTTTTCGGATGAAAGGCAGGTAAAATTTATGGGGAATGGCGCCTAACCATGCCCAAAGGCGCTGGCTTTTATCTGTTAATTGCTGTACTTCTCCTGTCTTTCCGGAGATAAATAGTTCATGTTTTTCCGGATCATCGAAATAGAATTTGTAGATCGGCATTGCCCTATCGTAACGTGAGTAAAGAATCCATTGCACTCTTTCGTGCAAGGTGTCGACTTTGATGACAGGTGCATTCACCCATTTTAGGGCTGTTTCTTCCAGAAAGGAAAAGGTTATCGGTTTGACTGCCACTGTTGTATCATTACAGCAATATGTAAAACAACTGTCTGCTGTTGTAACGGTTGCCAGCGTTTGTCCTTGAGACTGCCGGATATGCAGTTGTTTTATGTTTTCACCGGCTTTCTGTTTGATGGATTGGATGTCGGGTAATAAAGAAGGGAGTATTTCTTTCTTTTCGTATAATTGTTCATCTGTTAAGCGGGGATAAGGGTGATAAATTAATATTAACCCGGTGACGAACCACATCAGGAAAAAGCCTGCGATGATACAGCCTGTGATCCGATGTATACTAAATAAGTAATTTACTCCCTTCTTCATTGTGATCATTCTTTATCTGCGTTATCGATCAATACAATACGATCAAACCCATAGCCTTCTGCAATAGTCAAGCCTTTTTCTGTTTTACCTGTTTTGATATCGTAGATATATACACAAGGTTCTGATGTTTTCGGATTGACTCCAATATAAACTTTATTGGTTGTAACAAGAGAACGCTGTGAGAATGTTCCGCTGCTGTAAGGCAGTTTCTCACCGTTATAAGTGAATTCTTCTTTTTGGTCGGTTGTTAGATCCAAGAGAGCATAATAGCCATTGTAGTCGTCTCCCCAGCCTGCATAGAGTGCATTGTTTGAACTGGTTCCCGTATGTTGTGGGTCTTGGATATATAATATAGCTTTGTTATTTCCTACATAATCAACTGTTACCAATTTGCCTGTATAGTTTTTGTAACCTTCATAGCTCTTGTCAAAATCCAATTCACCTTTCTTGATACGTAATAGACGTCCATACTGACAAGTCGATTTTTCGGAATCGGGGATTCTGCTGTTACAAGCTAAATATAGGTTTTCCTCATCATCGAAGAACATTTTATTTTGTAACAATTCTCCATATGCAGTACCGGCCATTTGCTCAGCTCGATCTTCTTTTACTTCTTTTTCCACAGTCATGTCATCTGCATTAATAAAGGCTGCGTAAAAATTTGTAGTTTCTTTTTTGTGCTGGAAGAAATAGATAATTTTATTATCTGATTTTCTATAGCGAGCCAAACCGGATGTACTGAATTTATCTCCTTCCGGTATTTCAAGATTAAGTTCTCCTTCACTTAAAATGGTCATGTTTTCTGCGTTGAGCTTGGTCCAGATCACTTTGTTGGCAGAACCGTTAGCAGCAATAATTACCAAAGTATTGTCATCTATCCAAGCATGTGTGTATCGACGATCTTTGAATGTGTTTTTTACGAAGGGTTGTTCTTTTATTACATTCAGTTTGTTTCCTACTATTTGATATTTGGCAAAGCGATCGGTGGAAACTGGTACTTGATAGTAATATTTCCCTTTATAGATCGTCTCTTCGTTAATCGTTGCGGTGACATCGGCTCCATCGTTTTTGAAGTTAATAGTCGGTTGCGTTGTCAAGGAATCGACTCCTTTTACCAGAATGGCATCACTTGACCCCATACCTCCGGTTCCTCCTACTGTAACCCATATATCAAAATGAGTAGTTGAAGACTCCTCCGGAACGTCTGGAATCTCTGGCATATCCGGATCATCCGAACAAGCATTAAAAGAAAGTGTAAACAATGTTGCGGCGAATGCGCAAGCTAATAATTGAAACTTTTTCATTTATTTGAATATTTAATTAATGAATAATCTGAATTTGCAGAAGAAAGAACGTCCCGGTTTCTGGAGCATATAATTGTCATATATGTTAGAGTCGAAGAGGTTGTTACATTCGAATGAGAGATTATATCTTTCCTTTGCCCAAGAGTAGGAGACAGTTGCAGTGTGCAAATGCTGTGTCGGAATCTTAGACTTGCTGTCCAAAGCTCCGTAGCCCTCCCATGTCAGAAAAAACCAATGGACATATTGGTAATTGTAACTTAGCCTCAATTTACTATTTTTTTTGAATAGATCGGACAGTGTGTAATTCAGCTCAGCGTTACTGAAAAGCCACGGTCGATTCGGCACTTTGTTCTTGTAGGAGATGGAGGGCTTGCCATCTGACTTATATTTTTTCTGATCGCGTGCATCCTGATAACTGCAATTGACAATTGCCTGCAGGTGATCGCTCCAAGTATAACGGACTTCTCCTTCTATCCCCTTGATCTTTACACTGGATACGTTTTCATATTGCATCATCCCTTCCGATTCGGAGATCACAGCGTGGATGTAGTTGTCTACATTCCGGTAAAAGCCATTTGCTTCGTAATACAAAAGGTGGCTGGGGGCCAATCGGATGCTACCATAAGTTCCCACGTTATAGTTATTGCTACTTTCTGGTTTCAATTTGATGTTTGGATAAATGGTCGTTCCATTCCCTAACAATTCTCTGGAAAGTGGCAGGCGTACACTATGTTCAAAGGATATTTTCAAAGCTAACTTTTCCCAAAAAGAATAGCGGGAGCCCAATCCGTATCCGATATGATTTTTAGTGGAAGAAGCCGGTACTCCATCGGAACCTGTTATCCAGGACAAATCCTGTTGTCCGATTTCCAAATGGTTGATATAATCTTTAAAGAAGAACGTATTATCCATCTTTCCCTCAAAGAAAAATTGGTTATAGGACAACCCTAAAATATGTTTTGCCAGTACGTCATTTGAAGGTTCGAATTCTGTGTCGATTTCATCATAGCGATCGTTCCCCGTACGATTCAACAGGTAATTCAAATTGAAAGAATGATGATCATTCAGTCTGTAATCGATATTAGTCCGGACGATTGTTAGCGGGCGTTTGTAGTGACGGAGGGAGCGGTCGCGACCGGTAATTTCATTACGAGGGCTTTCTATATACGTCCCGTCCCAATTGTATTTGCGGAATGCCGTATCGATGGTTAACGACTGGTCCCACGTATGTGAGACGGAAGCATTCAACTGTAGATCTTTTATAAGGAAATCATGTTTCAAGTAACGGCCCGATACATTCCATGCATCAGTCTGTCGTTCTGCCATTCCGTACACTTTGCTTTGTATGGAACCGGTCTGTAGTTCTTTGTCTACTTTGGAATAAGATGCGGAAATGAAGAAAGCATCCGTCCATGATTTGTTGACGAAACCGATTTCAAGTTGTCCCAACAAAGAAAAATAATCATCGTGAAAGCGCTTTCGGTTGGCTAATACATATTTACGGTTGTCTTCATCCCAGACTTCGACTCCTTTCATGGTATAGTCGTTTTTAGAATAATTGACTCCGATAGTAGGTCTGAAGACCAGATCTGTTTTAGGGTCTACAAATTGTCCGTTTATATCTATTTTATGGGTATGAAAAGACCCGATACCGTAAGAGGCATCCAAATAGTTTTTCTTTTCCTGGTTGGTGATGATGTTAATAGCCCCTCCGAGAGCGTCGGCACCGAGGTTTGCGGGAACTACACCTTTGTATATTTCGATTCGATCGATGATATTGACAGGTAGATTTGCGAGATTAATGCCGCTACCTTTTGTCGAAAGCGGCATCCCGTCTATAAAATATCGGACAGAGTTGCCGGACATCCCGTTTATGGATAGTTCAAAATCGGAGCCGACACCACCTTCTTCCCTTATTTTGATACCGGTAGTCCTGTTTACCATCGTATTGAGATTGTTCAGTGAGTTGACCAACGGTTTTATATCGACCGCATTGACAGTGAGAGCCCCTTCTTTAACTTTCTGGGTGTTGCTTTTTCCGTACACTTCCACCGAATTCAGGTTGACGGAACTTTCTTCCAGTTGGAAGTCGAGGGTTTTGTTGTGGTGGAGGTCGAGTGAGATTTTGATCGTTTGGTATCCTAAAGAGGAGACGACGAACGTGTGTTTGCCGGGGGATACTTGCAGGGAATAATGTCCGCTGTCATCCGTATAAGTGCCGAAGGTTGTGTTTTCGACGGCGATCGTTACCAACGACAGGGGAGTGCCTTGCTGGTCGGTGACTTTTCCGGAGAGCGTAATTTTGTTTTGTGCCGTCAGGTTCAGTTGCGACAGGCAGACAAGCAAAAAAAATACATGTACAAAGACTTTCATTTTAATCCTTGATATAGCGTTCATGACTTGCTTAAGGAAATACATACAAGGAGAAATGATTTCTTTATGTAAGAGGATAAAGAATGACTTGACTCGATGTTTTGTAGCTTTATTTCCCGAAAGCATTAAAACTATGTTTGTTCTTGGCAGGTCTTCTGACTTATTCCGTCTTTGAATGCCTTCCCATCCGGTGACGGACAGTGGCTTGCAGCGTATTCAAAGATTTGGAGAGGAACTTACAGCAGCGGGTCTGTTCAGGATTCGCACCTGATTCCCTTTTCATCACGCTCCCGTAGCGATTGGGGGTCGTGAAACCAAAAACTGGGGCAAAGGTAAGAAAAAAGTCTATCCGTACAAAAAGCGGATTAAAAAACAAATTCATTATTTTTGGCGTCGGATTCGTCAGACTCCGTGAAAGAATAACAGAATATGGAACGATTAATAATGAAGTGACTATGTTGGAAAAAGGATTGAAACATACCAGCCGGACTGTCGTACTGCCGGATAATTTCGCATTGGCGATGGGGTCGGGAGAGCTGCCCGTATTGGCAACGCCGGCTTTGGTGGCATTGATGGAAAATGCGGCGATGTTGGCTGTTGCGGCTGAACTCCCAGAAGGGACGACCACTGTCGGTGTTAAAATGGACATGACGCATGTTCGTCCTTCCGGTGGAGGTGAGGAAGTGTATGCGGAAGCAACACTGGTCGAGGTGGAAGGACGGAAGTTAACCTTCTCGCTGGTCGCCAGGGACTCGGTGGATGTGATCGGCGAAGGCACGCATATCCGTTATATAGTTGACAGAACGAAATTTTTGTCGAAACTGAAAGGCTAGCCATCACTCTGCTTGCTATGAAGAAAGGAATATGAAGTTACCTATTAGTAGGTATTCCCGGTCTGCTAAATAGTCATTTATGGTGATTTCATATTTCTTTTTCACCCTCTATCTTTGCCTCACTTTAAAATAGCAAACAAATGAGAATAGAAAAGATTACAGGACGTGAAATCCTCGACTCGAGAGGAAATCCTACTGTTGAGGTAGATGTATGGTTGGAATCAGGTGTAATGGGGCGTGCTTCCGTTCCGTCGGGTGCTTCGACCGGAGAACACGAGGCGCTGGAACTGCGCGATGGCGATAAGAATCGCTATGGAGGCAAAGGCGTGCAGAAAGCAGTTGAAAACGTCAATAAGACGATTGCTCCGACCTTGGTGGGAATGTCGGCTTTGAACCAGCGGGCCATTGACCATGCAATGTTGAAACTCGATGGGACCAAAACCAAATCCAACTTAGGAGCCAATGCGATCCTGGGTGTTTCTCTTGCCGTGGCAAAGGCGGCAGCTAACTATCTGGATATCCCGTTGTATCGGTATATTGGGGGCACGAATACCTATGTAATGCCTGTACCGATGATGAATATCATCAATGGGGGTTCTCACAGCGATGCTCCGATCGCTTTCCAGGAATTTATGATTCGTCCGGTTGGCGCTTCTTCTTTCAAGGAAGGCCTACGGATGGGAGCGGAAGTGTTCCATGCGTTGAAAAAGGTATTGAAAGATCGTGGTTTGAGCACGGCTGTAGGCGATGAGGGCGGCTTCGCACCGAACCTGGAAGGAACGGAAGACGCGTTGAACTCGATCATCGCTGCTATCGAAGCCGCAGGTTATGTGCCCGGACAGGATGTGAAAATCGGTATGGATTGTGCTTCTTCTGAATTTTATGTAAACGGTGTTTACGACTATACCAAATTTGAAGGTGTGAAAGGCATTAAACGTACGGCAGACGAACAGATTGCATATCTGGAGAAGCTGATCGACGAATATCCGATCGATTCTATCGAAGACGGTATGAGTGAAAACGACTGGGAAGGCTGGAAGAAGTTGACAGAGCGGATCGGCAACCGCTGCCAGTTGGTGGGCGACGACCTGTTTGTTACAAATGTGGACTTCCTCTCCAAAGGAATTCAGGATGGTTGCGCAAACTCTATCCTGATCAAGGTGAACCAGATCGGTTCGCTGACGGAAACACTCGATGCGATTGAAATGGCGCATCGCCACGGCTATACGACCGTGACCTCCCACCGTTCCGGAGAAACGGAAGATGCTACGATTGCCGATATTGCCGTTGCCACCAACAGCGGACAGATCAAGACTGGTTCTTTGAGCCGTTCCGATCGTATGGCTAAGTATAACCAGTTACTTCGTATCGAAGAGGAACTGGGTGATCTGGCGGTTTATGGATATAAAAGAATAAAATAATCAGATATAATCATAATTGCTAATTTGCATAGACAACGAAACTAAAATCAGAAAAAGGCTTCTCGCGATGAGAGGCCTTTTTTATTGGTAAATTAAGCGGATTGATTGAATGTGTTCTGACAAAGACTGTAGCCGGCAACTTGATCCTGAAAATGACAATATGTAGGTAATATGGAGGCCTGTTTTTACCTGTAAATAGGGATTGGGTATTATCGTTGAATTTGCGAACTTTGTCATTTGAATGGTTGTTATATCGTATAGTTCACGATAAATGGATAGATTAAGGAAATATTTAAGGATTGCGCTCCCGTTACTTTTCATATCGTATCTGGGATGTCTGATAGCCTTTACCCACGTTCATATAGTGAATGGGGTGACGATCGTCCATTCCCATCCTTATCAGAAAAATGACGACGGGACTCCCAAGAAAGAGCATAACTACGCCGAGTTCCAGTTGTTACACCAACTTTCGACTATTCAAATCAGCGGTGCTGCTTTTGCACAAGTGCTGATTGCAGCGTTTATTGCAACGTTTTGTGTTGTATCCACTCGTCCGATCTACCCGGATCACCTTCGTCCCGTTCTGGGGAAGGTTTCGCTTCGTGCACCACCGTTTGTCTTTTTAAATAATTAATGACGGTATGTCGAAAATGTCTTGTCCCCGCGCTTCGCGGTGGGGTGTAAAAAACATGCCTTATCAATCGGATGTTTTTACGGCCGGCTTTTATGTGATCTCGCATCAAATGTGGGAACAAGGCAGTTCTGTATACCTATACACTTTCTATATTATTAATTTTTAAAAGACATTTCAATGAACAAAATTTATATACTTGTCCTATGCCTTTGCTGTGCCGTTTCGGCAATGATGGCAGATACCTATAACAACGAAAAAGAAGTGATGAACCCTACGGATGCCAATATTTTCGGGCATGTCGTGGATAAGGCGACCGGTGAACATTTGCCGGGAATAACGATTATCCTGAAAGGAACGACAATCGGCACGGCGACTGATGACTCTGGACATTATATGTTGAAAAATCTTCCCGAAGGAGAGTTCATGATCGAAGTCTCCTTTATCGGCTTCAAGACGGTTACGAAAAAAATAACGACCAGAAAAGGGAAGACGCAGGAACTGAATTTCGAGCTTGAAGAAGATTTGATCTCGCTCGAAGGTGTAGTCGTCTCTGCCAACCGCAACGAGACAAAACGCCGCTTGGCGCCTACCTTGGTGAAGGTACTCAGCCCGACCTTATTCGAAAAGACCAACTCCACGACATTGGCGCAGGGACTGGTTTTCCAACCGGGCGTCCGGGTCGAGAACGATTGCCAGAACTGCGGCTACTCGCAAGTCCGCATCAATGGTATGGAGGGGAAATATACACAGATATTGATCGATTCTCGTCCTATCTTTTCCGCACTGGCTGGCGTGTACGGACTGGAACAAATCCCGGCCAATATGATCGAGCGGGTCGAAGTGATACGGGGAGGAGGTTCTGCTTTGTTCGGTTCGTCGGCTATCGCCGGAACAATCAATATCATAACGAAAGAGCCCATCCGCAATTCCGGTTCCTTCGGACATACGATCTCCAACCTGGACGGCTCCGGTGCGTATGATAACAATACGACTCTTAATCTCTCGTGGGTATCTTCGGACAATAAAATGGGTGCTTACATATATGGGCAAAACCGTTATCGTTCGGCCTGGGATTCGAATGGAGACGGCTTTTCCGAGCTTCCAAAGCTGAAAAACCAGACGATCGGTTTCAACGGCTTTTATAAGACCGGCGCCTACTCCAAATTGAATATCGAATACCACCATATGGAAGAGTTTCGCCGGGGTGGCAGTGGGATGAAACTGCCGCCGCATATCGCCGAAGACCCCGAACTCAACGGGATGGGTGAGGCCGGGCTTGTCGAACAGTTGCAACATTCGATCAATACGGGAAGCCTGAAGTTTAATGTCTTTACTCCGAACCAGAAACATAACCTCAGCCTCTACGCCTCCGGACAGCATATCCACCGCGACAGCTATTACAGCGCGTATGGTCGGACGACGGATTTCACAGGCGTGATGGGAGCGCAGTATCTCTACAGTTTTGACAAATGCCTCTTCATGCCTGCCGATCTGACGGGGGGTATCGAGTTTAGCCACGATGATCTGGACGATCGTGCCACCGATAGATTGAAATACCGGGATGCTGCACTAAAGGAAGATCCGACGGCTACCGGACAGCATTTGCAGGAACTAATCGAAAAATATACGCCGGCATCCTTGCACCAGATCATAAACGTGTGGAGCGCCTATGCACAGAACGAGTGGAAAAATGATAAATGGAGCTTCCTGATCGGTGGGCGTATCGATAAGAACAGCATCATGGGTAAGGCTATTTTCAGTCCTCGTGCCAATGTACGCTATAACCCGACAGCCGACATCAATCTTCGGTTGAGCTATGCCGAAGGGTTCCGTGCCCCGCAGGCCTTTGACGAAGATTTGCATATCAGTAATGTCGGAGGTGCGCGCGTCTCGATCGTGCGGGACCCGAACCTGAAGGAAGAGCGTTCGCGGAGTGTGAATGGGTCTGTCGACTGGTATCATTATTCTGGAGACTTCCAGGTGAATATGTTGTTGGAAGGATTCTACACGAAACTGAGTGATCCGTTTGTCTTGTCGGCTCCTGTAGAATCGGAAAACGGTTCGCTGGTGCAGACTCGCAGCAACGGTTCGGGGGCTAAGGTGTACGGCTCTACACTGGAGGGAAAGATTGCCTGGCGGAATAAAGTACAGATACAGGCTGGTATAACGGTACAACGGAGTGTATATGACGAACCGGAGGAATGGAGCGCGGATAAAGAACATCTGACGGATACGGAGCGGCACAGCGATAAGATTTTGCGTACCCCGAACCTGTATGGTTATTTCACAGCATCCTATACACCGGTAAAATCGTTTACGATAGCGTTTAACGGTAATTATACCGGGCGGATGTATGTCCCTCATCTGATGTCCGAAGTGAACGGGACAGCGGATGTTCTGGTGAAGAGTCCGGATTTCTTTGAACTGGGAGCCAAGTTGAGCTATGATTTCAAGTTAACGGCAGCCATGACCTTGCAACTTAACTTAGGCATCCAGAACCTGTTCGATTCTTATCAAAACGATTTCGACAAAGGAGCAACTCGCGACTCCGGCTATATTTATGGTCCGGGAACTCCCCGCACCTACTACGCGGGGGCCAAGTTCAGTTTTTGACGGGATGAATGGTAGATGACAATTGTTTTGTATGACCATGTCATCCCGTAGGGGCAGGGCTCTGCTCTGCCCATTGAATCCGGACATTTTCATTGGGCGGAGTAGAACCCCGCCCCTACGGGGCACCATTGTTTTATTCCACCCCGTCTTTTTTCAAACTTTCGATCCAGGCGTCTATACGTACCGGAGTCTGGTCGTCTTCGTTCATTTCATCCAGGGCGAGACCGACGAATTTGCCATCGACGACAGCGGTCGAATCGTCGTAGGTGTAGCTGGAAGTATCCATGCTGCCGACGAATTTGCAGCCCGTGGCTTTCAGGTCGTTGTAGATTGTCCCGATTGCGTCGCAGAAAGTATCACTGAAAGAAGAAGAATCGCCGCAGCCGAACAGCCCGACCAGCTTCCCGGATAAATCCAGTTTCTTGATTTTTGGGAGGAAATCATACCAGTCGTCCTGAAGATCGCCCGCTCCCCAGGTGGAACTGCCCAGCAGCAACACTTCATAAGAAGCGAAATCGGCAGGTGATGCCTGGCCGACATTGTGAATATCCGCTGATTTGACGCCCAATTTTTCCGCAATCTGTTTCGCAACACTTTCGGTTGTCCCGTTCGACGAACCGTAAAAGATTCCTATAGTCTTCATTATTAATTTGTTTTTAATTGATAACGAGGACAAATATCCATCATTCCGCCTCGCCGTACAATACCTATAAAAATGTATTTTATAGGCTACCCGTACCTGTTTGAGGGGATTTCCGGCTTTTTCCCTATCTTTGCCGCCAATTAAGCAGTATCTGGAAAATCATGAAGTTTTCCGCCATGAATGCATGCTTCGCCTAAAGAATTAAATCTCTTATTAATATAATAACTAAGCAAAAAAATGAAACGTATAGTTTTTTTGGATTATGTACGCGTGTTCGCATGCTTCCTTGTCATGGTCGTCCACGCCAGTGAAAACTTTTACGGAGCCCCCGGTTCGACGGACATGGTGGGACCACAAGCCTTTCTGGCAAATGAGGCAGACCGGCTATGGGTGTCTATGTACGACGGGTTTTCGCGTATGGCTGTACCGTTGTTTATAATAGTCTCCGCTTTTCTTCTTGCACCGATGAAGGAAGGGCTGACCATGTGGCAATTCTACCGTCGGCGTAGCATCCGCATCCTGCCGCCGTTTTTCATATTCATGATACTTTACAGCACCTTGCCGATGTTGTGGGGGCAGATTGATGGAGCGACCTCGATCAAAGACCTGTCGCGGATATTTCTGAACTTCCCGACGCTGGCCGGGCACTTATGGTTCATGTTTCCTTTAATCAGCATTTATCTGTTCATCCCTATTGTCTCGCCCTGGTTGAGCAAGGCAACGGCCAAAGAAGAACGTTTCTTTATCGGACTGTTCCTCCTGTCGACCTGTATGCCTTACCTGAACCGTTGGTTCGGGGAAGTGTGGGGACAGTGCTTTTGGAACGAATATCATATGTTGTGGTATTTTTCCGGTTACTTAGGCTATCTCGTGCTTGCACATTATATACATGTCCATCTGACCTGGAATCGCTCCAAACGTTTCATTGTCGGAACCGCTTTGATGCTTGTTGGTGCGGCTTTGACCATCTATTCGTTCTATGTTCAGGCCATACCCGGAGAGATTCTTCCCACGCCCGTACTGGAAATAGGGTGGGCTTTCTGTACCATCAATTGTGTGCTTCTCACGGCAGGTACGTTCTTGATGTTCAGTTGTATTGAACTTTCCGAAACTCCACGCTTCGTGCTGGAACTCTCTAAACTCAGCTATGGGATGTATCTGATGCATATCTTTTGGCTCGGCCTGTGGGTGACAGTGTTTAAGTCCGCCTTACCGTTGCCGACTGTTGCTGCCATCCCTGTCATTGCGACATGCACATTTATTTGCTGCTTCGTGACAACCAAGGTTATTTCGCTCATACCGGGCGGCAAATGGATCGTCGGGTAGGATATATTCGTTTGTTACTTCCGATTTTCACTTTGTAAGGGATAAAAAGATCGTTATCCCTTCATTTATTCTAAAATCAGCGACAGCAATTATGTAATCAGTGACAGTGATTATATAATTGCTGTCGCTGATTTTGTAATCACTGCCACTAATTACAGAATATTTCGTGTGTCCGTTCCGAATTTTTGCAGTCGAAATAGAGTTTATAAGAAAAAAAGTTTACATTTGCCACCGAATCGGTTCTGTATTTCCCGTTCGGGAATATGGATTAAAAGGGAATCGGGTGTAAATCCCGGACAGTCCCGCTGCTGTGAAGCTCCGTTTTAACATCCTGGAACTACTTTCGCCACTGGCTTGTTATAATAAGTCGGGAAGGCTTCAGGATGGGAGTCAGTCAGAAGACCTGCCGTTCATTATAAGGTTCATATCCTCGTGGGTTAGGCTATGGATGCGAAACATAAATACAATAAATATGATAAGAAAAGTTCTGATTGCAAATCGGGGCGAGATAGCTGTGAGGGTTATGCGCTCCTGTCGCGAAATGGGGATACGGTCGGTGGCTGTTTTTTCGGAAGCAGACCGGACGGCACGTCACGTCCTTTATGCCGACGAAGCGGCCCTGATAGGACCGGCAGCATCAAAAGATAGTTACCTGGATATCGAAAAGATCATCCGGGCAGCCAAACAGCACAAGGTGGATGCAATCCATCCTGGATATGGTTTCTTGTCCGAGAATGCGGATTTTGCCCGTCGGTGTAAAGAAGAAGGAATCATCTTTATCGGCCCGTCAGCTGAAACTATGGAGGCGATGGGAGATAAAATATCCGCCCGCAAGCGGATGATAGCTGCTGGTGTACCGGTCGTCCCTGGCACGCAGCAGCCTTTGCAGGATGTCGGAGAAGCATGCCGGATCTGCCGAGAGATTGGCTTTCCGGTCATGCTGAAAGCCTCGATGGGAGGCGGTGGAAAAGGGATGCGCCTGATTCATTGCGAAGAAGAAGTGGAAGAGGCTTACAATGCCGCTCGTTCGGAGTCGTTCTCTTCTTTTGGCGACGATACGGTTTATCTGGAGAAGTTTGTGGAGGGACCACATCATATCGAATTCCAGATTTTAGGCGACAATCATGGGAATGTGATCCATCTCTGCGAACGCGAATGTTCTGTACAACGCCGTAACCAGAAGATCGTCGAGGAAAGTCCGTCGCCGTTCATCACACCGGAGCTACGGCAGGAGATGGGCGAGAAGGCGGTAGCGGCTGCCAAGGCTGTCGACTATTCCGGTGCCGGGACAATCGAATTCCTGGTCGATAAACACCATAATTTTTATTTCCTCGAAATGAATACCCGTTTGCAGGTGGAGCATCCGATCACTGAGGAAGTGCTGGGGCTCGACTTGGTAAAGGAGCAGCTCCGTATTGCCGACAATGAACCGTTGCACATTCGGCAGGAAGATATCTCTCAGCGCGGACATGCCATCGAATGCCGGATTTGTGCCGAAGATACCGCCAACAATTTCATGCCGTCACCCGGCGTCATCCGCCAGCTGACCGAACCGAACGGGATCGGGGTGCGGATCGATAGTTATGTCTATGAAGGCTATGAGATTCCGGTCTATTACGATCCGATGATCGGCAAACTGATCGTTTGGGCTACCAGCCGCGAGTATGCGATCGAACGAATGAGGCGTGTCTTACACGAATACAAGATTACCGGGCTGAAAACGAATATTAGCTATCTCAGGCGGATCATGGATATACCTGATTTTGTGCATGGAACCTATGATACGTCGTTTATAGGAAAACATGGCGAGGAACTGCAACATCCGGTCAACCCCGGAGACGAACATGAATCGGAAAATATCGCCATGATCGCCGCTTATATGGATTACCTGATGAACCTGGAGGAAAACGTATTGGGCTCTTCGGCGGACAACCGCCCGATCAGCCGTTGGCGAGAGTTTGGGTTACAGAAAGGTGTGTTAAGGATTTGAAAAATTGTTTATAATGGAAATACATATTGGAAATCGGGTGGCAGATGTGTCGCTACTTGGAAAGGAAGGGAACAAGGTACGGCTCGACATAGACGGGCAATCCTATGAGGCGGATATCGTAATGGCCGAGAACGGCGCTTGTTCGATCTTGCACAACGGTCATTCTTATAATGCTGAGCTGATCCGTTCGGAGGGGGGAAAGAATTATCAGGTCAATACGCTTTTCTCCTCTTATTCGGTCGACATAATTGATTCGCAGGCCAAATATCTGCGTATGCGCAAAAGTAGCGAAGAGAAGCAGGGCAACAAGGTTGTATCGCCGATGCCTGGAAAGGTCATGAAGATTCCGGTGAGCGAAGGGGATCTCTTGTCTGCCGGGGATATTGTGGCGGTACTCGAAGCCATGAAGATGCAGAGCAATTATAAGATCAGCTCGGATTGCCGGGTTCGTGAAATCCTGGTGAAGGAGGGAGATACGGTGAACGCGAATCAGGTGTTGATGACATTGGAAGTAATTAATCAGGAAGAAAATGCAGAAAGAAAAGATATATAAGAAGTTTGAAGAACTGGACAAGGCGGCTGCCCTGGGTGGCGGCGCAGTCCGTATCGATAAGCAGCATGAGACGGGGCGTATGACAGCCCGAGAACGTATCGACATGCTGCTGGATAAAGGTACGTTTGTGGAATTGGATAAGTTCGTGACGCATCGGTGCACGAACTTTGGTATGGAGAAAAATAAGATTCCGGGGGACGGCATCGTTTCCGGATATGGTAAGATAGAAGGCCGTCAGGTCTTTGTCTATGCCTATGATTTTACAGCCTACGGAGGAACGCTGAGTTCAACTAATGCCGCCAAGATTGTGAAGGTCCAAACACTGGCTCTAAAGAACGGTGCGCCGGTGATTGCCCTGAACGATTCGGGAGGTGCGCGCATCCAGGAAGGGGTCGGCAGTCTGGCTGGTTATGCATCGATTTTCTATCAAAATACGATGGCTTCCGGGGTGGTACCCCAGATTTCGGCTATCCTCGGTCCTTGTGCCGGCGGAGCTTGCTACTCGCCGGCATTGACCGATTTCATCTTTATGGTGAAAGAGAAGAGCCATATGTTCATAACCGGACCGGATGTCGTGAAAGCTGTTACGCACGAGACGGTGGAGAAAGAGGAATTGGGTGGTGCCTATGTGCATAGCAGCAAGAGCGGTGTGACGCATTTCATGTGCGATACGGAGGAGGAGACGCTGATGAGCATCCGCGAGCTGCTGAGTTTCTTGCCATCGAACAATATGGAGGATGCGCCGTCTGTAGCGTGTTCCGACGATGTCCGCCGTGAAGTGGAAGCGTTGCAGGAGGTGATTCCCGATGATCCGAACGTCCCCTATGACATGAAGGACGTGATCGAACCGGTGGTCGACAACCATTATTTCTTCGAGGTGATGCCTCATTTCGCCAAGAATGTGGTGGTCGGCTTTACCCGTCTGGGAGGCCAGTCGGTCGGGATAGTGGCGAATCAGCCGGCTTTCCTGGCAGGTGTGTTGGATATCGATGCATCGGACAAGGCAGCCCGTTTCATCCGTTTTTGTGATTGCTTCAATATCCCGCTCGTGACATTCGAGGATGTACCCGGCTTTTTACCCGGTTGCCAGCAGGAGCATGACGGAATTATCCGTCATGGAGCGAAGATCGTTTACGCTTATGCCGAGGCGACGGTTCCCAAGATTACGTTGATTACGCGCAAGGCATATGGCGGTGCTTATATCGTGATGTCGAGCAAGCCGACCGGTGCCGATATTAACTTGGCTTACCCGATGGCGGAAATCGCTGTGATGGGAGCCGAGGGAGCTGTCAATATCCTGTACCGGAAAGCGGACGGAGAGGAAAAGGCGCAAGCTATAGAGGCATACAACGAACAGTTCTCGAATCCTTACCGGGCAGCCGAACTAGGATTTATCGACGAGATCATCATGCCTCGTCAGACACGTTACAAATTGATACAGGCACTTGAAATGGCGAAAAATAAAAGCCAGAGCAATCCGCCCAAGAAGCATGGCAATATGCCTTTGTAAATCAAGGATGTCGATTTGAATAGTATAAATAACTAACATGGTGAACAAAAGGATCATTCGACAGAATCAATGGAATTGATTAGCGGAAGGCTTGCTTGGGAAGGTAGGCCTTCTTACTTTTGTACCCGCATTTAATAGAGAAAAGACAAAAAGAATGGAAAAAGAGATTTTGACTGACCGGGAGGTTTTGTTATTACGGAGAAAACTGGACTTATTGCTCCGTACGGGAAAATTGCTGATGGAGAGTGCGGCGGATACGAACCGCATCGAACGGAACATGAAGCGTGTGGCAGCTTTCATGGGGATTCCGGAAGAAAAGCTTCATCTGGATATCAGATGGACGATGATCATGGTGAATGTGAGTGATGAGACGCATTCCTTTTCCAAGTTTCAGAAGTGTGAGAAGCATGGCATCAATATGACGACCATTACGGAGGTCAGCCGTTTGTCGTGGAAGGCTATCGAACAGGACTATTCGTTGGACCGGTATGAGGAAGAGCTTGAGCGGATTGCGCGTAAACCTCGTAACTATATGCCTTATCTGGTGGCGATCGGTGCCGGGTTTGCCTGTGGTGGTTTCTGTAAGTTGTTCGGCTGTGACTGGATTGCATTTTTGTTTGCTTCTATTTGTGCATTTGTCGGATTCCGTGTCAGGGCGCGTTGTATTGAGTTCGGGATTAACGTGTATATGAGTATTGCGATTGCGGCGTTTGTAGCGACCTGTCTGGCGTACGCTTCTTCTTTTTCGGGGCTGTCGTCCACACCTTATCAGCCGTTGCTGGCTTGTGCCTTGTTTATCGTGCCAGGTGTGCCGTTGATCAATTTTGTGGATGACATGATCGATAATCACCTGCTTGTCGGGATTACGCGGGCAGCCAATACAATGATGATGGTCGGGGCAATGACGTTCGGGATAGCTTTTGCCATGCGGGTGCTGGTGATGAATGATATAGAGATCGACCATAAGTTCAGCGAGTTGAGCATGGTGCCGCATGATCCTTATTATATTTATGCCATCGCGGCGGCTATCGCGGCTATGGGGTTTTCGATGATCTTCAATATCCAGCGACGTCTGCTGTGGGTCGTGGCTTTAGGGGGGATCATTGCGGTGTGTACTCGTAATTTCGTGAACTTCGAGTTGGGATATGGTCCGGTGATCGGCTCGTTTATGGGGAGTTTTGTCGTGAGTCTGATTGCGGTAAAGGCGGTCCATTGGTTCGATGTTCCGAACCATGTGCTGACGATCCCGTCTGTCATCCCGATGATTCCGGGGGTACTGATGTATCGTTCGTTGTTCGCCTTTATCAACCTGCATGGGGTGATTGGCGAGGTGACCAATGCTTTTGCCAACGGGATCAATTCGGCTTTGATTATCCTGTGTATTTCTTTAGGTGTTGCCGTTCCGAATATCTTTGCCCGACGTTACATAGCTAAAGATCGTCAGCGTTATCTTGAAGAAGAACTTGAAAAACGCCGGCAGCGTGGCAAGTTCATTGAATGGTGAAGAATTTTATGAATTATGATTTTTTATCACTCATAAATCATAATTCAGTTCCAGGCAGATTGCCTTATTGGCTTTTAGGGAAGCTTTGACGTCGATCAGGCGTTGATTGCTGCTGCCACGAAAGAGGAGGCTTTCATCACGTAGAGATTGTTTGAATTTGCCGTCTACCAGGACGTCGATGTATTTGAGTAGTTCTGCCTGTTTCGGATTGTTCAGGAGGCGCTCGAAAGTATAGCCGGTATAACACCAGATGGTTTTCCGGCTTTTTTCTTTGATCGCCTGTGCCAGTTTAGTGAAACCTTCCGGCTGGAACATGGGGTCGCCGCCGCTGAAGGTCACATTGGCAAAGTCATCTGCTAAGACCTTTTCCAGGATTTCTTCTGTCGGTACTTGTTTCCCTTTTCTTATATCCCACGATTCAGGATTATGACAACCCGGACAGGCGTTCGGACAACCTGCCGCATAGATAGCGGTCCGGAATCCCGGACCGTCGACTGTTGTATCTTCTATGATATCAATGATGGAAAGCACGTTGTGAATTAAAAATTAATAATTAATAATGAAAGATTAGGCTTCATTTTTCACTATGAACAACCCGGTCGTTCAGTTCTGACAGTTTCGCCTTGTTCCAGCGGTCTGTCGTACCGACCAGATAGCCGGTGATGCGCTGGAGTTTGTCGAGATGGGTGCTGCCGCATTTCGGGCATTTTTCCAAATGGGTCTCCGCATTTTCGTAGCCGCAATCGAGACAACGGTTGCGATTGTGGTTGACGGAGCCGTAACCGATGTTATAACGGTCCATCATATCGACAACTTGCATGATTACTTCCGGGTTATGGGTCGCGTCTCCATCCATTTCGACATAGAAGATATGGCCTCCGCGTGTCATCTCGTGATAGGGAGCTTCCACTTCCGCCTTGTGGCGGGCGCTACATTTGTAATAGACGGGTACATGGTTGGAGTTCGTATAATAGTCGCGGTCTGTGATGCCGGGCAACGAACCGAATTTCTTGTGGTCACGACGGGTAAACTTACCTGACAAACCTTCGGCTGGCGTTGCCAGTACGCTGTAATTATGCTGGTATTCTTCCGAAAACTGATTGGCCCGGTTACGGATGTAGCTGACGATTTTCAACCCTAACTCCTGCGATGCTGCATCTTCTCCGTGGTGTTTGCCGGTGAGGGCGACCAGGCATTCCGCCAGGCCGATAAAGCCGATCCCCAATGTTCCCTGATTGATAACGGGTGCGATCGTGTCGTTCGGCTTCAGTTTCTCGCTACCCAGCCAGAGAGACGACATCAACAGCGGGAACTGTTTGGCATATGCCGTTTTCTGGAATTCCATGCGCTCGTGCAGCTGGCGGGCTGTTATATCCAGCATATGGTCGAGTTTGGCAAAGAACTGGGCGATTCGTTCTTCCTTGTTTTCTATGTGCATGCATTCGATGGCGAGGCGTACGATATTGATCGTCGAGAAAGAGAGGTTACCGCGCCCGATAGATGTTTTCGGACCGAAACGATTCTCGAATACACGTGTGCGGCATCCCATGGTTGCAACCTCGTGCATATAACGTTGTGGGTCGTCTGCACGCCAGTCTTCGCTTTGGTTGAATGTTGCGTCGAGGTTGAGGAAGTTCGGGAAGAAACGGCGGGCCGTCACCTTACAGGCAAGCTGGTAAAGATCGTAGTTGCGGTCTTCCGGCAGATAGCTCACTCCGCGTTTCTTTTTCCATATCTGGATAGGGAAGATGGCCGTCTCACCGTTGCCGACCCCGCGATATGTGCTTTTCAGTATCTCACGGATGATACAGCGTCCTTCGGCCGAAGTGTCCGTTCCGTAATTAATAGAACTGAATACCACCTGGTTACCACCACGGGAATGGATGGTGTTCATATTATGAATAAAGGCTTCCATTGACTGATGTACGCGGCTGACAGTCTTGTTGACGGCGTGTTGGATGATACGTTCATCGCCGCTTAATCCTTCGAGCGGACGATTTACATAGTCGTCCAATTCCCGCTGATAGAGATGTGAATAGTCCTGCCCGTTCAGTTCTTCCAGGTTCTTGATTTCCTCGATGAAACTATTGCGCACGTAAGGAGCCAGATAGAAATCGAATGCCGGGATTGCCTGGCCACCATGCATTTCGTTCTGGGCTGTCTCGAGTGAGATGCAGCCTAAGATACTGGCTGTTTCGATGCGCTTTGCCGGGCGTGATTCTCCATGTCCGGCTGAAAATCCGTATTTCAGGATGCGGTCCAACGGATGCTGTACGCACGTGAGGCTCTTGGTCGGATAATAGTCTTTATCATGGATATGTAGATAGTTGTTTTCCACCGCCTCCTTGACCTCTTCGCTCAACAGGTAGTCGTCGACGAACGGCTTGGTCGTTTCGCTGGAGAACTTCATCATCATGCCGGCAGGCGTGTCGGCATTCATATTGGCATTCTCGCGGGTGATGTCGTTGGATTTGATATTGATGATCTCCAGGAACATATCGCGCGTTTTGGCTTTGCGGGCGATGCTACGCTGATTGCGGTACGCAATGTATTTCTGTGCAACGTCCTTACGGCTACTGTTCATCAACTCCAACTCGACAGCATCCTGGATGGCTTCGACAGTCATCTGTGTGTCGCCTTTGAAAGAAATATGATCGGTGATCTGGCGGACCAACTCTCGGTCTTCTCCGTTTTCAGTGTGCAACATCGCTTTACGGATAGCTGTAGCTATCTTCTCTTCGTTGAATCCGACGATACGTCCGTCACGTTTGATAACTGTCTGAATCATGATAAATCTATTATTGAAATTTGTATGTTTTTATGCCTACAAAAGTATATAGTATAACAATATGGTAAACCTTTTTGGAAAACTTTTGTGTAGTTAAAATATGTCAATCTATTTATTTATAGTTATTTGTTTTGATAAATTGGAAAACTTTTGAAGTTTGGTTTGTTTTAAAGTTTCCCAAAAGTGTACACCTTCTTAACTCTTTGTGTATAATGTGGAAAACTTCTGAAGAAAGTGTTAATGTGAAAAAAATAATTTGGAAAAGAGATACACGCTATACTTTTTTTGTCTAATTTTGCTTTCGAATCGGTTCCGTATGATCAAATCGGATGATACGGATTAAAAGGGAATCGGGTGAAAATCCCGGACAGTCCCGCTGCTGTGAAGCTCCGTTTCAACATCCTGAAACTACTTTTGCCACTGGCTTATGGTTATAAACCGGGAAGGCTTCAGGATGGGAGTCAGTCAGAAGACCTGCCGTTCATTAAAGGCTATTCTTTCCTCGTGGGTTAGGAGAATGGTTCGAAAAAGTTTCTAATTTCATAAATAGTAAAAAGATGGAAAAGCTTTGCTCGCGTTGTGGCACAAAGTTTGTCGGCAACATCGATTTATTGTCGGGCGACTTTGCAGCTACTGGCTTGGACCAGTATCAGAAAACCTTTATCAGGGTCTATTATAAGAATTGCCTTTGTCCGGAATGTATCGGGCATATTCGGGACACGTTCTATGCTTTCGACGTTTCTCCGGTTTACCGTAAAGATCGATAGGGTATCATGGAATGGATTAAAGAACTACTGTGGGGCGAAGGGATAGGACATTCCCTTCTGTTGCTCGCATTTACGGTTGCAGCCGGTATCCAGTTAAGTAAAATCAAGGTCTTCGGAATCTCGTTGGGGGTTACGTGGGTACTCTTTGTCGGGATCATGCTCGGACATTTCGGTTTTTATATCCATCCTGCCGTTATTCATTTCTTTCAGGAATTTGGATTGATCTTATTTGTTTATTCGGTAGGTATGCAGGTTGGTCCAGGATTTTTCTCTTCGTTCAAGAGAGGGGGAATGACGCTGAACGGGCTGGCTTGCGGTATTGTCTTCTTAGGTGTGGCCACGGCTTTGGTGATACACTTCGTGGCGAACATACCGATCCCGACCATCGTCGGGATCTTGTCCGGAGCGGTCACTAATACGCCGGGGCTCGGTGCTGCTCAGCAGGCTTATACGGATATGACGGGAAGTGGGGACGAGAGCATTGCGCTGGGTTATGCCGTTGCCTATCCGTTAGGCGTAATCGGGATCATTCTGGCGATGCTGTTTATCCGGTATGTGTTCCATGTCAGTTTCGATGATGAAGCGAAGAAGCTGGAGGCGGAGAATGATACGCATGCGGAAGCCATCCCTGTCTCGTTGATCGTTAAGAATCCGGCAGTGTTTAAGAGAAAGGTGATCGAGTTGGCCGCTTTGCTGGAGCATCGCGAATTTGTCATCTCGCGTATATGGCGCAAAGCGACTAATAAGGTCGAGATTGTAACTGGAAACACCGTTTTGCAGGAAGACGATAAAATCTTCGTCATCACGACCGAGCATGATGTGGAAACGATTAAAACATTTATCGGGGAAGAAATCCAGATGGACCGGAAGCAGTGGATTCCGGCGGAGAGCCAGTTCATCAGCCGCCGTATCTTGGTGACAAAGCCGGAACTGACAGGCCGCCGGTTAGGGGATTTGCAACTGCGTCGCTTGCATGGTATCAATGTGACGCGTGTCAACCGTGTCGGTCTTGAATTGGTGGCGACACAGGGATTGCAGTTGCAGGTGGGCGACCGGGTGACGGTTGTCGGAAGCGAATTGGCAGTCGACAAGGTGAGTGCTATTTTGGGTAATTCCATGAAGCGGCTGAACGAGCCGAACCTGATTACCATCTTTGTCGGGATTGCATTGGGAATCGTCTTGGGAAGTATACCGTTTTCAGTTCCGGGAATTCCGCAGCCGATCAAGCTGGGATTGGCAGGCGGGCCGTTGATTGTGGCGATCCTGATCAGCCGTTTCGGCTATCGTTACCGACTTGTGACCTATACGACGCAAAGCGCCAACCTGATGTTGCGCGAGATCGGGATCACGATGTTCCTCGCCTGCGTCGGACTGAATGCGGGAGGCGGATTTATCGATACGATCGTGAATAGAGGTGGGTTTATTTGGATCGGCTATGGTTTTATCATCACAATGCTGCCGTTGCTGGTCATCGGGTTGATCGGGCGCTATTACTGCAAACTGAATTATTTTATGTTGATCGGCTTGCTTGCCGGAAGTATGACCGATCCGCCTGCGCTGGCCTATGCGAATGCAACGGCGGGAAACGATGCTCCGGCTGTCAGCTATGCGACGGTCTATCCCTTGACGATGTTCCTGCGGGTACTGACGGCACAACTGATGATTTTATTCTTCTATACATAATATAATAGTATTGTTATTTGTTGTTAGAATATTGTTCAATAGTAATTAAAGTAAGAAGCTCCGTCGAAGTGATTCGCCGGAGCTTCGTGTTTTTTTAGCGGACAGCCGGACGTTGTTACTGTCCTCCCATAATATCCAGTAGTTCATTGGTAATGGCCTGCTGGCGGGTTTTGTTATATTGCAAGGTCAGTTCTTGGATCAGGTCGTTGGCATTGTCGTTAGCCGTTTGCATCGCCATCATACGGGCGGCATGCTCGGATGTCGTCGTGTCGAGCAACGTCGTATAGACCGTCAGGTTGAGTAGCTTCGGGAAAAGCAATGCCTGAAGGCTTTCCGGTGACGGTTCCAAGATGTAATCGATTGCCGGGACGGTGTTTTCAACCGGGGCCTGCGGCAGGGTGACCGGCAGGTAGACTTTATGGGTCAATACCTGTGTCGCCATATTCTTGAAATGATGGTAAAGCAGTTCCACCCGGTCGGCCTTGCCCGAAGAAAAGAGCTCCGTCAGCTTTCCGGCGAGGCGGACAGCCTCTTCGAACGAAGGTTTCTCTCCTAAATGCAGGAAATCGTCTTCGGTGGCATAGCCCGCCTTGTGCAGTTCGTCAGCGATCTTTTTCCCGATGGGGTAGAGACAGACAGAAATGTGTTGTGCTTCTAATTCGTGCAGACGGGCGGATAGCTCTTTCCATACGTTGGCATTGAACGTGCCGCATAATCCGCTGCTGGATGAGAAAACGGCGATAACGACCTGCTTCACCTCGCGCTTTTCAGTGTAAGGTGATTCCAGGTCACATTCCGCATCTAAAAGGCCGTTTAAGATGGAGGAAAGCTTGTTTGCATAGAGAAGTGTGTGTTCGGTCAACGTCTGGGTATGATGGAGCTTCGCCGAAGAGACCATTTTCATGGCTGCGGTGATTTTCTGTGTGCTCCGGATAGACGCGATCCGGACTTTTATTTCTTTTAGTGATGCCATAATCCCCTTTTTTAATTGACAATTAGGTGTCGCTTGTTGTAATTATCCATTGTCAATTGTCCATTGTTAATTGTTTCGCTGTTTCTTCCAGTTTTTTCCGGATATCGTCATCGATGGTTCCGGTTTTCAGGATGTCCAGCACGTCGTGCTGGTGTGATGTGTGCAGTTCGCGCAGGAATTCCTTTTCGAAGTCGTGCACTTTATCCAATGGGACTCCTTTCAGCAATCCCTGTGTACCGCAGTAAAGGATAGCGATCTGGTCTTCGACAGGCATCGGACTGTATTGAGGTTGTATCAGCAGTTGTGTGTTCTTTTGCCCTTTGTCGATCGTGAAAGCCGTTACGGCATCCATCTCGCCACCGAATTTGGAGAATGATTCCAGTTCGCGGAACTGTGCCTGATCGATCTTCAGTGTTCCGGCCACCTTCTTCATCGCTTTCAGTTGGGCATTACCACCCACACGGGATACCGAGATGCCGACATTGATCGCCGGGCGGTTTCCCTGGTTGAAGAGGTCGGTTTCGAGGAAGATCTGCCCGTCGGTAATGGAGATGACGTTCGTTGGGATGTAGGCCGATACGTCGCCCGCCTGTGTCTCGATGATCGGCAGGGCAGTCAGGGAACCTCCGCCTTTCACCTTGTCCTTCATACTGTCCGGTAGGTCGTTCATCTGCCGGGCCACTTCGGGCTGGTTGATGATCTTGGCGGCCCGTTCGAGGAGACGGGAATGTAGGTAAAAGATATCCCCCGGATACGCCTCTCGTCCGGAGGGACGGCGCAGGATCAGGGATACCTCGCGATAGGCGACCGCTTGTTTCGAAAGGTCGTCGTAGACAACCAAGGCGTGACGTCCGCTGTCCCGGAAATACTCACCGATGGCGGCACCCGCAAAAGGAGCGAAATATTGCATGGCTGCCGGATCGGATGCTGTCGCGCTGACAACGATCGTATAATCCATCGCGCCTTTTTCCTGCAACGTGTTGACAAGCGAGGCGACGGTAGAACCTTTCTGCCCGATTGCTACATAGATGCAGTAGACCGGATTGCCGGCTTCGTAGTTGCCGCGCTGGTTGATGATCGTGTCGATGGCGATGGAGGTTTTTCCGGTCTGGCGGTCTCCGATGATCAGTTCGCGCTGTCCGCGTCCGATCGGGATCATCGCATCGACAGCTTTGATACCGGTCTGCAGCGGCTCGTTGACCGGCTGGCGGAAGATAACACCCGGCGCCTTGCGTTCGAGCGGCATCTCGCAGGTTTCTCCCATGATTTCCCCTTTTCCGTCGATAGGGTTTCCGAGCGGGTCGATCACACGTCCGATCATACCTTCGCTGACATCGATGGAGGCGATACGCCCTGTACGTTTGACGATGTCACCCTCTTTTACTTGGTCTGTCGGTCCCAGCAGGACAGCTCCCACGTTGTCCTCTTCCAGGTTCATCACGATCGCTTCCATCCCGTTGTCGAACTGCAGGAGTTCGTTAGCCTCGGCGTTGTCGAGACCGTAAATCCGGGCTACGCCATCGCTCACCTGGAGCACCGTACCCACTTCTTCCGTCCGGATGCCGGTACTGATCCCTTCCAACTGTTGACGCAGGATGGCGGAAACTTCACTCACTTTTATCTGATCTGTCATACTTCTTTCTGTTTTTATCTGTTTTCGAGTAACCGGCTACGGATGTCCCGTAGCTGTGTCGCATAGCTGGCATCTATCCGGTAGTTCCCGATACGCAGGCGGAAACCGCCGATCAGTTCCGGTTGTACGATGCCGGAAAATTCGATGGTGCTGCCTGTCTCTTCCTTCAGCTTGTCCTGGAGGTGTTCTTTTACCTCTTCGCTTACCGGAACTGCGGTGCCGAACTGCACGCGGGTGATGCGTTTGTCTTTCCGGTACAGGTGGATATAGATATGTGCCATGAAAAGCAGGAGGCTTTCCCGTTTATGTTCCAGTACGAGGTGCATGAAACGTTCATACAGGTCGGAGACCTCTATGCCGCCTGCTGCCGTCAGCAGCTTGAGTTTTTCCTCTACCGGGAGGATCGGATTGCCGAGGGCGATCCGCAGTTCCGGTTCGAGCGAGAAGCTGTCTGCCAGCATCTTCATATCATCGTATACCCTTGTTTCCAGTCCTTTCTCTTTTGCGAGGGAGAAAAGGGCTTTCGCATATCGGGAAGAGATTGTTCCTATATCCATACGTTACGATTTACAAAACGATACCTCATCCAACAGCCGGTCGATGATTTGTTGTTGTTCCTTGTCGCGGCTGATCTTTTCTTTCATCACCTTTTCTGCTATGGCGATCGAAAGGTCGGCAATCTCGGAACGGACTTCACGGATTGCTTTCTCCTTCTCTTCGCGGATACGCCGAGCAGCCTCTTCCACCTGCAAACGGGTTTCGGCGGCAGCTTTCCGGTGAGCTTCGTCGATGATTTGTTCCTTTTCGGCAAAGGCTTCTTTCAGGATGGCATTTTGCTTTTCCTTTGCTTCGGCAAGTATCCGGGCTCCCTCGGCCTGAATATTGGCAAGCTGTTCATTCGCCTGGCGAGCCGTTTCAAGAGAGTTGTCGATGTAGGCCTTCCGCTGTTCCACTGCCTTGATGATGACAGGAAATCCGTATTTGGAAAGGATGGCAAAGACAATCCCGAATGAAACGATCATCCAGAACAGAAGTCCCGAATCCGGTGTTAATAATGACATAACCTGTTACTTTTTATTGGAATAAAGCCAGGAAACATACCACGATGGCAAACAATGCCACACCTTCAACCAGAGCACCCATGATCAACATCGAGGTACGGATTTCGCCCGCTGCAGACGGCTGGCGGCCGATTGCTTCGACAGCTCCTTTTCCGATCAGACCGATACCTATACCTGCACCGATAGCGGCAAATCCCGCTCCGATTGTTGCTCCCATCTTCGCTATGCCCATTCCGGCAGCTGCTTGTAATAAAATAGTCGATAACATAGTGTTTTAAACTTTAAATTAGTAACCTGATATATTTAATCTTTAACCTTAGCCAGACCAATGTAATTGGCTGATAATAATGTGAATATATATGCTTGCAGACAAGCCACCAGCAATTCCAGACAGTTCATGAACGCGCAGAACAGCACCGAAACGATCGTCATTCCGAAATTCACCAGTAACCCCATCGATACCGTAATAAAGATTAGGCAGGTGAGCGCGAGGATGATCGTATGTCCCGCCATAATATTGGCAAACAGACGGATCATCAAGGCAAACGGCTTGGTGAATACGCCGAAAAACTCAACGAAGGGCATGATCGGTAACGGCAGTTTCAGGTAGATCGGTGCGTTGGGCCAGAATATCTCTTTCCAGTATTCCTTTGTCGCAAACAGATTGACAGCGATAAACGTACATCCCGCCAGGACAGCCGTAACCGCAATGTTGCCGGTGATGTTGGCGCCTCCCGGAAAGACCGGGATGATTCCGATCAGGTTGTTGATCAGGATAAAGAAGAAGACTGTCAGCAGATAAGAGGAGAATGGCTTGTACTCTTCTTTGCCGATCGATTCCTTGATGACACCGTCCTGTATGTAGGAAATAGTCATTTCCATCAGACCGGTAAACCCGCGCGGAACCTGGTTCGGATGTCTCTTGTACCAACGAGCGGTCCGCAGAACTACGAACAGCAGGATACCGCAACTCAGGAACAGGCCGCAAACATTCTTGGTCAGCGACAAGTCGACTGGTCGCACCTCCTCTCCGCGACTGTTCTTTTCCACCACCTTGCCGGCGTGTTCGCCTTCGGTGGCAATATAATAGTTGTGATGCACCTTGCCGTGATGTAAATGGTGGGAGAGGAACATATCCCATCCGCGCTCTTCACTCCTGACTAGCACCGGCAGGGAGATGGCGATCTCCTTTCCGTTCCATTCGGTAATATGCCAGGTGTAAGCGTCCTGAATGTGCGAAAAGACAATATCCTGTACATCGATGCCTTCCTTTTGGGTATCTGCATGGGCCGGAGCCAGAAAACAGAGCCACATCAGCCACACTGTCCATATCAACCTGTTATTTTTGATATTGTTCATCATTTTCCTTTTTCTCTCTTTTCATTCTTTTCTTTTCAAACAGATAAACCGTATACGTTTCCAACCCCAAATAGATAAAATAGAAAAGCATCAGGGTGAAGCCGAACATCCTCAAGTTTTCTCTGACCAGTGCGGCATAAAGCCATAGGAAAACGACGGCAAGCGTGAATTTGCAGAAACGGACTACCATGAAAGCGGTAATCGTTACATCGCCGTTCTTTTTTTTCTTCCGGTCGAGTATATAGGTCATTGCTATTGCCATTACCCAGTAAAAGATCGGAATAGAAGGATACCATTTGAAATAGTGATCCGGCCAGATCGTGTACAATAATCCTCCTAACGTCACACCAATGGCTACATTGATAAATGTAATCAATCCCATCAGCTTAAATTTTAACCACCCAGTCATGTCGTATACTTTTTTATTCGATGCAAACAGATATGTCATCTTCCTTCACCTCCACGAATCCGCTCTTAATGGCCTGTTCGCCTCTTTTGCCATCGTTTTCATATCGGATGGTTCCCTCTCGGAGGGCGGCTATCAGCGGGGCATGATGGGGGAGGATATCAAATGAACCGGCTGTTCCCGGAAAGGAAACACGTTCTGTTTCGCCTTCGAAAAGAATGCCGTCCGGTGATACAATTTCCAGTCTCATATCCGTTATTAGTTTGCTTGTTCTGCCAATCGCTTTGCTTTTTCCATTACGTCCTCGATCGTGCCTACGTTCAAAAAGGCTTGTTCGGGGATGTCGTCCGTTTCTCCGTCCATGATCATCTTGAACCCTCGGATCGTATCTTCGATGGGGACCATGACGCCCGGCACGCCGGTGAATTGTTCCGCTACGGAGAACGGCTGTGAAAGGAAACGCTGTACACGACGGGCGCGGTTGACGGTCAGACGGTCTTCGTCGGAAAGTTCTTCCATGCCGAGGATCGAGATGATATCCTGCAACTCCTTGTTGCGTTGGAGGATTTGTTTCACACGCTGTGCCGTTTCGTAATGTTCTTTGCCCACGATCAACGGGTCCAGGATGCGCGAAGTGGATTCCAGCGGATCGACGGCCGGATAGATACCGAGTTCGGTGATCTTACGGCTCAATACCGTTGTGGCATCCAGGTGCGTAAAGGTCGTTGCCGGAGCCGGGTCAGTCAAGTCGTCTGCGGGCACATAAACTGCCTGGACGGAAGTGATGGAACCTTTCTTGGTGGAAGTGATGCGTTCCTGCATGGCTCCCATCTCGGTGGCCAGTGTCGGTTGGTAACCGACGGCAGACGGCATACGTCCCAGCAGGGCGGACACCTCCGAACCGGCTTGCGTGAAGCGGAAGATGTTGTCGATGAAGAAAAGGATGTCTTTCGTTTCTCCTTCTGCCGCCAGGTCGCGGAAAGACTCGGCGATCGTTAGTCCTGAAAGAGCTACCGAAGAGCGGGCTCCCGGCGGTTCGTTCATCTGCCCGAACACCAGTGTCGCCTGCGACTTGGCCAGTTCGTCGTAATCGATCTTGGACAAATCCCAATGACCGGCCTCCATGCTTTTCTTGAATTCTTCGCCGTATCGGATGACTCCGGACTGGATCATCTCGCGCAGCAGATCGTTTCCTTCGCGTGTACGTTCACCCACACCGGCAAAGACGGAAAATCCGTTGTTTTTTTTCGCGATGTTGTTGATCAACTCCATGATAAGGACCGTCTTCCCTACGCCGGCTCCTCCGAACAGACCGATCTTGCCTCCTTTGGAATAAGGTTCGAGTAGGTCGATCACCTTGATGCCGGTGTACAAGACTTCGCGGCTGGTCGTCAAGTCCTCGAACTTGGGCGGTTCACGATGGATCGGAAGGGATCCTTTCTTGTCGAGTTCGGTCATTCCGTCGATGGGGTTTCCCGTTACGTTCATCAAACGCCCTTTTACCTGGTCACCGACCGGCATCGTGATGGGCGAACCGTATGAAACGGCTTCCATTCCTCTCTTCAGTCCGTCTGTCGTATCCATTGCTACGGTGCGGACCGTGTTTTCCCCAATGTGCTGCTGGACTTCTACAATCAGAATCTTTCCATTGGGGCGGGTTATCTCCATTGCGTCGTGGATGCGGGGAAGCGTTATCTTTTCTTCCTTGCCATTATCGAAATGAATGTCCACGACCGGACCGATAACCTGTGAGATATAACCTTTTATTTCTCCCATACAATCTCTTTTTTCCTTAATCCTATTCAAATCTTCGGTTGCAATATTACGAATTATGAATTTCCGAAAACCGGAAATATTACTTTTTGAGTCTTTTTGTACTTAGTTAAATATTCAACTAATTTCAACATCTTCTAAAATGAACCAATCGAGTTCTGAAATGAACCAAAATAGCGGGAATAGCTTATTTTGTAAATCGTAGAGATAGAAGATTCTAAGCGAGATATGACGCTTTGCCAGTGGAAAATGGGTGAAATGTTTTACTTTGTTAAATAAAAAGGATTACTCATCTGTTTTTTCTACCTTTGTGGTCGGATTATGGTGTAACCGTATTTGCTTCCGCTGACGGTTAGTAAAAGGGAATCCGGTGAAAGTCCGGAGCTGTACCCGTAGCTGTAAGTTCTGAAACCCCGGCAAATCTTGTTGCCACTGGTGAGTCAGTTGAAAGTTTAAATGCGAATAACTACTCTCAACTTTTAATTGATTCGCTGGGAAGGCTGCCATTAGCAGGCAATTATCCATTGTCAATTGCCAATAGAAAAGGGGAGAACAAGCCAGAAAACCTGCCATTATTCAGTATCTGGTCCCTCGGGTAAAGGGATTGAAGAATCGAAAGGTATGCAGAATTTATTTATAAAACGATTGTCGGGCTTATTATGTGCTTGGCTGTTCCCGTTTGTCGCTTTGTATGCGCAGGTGGACACAACGACCTATCACCAACTTTCGGGTGTCGAAGTGCTGGGAAAGGTACGCCCTTCCACAACCCGCGAGAGCACGCCGCTCCAGGTAATGGACAAGGCGGGGATGGAACGGCTCGGCGTTCAGGACTTGTCGGAAGCGGTGAAGCGGTTCTCCGGTGTGACGGTGCAGGATTACGGAGGTATAGGAGGGTTGAAAACTGTTTCCGTCCGCAGCCTCGGCGCCAAACATACGGCTGTCAGCTACGACGGGGTGACAGTCACGGACGCACAGAGTGGCCAAGTGGATATCAGCCGCTTCTCCTTGGACAATGTCGATATGATCTCCCTATCGATCGGCCAGGCTGACGACATCTTCCAGACAGCACGGATGTATGCTTCGGCGGGGGCGTTGAGTATAAAGACTGCGGCCCCCTTGTTTAAGGAAAAATCCTATAATGCTTATGTGAAACTGAAAGGAGGTTCATTCGGATTGTTCAACCCGGTGGTACGTTATGAGCAGAGAATAGGAAATCGGTGGTCCGCATCTCTGCATGCAGATTGGTTGAGTGCAAAAGGAGATTATCCTTTTACACTGATAAACGGTAAGGAGGTTACAGAAGAAACCCGTAAGAACAGCGATGTTCAGTCTCTTCGTCTGGAAGGAAATGTGTATGGTCATTTCGGACAGGGTGGAAAACTGAATGGCAAGGTTTATTATTACGATTCGGAACGGGGACTTCCCGGTTCGGTAATTCTTTATAATAGCAATGCCCGTGAACGGGTATGGGATAATAACTTTTTTACACAGCTTCATTATGAGAACAAATGGTTTGATCGCTTGAAATTCCAGGCAAATGCCAAATACAATTATTCGTTCAGCAAGTATCGCGATATTAGCAATAAATATTCCGGAGGCAAACAGGAAGATCTGAATACTCAAAACGAATATTACGGATCGGCTGGGATTTTGTATACACCCTGTTCTTATGTCTCTTTTTCGTTGAATACGGATATCGCGCGAAATACTTTGGTAAACAATTTCGTAAATGCTCCGACTCCCAAACGTTGGACTTCACTTACTGCATTTGCTATACAATATAAAAGCCCGGTATTGACAGCTACAGCCAGTTTGCTGAGCACTTATATAACGGACAAGGTTGAGAATGGAGATAGGCCGGCAGATAAGAAAAGGCTTTCTCCGGCAGTAAGTATCTCCTGGCGTCCGTTCCAGGAACAGTCTTTTCGTATTCGGGCTTCTTATAAAGATATATTCCGTGTCCCGACTTTTACGGATCTGTATTATTTGCGTATGGGGAATGTCAATTTGAAACCGGAAAAAGCAACTCAATATAATATCGGGTTTACATGGAATGATGAGATAAGTCCTTTTATACGCCTGTTAAGTGTTTCTGTTGACGGCTATTATAATAAGGTGAGTGATAAGATTGTCGCCATTCCGAATATGTATATCTGGAAAATGATGAATATGGGAGAAGTGGAGATAAAGGGGATAGATGTAAATCTAAGTGCCAATATACCTTTATATAAGGCTTTTTCCCTCTTGTTCTTGTCCTCTTATAGCTATCAGGATGCGATCGATGTAACTGACCCGGAAGAAAAAAACTATAAGAACCAGATACCTTATACCCCACGGCATTCGGGGTCTGTTTCGGCATCATTGGAAAACCCTTGGGTGAATGTGACCTATACGCTTGTGGCAGCAGGTGACCGTTATGCCCTTCCGCAGAATATAGAGGCAAATCAAATAGATTCATATATCGAACACAGTCTTTCTGTAAACCGGAGTTTTGCATTGAAGAAGTGTACATTCAAAGTGCAGGGAGATATCCTGAATCTGACAGATAAAACGTATGACATTATTCAGTATTATCCGATGCCGGGGCGTTCATGGAGATTTAGTTTAAGTATTACATATTAATTAGATAAAATAGAAATAGTATGAAGAAGAAAAGTATTTTTTTTGTTTCAGTCCTATGTGCACTGATGTCTTTTGTCTTTACAGGATGTAAGGATGAAGATGAAAATCAGCTTACTGTTCCGACAGAAGTTGTGACTGGGGTCACTTTTACAGATACGGATCAGGTTGAAGGAGTAATTAAAGGTACATTGAAATGGACTGCCCCGGAAAATGTATCCAATATCACTAAATATGTTATTTATCTGTCTGCCGATGGAAAGGGTAGAGATACGAAATTGGGTGAAGTTGAAGTCGGAACAAACAGCTATGCTATTGAAACCAGTGTAACTGCCGATACATATATTATAGTGGTTACATGTAATGCACAGGGAGAATCAGAGGCTTTGGCAAGTCTGAAAATCCAGGACCTCACACCGGACAGCCCGGAGCCGGAGCCAGAACCTGTAGATAATGGTGGTATCTATTTTCTGAATAGTGGAAAGATGGGGAGCAACAATGCTGGCCTTTCATGTTTCAATCTGAATACGTTGACGATGACTGTTGATACTTTCATGAACGTGAATGAAAGAGGATTGGGTGACACGGCTAACGATATGATTGTATATGGTTCTAAAATGTATATAGCTGTTTATGGTTCCAGCATTATCGAAGTGACAGACTTGAGTGGTAAATCTATCAAACAGATCAAATCGAGTGGTGATGCCTTATTACCTCGTTTCTTTACAGCTAATGAAGGAAAAGTATATGTGTCCTTGTATGATGGTTATGTAGCCCGTTTGGATACGGCATCTTTAGAAATTGAACAGAAAGTAAAAGTTGGCCGTAATCCGGAGCAATTGGTAGTTGCCAATAATAAATTATATGTGGCGAATTCCGGTGGTTTGGATTATAATACTCCGGTTGGGTATGATAAGACTGTATCTGTTGTCGATTTAACATCTTTCCAAGAGACGAAGAAGATCGAAGTGGTAACAAATCCTGTAAACTTGGTGACAGACAACCAGGGAGATGTTTATTTGGTTTCTATGGGTGATTACGGTGCTATTCCGAATACTTTCCAACGTATCGATAGCGAGACGGATGAAGTCACGACTATTACGGAAACGAATGCGACAGAAATGGCTTCTGTCGGTGATAAGCTTTACATGATCTATTCACAGTATGATGCAAACTGGAACCAGGTTATCTCATTTATTTCTTATGATGCAATAAATGAGAAGGTTATTTCAGATAACTTTATCACGGATGGAACCTCTATTGATAAACCTTATAAAATCGGAGCTGATCCGACGACCGGTTATATTTATATTACTGCTTCCGATTATAAGACGAATGGCGATGTGTATGCATTTGATGCGAGTGGTAAGAAGTTATTCCAGTTTGAAGTTGGTTTAAATCCTGTTAAGGCTGTATTTGTAAAACGATAAAAATGAAGTTGCTTGCTTCTTTCCTTTTACTCTGCCTCACGTTAAGTTGTAATATGAGGCAGAGTTCCCATTCCGAAGAATCCCTCTCCTCCGACACCATTCGCTACGCCCAAGGTTTTACAGTGCATCATTTCGATGGTTATACGGCTGTTGAAGTGAGCGATCCGTGGGACAGCACACGTCTGTTGCAACGGTATCTTTTAGTTGACCGGGAGCGGCCTGTTCCCGGAAATCTCCCGAAAGGGACGGTCGTGCAGGTTCCGGCGCAGAATGTCGTGGTTTATACATCGGTGCATGCGGCTATTATCGACCAGTTAGGTGAGACAGGGCGGATCATAGGCGTTTGCGAGCCTCGTTATATGGACACCCCTGCTATCCGGGAAGGGCTGAAAGCTGGACGGATTGCCGATATGGGAGAGGCGACTGCCCCTAATGTGGAACTGATGATTGACAAAGGCGCCGAGCTTGTGATCGTTTCTCCTTTCCAGAATAGCGGTTACGGACCTGTCGAGAAACTGGGAATCCCCATTATCGAAGGGGCCGATTATATGGAGTCGCTACCTTTGGGACGTACCGAATGGATTCGTTTCTACGGGATGTTGTTCGGTAAGGAGGCGTTGGCCGATTCTATTTTCAGGAATACGGAGAAAAACTATCTCGATCTGAAACGGTTGATCACGGCCGATATGCCTCGTCCGACCGTTATCTCCGAAAAGAAGTTCGGTTCTTCCTGGTTTATGCCGGCGGGAGAAAGTTATATCGCCAATCTGTATGCCGATGCCGGAGCCGATTATGTTTTCAAGGAACTCCCCGGAGCCGGAAGTACACCTTTGGCTTTCGAGACAGTGCTCGACCAGGCTATCCATGCCGATATGTGGCTGATTAAATATAATCGGTCCGAAGACATGACCTACGATGATCTGCGTGCCGAATATACGCCGTACGAAAACTTCGACGCCTTTAAGAACCGTCGGATCTATTCCTGTAATACGGGGCTTGTCCCTTATTATGAGGAATTCCCTTTGCATCCCGATTACTTGTTGAAAGACTTGATCTGGGTTTTCCATCCGGAATCGCTGCCTGGTTATACTCCTCGTTATTATCGGAAGATGCAGGACTGATTACAATAAAAACTTTTGAAAAATAATCCTTTATCTGACTATATATGTGCTTGTTGCATAGTAAATCGCAGATGAGGGATTTTTTATAGACTCGTGTCAATCTTGGAGATAAGGGGATTTGGATACCCCTGTGTGATGTGAAATGCTTGTTTTACATATCTGGGACGCTTGTTTGTCAATGATTTTACAAGTGTTCTACAATTGGCAAGCAAGAACAAAGGTATGACTCCCGTTGTAGTGTCTTGCAGCTTTTCTCCTTATTGATTGGTGCTAATGAATCAATAATTCTTCATTTTATACCGAGGGATAATGCCTTGCTATGTTGTTTCTATTTATATCTTTGTCTTCATCTAAGAAAACATATTTATGAAAAGGAAATCGTATACTGATGCGCTTACCACATTGGCAAAAGGAACGGATGCCGGCTTGTACCGGCTGATCCCGGAAAGAGTAGAGATCGTAAACAGTGAAGAAGAAGTGCAGGAAATCCTGGCCGAGTGTCGGGTTATCGGTAAGCCTTTGACTTTTAAAGCAGGAGGTACATCATTGTCGGGGCAGACCATTACGGACTCCGTCCTCGTGGAGATCGGTCCCGATTTCGGGAAGATAAAGATTTCGGAAGACGGACGGTCGGCTACTTTTCCTTGCGGGATTACCGGCGATCATGCCAACCGGCTGTTGAAACGTTACGGGAGGAAGTTGGGACCGAGCCCGGCTTCCATCAAATCGGCCCGTATCAGTGGGATCGTGGCCAACAATGCCAGTGGTTCAAGTTATGGTATTACCTATAATTCCTATCATATGGTCCGCAGTATGCGTTTGATCCTGACGGACGGAACTTTGCTCGATACCGCTTCGGCCGAAAGCCGGAGACATTTTGTCGAGAGCCATCCCGAATGGGTGGACGGTTTGCTTGCACTCCGGGAAAGGGTGAAGCAAAATCCGGAGATGGAGGCCCGCATACGTCATAAATACGAACTGAAGAATACTTGCGGGTACGGAGTTAATTCGTTGGTCGACTATGACGATCCGGTCGATATCCTGATGCATCTGATGATTGGTTCGGAGGGAACGCTCGGTTTTATTTCGGAAGTGACCTTTGAGACAGTCCCTGACCTGAAACTGAAAGCTTCGGCTTTGCTTTACTTTCCCTCTATCCGCGAAGCTTGCCAATCTATTCTACCGCTTCGCGAGTGCAGTGTTTCGGCTGCAGAATTGATGGACCGCAATGCCCTCCGTGCTGTCGAGAACGAGCCGGGGATGCCTGAAACGCTCCGGACTTTGCCGGATGAGGCGGTCGCCCTCTTGATCGATACCTCTGCCAATGACAAACAGACGTTACAAAAGCAGTTTGCCGAGATTGAAGAGAAGCTTTCATCCGTACATACACTTTACCCGGTTTCTTTTACCACCGATCCGGAGTTGTATGCCACTTACTGGCGTGTCAGGAGCGGCCTGTTTACTTCGGCTGCGGCAGGACGTCCGCGGGGGACGGTGTCCATTATAGAAGATATTGCTTTCCGGGGAGATGTCTTGGGAGACGCCCTGACCGATGTACGCGAGGTGCTTGCCAGACACCATTATCCCGATGCTGTGATGTGGGGACATCTGTTAGATGGAAATGTTCATTTCACTATTTTCCCGGATGTCAACCGCTCGGAAGGGGTGGAGGGGTATGCCGCCTTTATGCAGGAACTGACCGACACGGTGCTTCGCCATGACGGTAGCCTGAAAGCCGAACACGGGACGGGGCGCAATATGGCTCCGTTTGTCCGCCAGGAATGGGGAGACGATATCTACCTGTTGATGAAAGATATCAAGAAGCTGTTGGATCCACAGAACCTGTTGAACCCTGGTGTGCTGATCAACGACGATCCGCAAGTGTTCATCAAGAACCTCAAGCGGATGCCGCTGGCAAACGATCTGATAGACCGTTGTATCGAATGTGGTTTCTGCGAAGTACAATGTCCGGCACGCAACCTGACGATCACGCCCCGTCAGCGTATCGTGATTTACCGTACCTTGTCGGCGATGGCGGAAAGGGGTGAGACAGGTACTCCCCGTTATGCCGGACTAAAAAAAGCTTTTCAATACAAGGGGAATGAAACGTGCGCTACGGACGGTCTTTGTGGAACGGCTTGTCCGGTCGGCATCAATACCGGTTTGCTGATAAAGGAACTACGATGGAAAGAGAACGGGAAGGCTGCGGAACGAATCGCTTCTTTTATTGCGAAAGACATGGATTCGGTCACGAATGCGTTGCGTCCTATGCTTTCCTTTGCGCATGGTGTTTCCAAAGTGATCGGTTATGGAACGATGGAAGGAATTACGCGTGGCTTGTTCCGGATCAGTGGTCATCGTTTTCCGCTCTGGACGCGGTATACGCCGTCAGGGGCTCGCAAACTTGATTATACGACCGAAACACGGCTTCCGGGACAGCCCGAAATGGTCTATTTCCCTTCCTGCATTACCCGTACGATGGGGCCTTCTGCTGATTATGATGATAAAGCGGGAGTGACGGAAAAGACGATTTCCCTGCTTCATAAGGCCGGATTCGCCATCCGTTATCCGGAAAATATCCACCGTCTGTGTTGTGGTATGGCTTTCAGCAGCAAAGGTTTCCGCCGGCAGGCCAAAGAGAAGGAGGACGAACTGAACGAGGCCTTGCTGAAAATCAGTGACAACGGAGCTTTGCCGATTCTTTGCGATATGAGTCCTTGCCTACTCCATATGCGTGAGACGCTGGATAAGCGGTTGCACCTTTATGAACCGGTCGAATTTATTTATGACTTCATGCTGGACCGGTTGGAGTTCAGCCCTCTGCCTATTACAGTTGCCGTCCATAGCACGTGCAGCACTACGAAAATGGGAGTGACAGCCAAGTTGCAGGCACTTGCCGGCATGTGTGCCGCCAAAGTCGTTTCGCCGATGGAGGTGACTTGTTGCGGATGGGCGGGTGACCGGGGTTTCTTCTATCCCGAACTGAACGCTTCCGCTCTGCGGATGTTGCCCACAAGCCTGGAAGAGGCCACCGAAGGGTACAGTAACAGCCGGACCTGTGAAATCGGTCTGACGATGAACAGCGGCATCTCTTATAAGTCGATTGTTTATCTGGTGGACAAGGTTACCCGGAAGAAGGAAGAGCTTTAAAATAAAATCCCCCCGTACTCTTACAAGCGAGTCGGGGGATTTTCAGTTTGGCATTTTTATTATAGGGAGTTGTTTAGGTTATCATGCCCAGCCGTTCAACATTCCGTAGAAATACATGGGTTTCAGGAAATAAACTTTCAACAGCCATGCAGCCCAAAGTTCCTTCGATGTGTCAAGCATCGTGAACGGGAACGAATTTTTCGCTTCTTTCTTATAGTCGAACTCGCACAGGAGTACATGCCCGTAGTCCGTTACGATCGGGCAGGCGGCATATCCGTCGTATTTCTCTGCCGGCTCTTTGCCTTCCATCAGCGAAATCAGGTTCTTGGCGGCGATAGGCACCTGCTTGCGGATGGCGGCGGATGTCTTGCTGGTCGGAATTCCGGCTACGTCTCCTAAGGAAACGATATTCGGATATGTCTTGTGTACCAGCGTTTCTTTGTCTACCATCACCCAGGCATCGGCGGCCAATTTTCCTTCCGTCCATCCCAGGCCGGCTTCTTTTACGAAATCGGGAGCAGACATCGGCGGCGTGAAATGCAGGAAGTCATAATCTTCTACAAACGGCGTGTAGACTTTCTGATCGCCCACTGTTTCGATTTTCTCGAAATGAACCTGCTTGGCAGCCGTGTCTACGCCTTTCACGCGTACATTCAAGTTGATAGGAATGTTGCGCTCCTTGTAGATTTCCAACAAGCGGGGAGTGAAAAACGGCACGTCATACAGTTCTTTGGATGCAGTGTAAAAATTCAGGTCCACTGTCTCGCGTGTACCCTGCTTGCGGGTATAATGTTCTGTCAACAAGCAAATTTTCTTGGGAGCACCCCCGCATTTGTGCTTGGTATAAGTATCTGTGTAGATTCCACGTCCGCCTGTCTTGGAGAATTCCTGTATGGCTTTCCAAGTCTTTTGTGCACCTTCGAAGTCGTAGATGCTGTGGGCGTTTCCTTGTCCAAGTGTCGCTTGCGTGATACCTTCCACCTTTTCCCAGTTGATTTGGATTCCGGGAGTCAAGACCAGGAAGTCGTAGGCGATCTTTCCGTTATTTTTAGTTGTTACCTGATTCCATACGGGATCGACGGCGGCAACAGAATCTTTAATCCATTTGATATCGCTGGGCATACAGTCCTCCTGCTTTCTCCAGACATCATCCGGTTGGTACACACCCGATGCGATCAGGGTGAAGCCCGGTTGATAAAACTGACGGTCACTGGGATCGATCAAAGTGATATCCGGCTTGTCCAACCAGCTCTTTAAACGGGCAGCCATACTGATACCGGCAGCACCTCCGCCGATAATTACAATTTTACCTTTGGCTTTGCTTGAAAATGCTTTTGCCTTTTGTGTACTTGCAGCGGTCAGCAACCCGGCCATTGCCATCAGTTTGAAAAAGTGGCGGCGGTCGATACCTTTCTTCTCAAACGCCTTTAATTGATCTTCCAGTTCGTGTTTCATCATGTCTAAAAAATTAGATTTTAGTCACAAAGAAAAGATAATCCGCAGGGGCGTACAAAGAAAGGACTACTACATAGCTTGCGCAAGTGTTTTGAGTGGAAAGAAATACTACAACATTACTTTCTCATGTTCTTTTATGTTGTGTATAATTAGTTGGTATATAATTACATATAAGATGTGGGTTTCTGAGAAAATATTTTCAGAAGCCCATTAGGAAATCGACAAGATTCGTATCCCCTTCCAGCTCCAAACGTTTCCTCAAACGGTATCGACGCAGCTCTATCGCCCGTACGGATACGTTCATGAGGGACGCGATTTCCTTCGTGGAGAGATTCATGCGGAGCAGACAGCAGATGCGGAGATCGCCTGTCGTGAGATCACTGTATCGCTGCCTGAGGCGGTCCATGAAATTCTGGTGCGTACTGTTGAAATAGCTTTCAAACAGTACCCAGTCCGCCTGGTTGTTCAAAGTCTCTTCCATCAAAGTTTTCATGCGGATGTAGAGTTTGTTCGGATAACGTTCACCCAGCGTCTCCTTCTGCTTTTCCAGTTCTTCCAACAGGCTTTGGACGGCCTGGTTGCGTTTGACAAGGGCTGTAGTCTGGAGTGTCAGCTCGTTATTTTTGTTTTGCAGCTCGGCTTCGAGCATCTGGTTTTTTATGAGCTGCATCTGCTGTTGTTCGGCCTGCCGTTCGGCTTCGGCTTTTTCCTGTTCTTCCTTATGCAGGTTTCTCAGGTTGTAGCGGAGCACGGCCTGCACGAGGAACCAGACGAGTGCGATATAGACCAGCCACGCCCATACGGTGTTATACCAGGGAGGACGGACTTCGATGGGGAGTGTGAGTTCGGGATAGGGCCCCTTGATGACATATTTGCGGACTTTTAATTCATACCTCCCTTCCGGTAATTGCAGGAAAGTGATTTTCCCGTCGTGTTGCCAGGCAGACCAGTCCGAAGATACGCCTTCGATCTTGTAACTGATCTGGTGGTTGGAGGTGAATATTGTGGTGCCTGCCCAGACATTGAATTCCTGGAAGTCGTGTGGGAGAGAAATGTGCTGCGTGTTGATCGGCAGGCGATGGATGCCGGAAGCATCGACATATTCAAGTCCCGAAATCTTCAGGGGAGTGCTGCCCAGACTGTTGCCGATCAGTTCCCGGATGTTGATCAATAAAGCCCCTTGCATGGCGGAGACCAAGACCAGCGAATCGTTTAAAGGGATGATCCGTTTGCCCCTCGTCACGAGGTTCATATTGTAATTGTCGAAGAGCAGGCGGCATTTCAATGTCCCGATGCCGTCTGCCACGTGAAACAATCCGGCTTCGTTTCCGATGGAAAGCCAGTAGAGGTCGTCACCGGCCGGGTAAACGAGTCCGGCTTGGGCGAATATTCCCAATGCTTCCGTGTTCCGGAATAATTGCTTGACGTCCGGTGCGGGGGCTTTGTCGGTTTTGAGACAAGGTTGTGCTTCGGCTTCGTTTACGGGAACGAAAGGACTTGTGGCTCCTAATGAGCGTTTGAAATAACCGAGGTTGGTCTGGATATACAATTCTTCGCCATCCAATCCGGCATTCGCCAGTTTGCCGATCGCGCTTCTTTTCCCTAATAAGGTGATCGGGGGATCGAAAGAGATTTGTGATAATCCGTTGTCGAGCGCCACCCAGATTTGTCGTGTGTCTTGTACACAGATAAAGCGGACGATGTTGTCTTGTAGCTGGTTCTGCAGAGACAGATGTTGCAGGATCGTACCGTCGGAATCCGTGATATATAATCCTTGTGTCAGGGTGCCGATGAAAAAGAGCGTTCCGTTGGTCGCAAAGGCGCTCGGTTGTGCGTCCTGTATTTCTTTGGGTAAAGTAAAAGGTGTTTCAACGGCTGGTGGGGTGAAGCGGACTTCTGGCGGAACCGTGTTTAGCGGGCGGTATCGAAGGGTTCCGTCCTTGTCGTATGTCCAGCTTCCCAGCATCGTCTCGTTGCGGGTGTAAATCGTGTCGTTGTAGTTGGTTATGCCGGTCACCTCTTCCTGTCCCGGCAGTGAATAGAGTCTCCAGGTATTGCCGTCGAAAGCAAGCAGGCCGGAATTGTTGGCGACATACAGCATACCGTCGGGTGTTAGCGAAAAGCCCCAGTTCTGGCAACTCGCCTTATAATCGTCGACCGTATAATTTTTTACGAATACATAGGGAAATCAATCAGATTTTTATAGGGCCGGTTTTAATGCGATCCCGCGTCAAGCGCGGGAACAGGATAGTTTCGACACACCTCCCTGAATTGTGCTGCAAATATACTTAAATTCTTATTTATTTGTATTCCTGCCAGCTCTTAATCTGGATGCCTTTTTCATCCATATTGCAGAAAGCGCTGATGAAGGCACTTGCCAAACGGGCGTTGGTGATCAACGGAATGTTGTGATCGATCGCCGCACGACGGATCTTGTAGCCGTTGGTCAGCTCGCGCTTGCTGTGGTCCTTCGGTATGTTGACAACCAGTTCGAACACGTGCTGACTGAACATATCCATAATGTTCAGGTCGCCCTGTTCGTCCGGCCAGCAAACAGCTGTCGCAGGGATACCGTTTTCATTCAGGAATTTAGCTGTTCCGGCTGTTCCGTAGATGTTGTAACCTTTGGCTGCCAGCATGTGGCAAGGTTCCAGCAGTTCGGCTTTGCTCTTGGCGGCACCGGAAGAGACTAACACGTTCTTCTGCGGGATTCTGTTTCCGACAGCCATCATGGCAGAAAGCAGTGCTTCGTCGAAGTCGTCGCCGATACAACCTACTTCACCTGTAGAGCTCATATCTACGCCCAGTACAGGGTCAGCCTTGTGTAGACGGGCGAATGAGAACTGCGAAGCCTTCACGCCGATCCAGTCGATGTCGAATGCGCTCTTGTCCGGTTTGGTGTAAGGAGCATCGAGCATGATACGGGTAGCCGTTTCGATAAAGTTGCGTTTCAGAACTTTGGATACGAACGGGAAGCTGCGGGATGCACGCAGGTTACATTCGATTACCTTCACGTCGTTGTTCTTGGCTAGGAACTGGATGTTGAACGGTCCGCTGATATTCAACTCTTTGGCGATCATCTTGCTGACCTTCTTGATGCGGCGGGCTGTTTCGAAGTAGATCTTCTGTGCCGGGAATACCAATGTCGCGTCACCGGAGTGAACACCGGCAAACTCGATATGTTCGGAGATGGCATATTCAACCACTTCGCCGTTCATGGCTACCGCGTCGAATTCGATCTCTTTCGCTCCCTGCAGGAATTCGGAAACGACTACCGGATATTCTTTGGAAACCTTGGCTGCCAGGTTCAGGAATTCGATCATCTGTTCCTTGTTGTGGCATACGTTCATGGCTGCGCCGGAAAGCACGTAAGACGGACGGATCAGAATCGGGAAACCTACCTTTGCGATAAAGGCGTCGATCTCTTCCATGCTGGTCAACTCGGCCCAACGTGGCTGGTCGATACCTAACGTATCCAGCATCGCGGAGAATTTATGACGATTTTCGGCACGATCGATCGACAGCGGCGAAGTACCCAATACTGGGACGTTCTGACGGTACAGCTTCATGGCAAGGTTGTTCGGGATCTGTCCGCCTACGGACACGATTACGCCCTTCGGCAGTTCTAAGTCCATGACGTCGAGTACACGTTCGAACGACAGTTCGTCGAAGTACAGGCGGTCGCACATATCATAATCGGTGGAAACCGTTTCCGGGTTGTAGTTGATCATGATGGATTTGTAGCCTAACTTGCGGGCTGTCTGTGCGGCATTCACCGAACACCAGTCGAACTCTACGGAAGAACCGATGCGATAAGCTCCCGAACCTAAGATCACGACACTCTTGTCGTTCGGATAGTAAGAGATATCGTGCTGGCTACCGTCGTATGTCATATACAAGTAGTTCGTCAGTTCGGGATGTTCCGAGGCGATCGTATTGATGCGTTTTACGCTCGGTAGGATACCTAATTTCTTACGCAGGTTACGCACGCGGATGTTTTCCTTTTCCATGTTGCCTTCCGGATTTTCAACATAGCGGGCGATCTGGAAGTCGGAGAATCCCAGGCGTTTTGCTTCCTTCAGCACATCTTCCGGCAGATCCTCGATCTTATTGTAGGCAGACAGTACTTTCGTATAGTCTACGATGTTTTTCAGTTTTTCCAGGAACCACGGGGTGATTTTGGATAGTTCGTGTATGCGGTCTACCGTGTAGCCTTCTTCAAGCGCTTTGGCTACGGCGAAAATACGCAAGTCGGTCGGGTTGGCCAGTGCGTCGTCCAGGTTGTCGAATTCCACGTCGTTATTGCCGACGAAGCCGTGCATGCCCTGTCCGATCATGCGCAGACCTTTCTGCATGATTTCCTCGAAGCTCTTACCGATCGACATGATCTCGCCGACAGACTTCATGCTCGAACCGATCAGACGGCTTACACCGACGAACTTGGTCAAGTCCCAACGCGGGATCTTCACGATCATGTAGTCTACTTCCGGTGCTTTATAGGCGGAGTTGGGGGTTCCCATTTCGCCGATTTCGTCAAGGCTGTAACCCAGCGCCAACTTGGCTGCCACGAATGCCAGCGGATAACCGCTCGCTTTGGAGGCAAGTGCGGAAGAACGGCTCAGGCGGGCGTTTACTTCGATCACGCGGTAGTCACAAGTCTCGGAGTTGAATGCGTACTGGATGTTACATTCGCCGACGATACCTAAATGGCGGATCGTCTTGGTCGAAAGTTCTTTCAGCAGATCCAGTTCTTTGTCTGTCAGTGAACAGGTAGGAGCGACAACGATACTTTCGCCGGTATGTACGCCTAACGGGTCCACATTTTCCATGCTTACGACCGTGAAGCAGTGGTCGTTCTTGTCGCGGATTACTTCAAATTCGATTTCCTTCCAGCCTTTCAGCGATTCTTCCACCAATACCTGGGGAGAATAGGCGAAAGCGCTTTCTGCCAGCGAACGCAGTTCGGCCTCGTCCTTGCAGATACCGCTACCCATACCGCCCAATGCGTATGCGGAACGGATCATAACCGGGAAACCGATCTCGTAAGCCGCCTTTACGGCGTCTTCCAGGTTTTCGACAGCGTGGCTGACCGGAGTTTTTACTGCTATCTCGTCAAGTTTCTTAACAAACAGGTCGCGGTCTTCTGTGTACATGATTGCTTCGACCGAAGTTCCCAGTACTTTTACACCATATTTGGCCAGTGTTCCGCTGGTATACAGTTCGGTTCCGCAGTTCAGGGCAGTCTGTCCGCCAAAAGCCAGCAGGATACCGTCCGGTTGTTCTTTTTTGATCACTTCTTCAACAAAATAAGGAGTGATCGGCAGGAAATACACCTTGTCGGCTACCCCTTCTGATGTTTGAATGGTTGCAATGTTCGGATTGAGCAATACGGTGCTGATTCCTTCTTCTTTCAGCGCCTTCAATGCTTGTGAGCCAGAGTAGTCAAATTCTCCGGCCTGTCCGATCTTCAGGGCACCCGAGCCCAGAACAATCACCTTTTTGATACCACTTTTCGACATAGTAATTTGGGTTGTTTAATTTATTGATTTTATAGAATGTTATAATTGTCTTACGAGATCATAAGGCACAAAAAAAATGCGTTAGTAAAAATAACTAACGCATCCTATATAACCAAATGATAATCCTTTAAAATAAAGAAATGAGCTTCATTGTCCGACATATAACCGGAAAAGTATGCTGGATTATCCTTATGTGCCTTCTGTGTCATGAAACTCTATCTTCAAAATTTCGGCAAAGATAAGGCTTATATTTTAAATATGCAAGAGGTTCAGACTGTCTCTTTTTTGAAAAACACCCTTTAGGCCAATAGGACAATCGCGTCAAAAGATTCTTTTCCGACTATCTTTTACTAATTGTCATTTTGACAACCTAATCAGGGTATTTACTATCAAATAGAATGTTAAAAAATATTACCCTTGCGGGTAATTTCCAAAAGATGCCCTACTAATTCAAATTAGATGGGATAGAGGTATCGTTTTGATAATTTTATTTTCCTATCTTTACCTCATCAATCATTCAAATAATTCTGATATTATGAATAAGACGCTTTATCTCATTTTTACTTGTCTCCTTCTGTGTGCCGGCACCCGTCTTGCCGCCCAGACTTTTGATTATGATCGGGTGAGCGGCCATCCCCGCTTGTTGATGAAGCAGGGCGAGGAGCGGCAGATACGGGAAAGCCTGAAAGATAATCCCGAAATGCAGCGCGTCTATAATCAGATTGTCGGAGAAGCCGACCGGTTGTTGGTCTGCCCGACGCTGACGTATAAGAAAGAGGGACGCCGTCTGTTGGCCGTTTCCCGTGAAGCGTTGAAGCGTATTTTCGACCTTTCATTTGTGTATCGGATGACCGGCGAAGATAAATACCGTCTGCGTGCCGAGCAGGAGATGGTGTCTGTCTGCTCGTTTGACGACTGGAACCCATCTCATTTTCTGGATGTCGGCGAGATGACGATGGCGGTTGCGATCGGCTATGACTGGCTGTTCGATAAGCTGTCTCCGGAGACAAGGAGATTGGCACGTGAATCGATTCTTCAGAAAGGTTTTGCTCCGTCGAACGACAAACAATATAACTGGTTTCTGAAAGCGGAAAACAACTGGAACCAGGTTTGCAATACCGGTTTGGTATATGGAGCCCTTGCCCTTTTGGACTCGGATGGCAAGGAGGCGGCTACTGTCATCGAACGGGCTATGTCGTCTGTCCCCCTGTCGATGAAAGTGTATGCCCCTGACGGCAACTATCCGGAAGGATATAATTATTGGGGATATGGGACGAGTTTCAACGTGATGTTGATCGCCGCGCTGGAATCGGCTCTCGGTTCGGACGGTGGGCTGAGTACGGTGGAGGGCTTTATGCCTTCGGCCCGCTTCATGCAGTATATGGCAGGGACGACCGGTCTTGCCTTCAATTTCAGTGATGCACGCGAAACGACTCAATCTTTTCCGGCCATGTTTTGGTATGCATCCAAATTGGGCGATCCTTCCTTGCTCTGGAACGAAAAAATATTCCTGACACGCGAGGATACGCATTTTACTGCGGAGGAAGAGCGTTTCTTGCCGATTATCCTGATCTATGGTTCCCGTTTCGATATGAAAGAAGTGACGCCGCCTGTCTCGAAAATCTGGACCGGACATGGAAAAGTGCCTGTAGCCCTGATCCGTACCGGATGGGACAAAGGAGAAGGTTTTTATGTCGGGATAAAAGGAGGAACGGCTTCGGCCAACCATGCCCATATGGATGCCGGCTCATTTGTGTTCGAAGCTCTGGGAGTACGCTGGGCGCAAGATTTGGGTATGCAGGAGTATTATTCGCTGGAAAAGGAGGGGGTGCGTTTGTGGAACGGTAATCAGGACGGGCAACGTTGGGATGTCTTCCGCTATAATAACTTTGTACATAATACGTTGACGGTGAACGGAGAGAAACACCAAGTAAAAGGAACGGTCCCGATCCTTGCTACCTATACGAAAGATGCACGGTTAGGGGCCAGTTTGGATATGACTTCACTGTTCGGCGGTAGTCTGAAAAAAGCGACACGCGAGGTCGTGCTTGTGAAGGAGCGGTATTTGCAGGTAACGGATCAGGTGCAGGCTGCCGGCAAACCGGCTTCCGTCCGGTGGACAATGGTCACATCCGCCACTCCTAAGTTGCTCGATCCTCACACGATGGAGTTGACGAAAGAAGGTAAGAAATTACATGTGATTATCGATAGCCCTTCGGCTGCTGTCTTTTCGGTGGTCGATAATGTTCCGTCTCACAGCTACGATGCTCCTAATCCCGGTTCTGTCCGGATTGTTTTTGATGCTGATGTGAAGGCCGGTCGGAAAGAAACTTTGAAAGTGCGTCTGGTTCCGGTTGTGGAATAATATATGAATGTACCGATATGCCGGGGTACGACAATACCGGTGAATGGGCATATCGGTATGCTTCAATTCCTGTTTGTTATTTACCGAAATCCCAGTTCCTGATGATTTGCAATATTTCCTCTTTCATCTCCTTCGTTATGTTGTTTTGTGTACTGGGCTGGAAGGCGAGAAACCTTTTGGCAGCCTTATGGAATTTGTCCGGATGTGAAAAAGAGGGGTGCGTATACAGTTTGGCGAGCAAGAAGTAGGTATATCCGTGTTCTGGCAGGATTCGACTGATTTCCAGTAGGTAACTTTCTGCTTTCTGGTATTGCTTGATCGCCTCTTCGTTTTCTGCAATTGCATAGTACAGTTCGGGAGCCGCACTTAGCTTTAAAGCCCTGTCCAACCACTTGATGGCAATATCGTGCTGCCCGGTCTTATAGAAACATTCTGCTCCTTCGTATAGGAAATCTGTTCGGTGGTATAACTGGACAAACAGGTCGGTATACCGGCTGGCTGCTTGTTCGTATGCCTGATCGTGATATAATTCCTGAAGCGTCTTCCATTCCTTATAGCTATAGTAGGTATCTTTCTGTCCATAGAAAAGAATGCAGGTGAGGGCGGCAGCGATGGCGCTGATATACGGGATGCTCCTCTGTGCCCGTTGCTTGTCGTGCTTCGGATTGGTCACACATATGACAGTCAGGAATAAGAGCAGGACCCAATAAGTCGGGAGTTGGAGCGGATAGGAATAAAGGGCGAAGATTCCGAGCGCCAGAATTCCGCCGGATGCTCCTATTTGTCTGTGTCTGATACCGTAATAGAGAGAAAATGCCAGCCAAAAGATAAAGAGTAGCAAGCCTGTAATACCTAACTCAAGTCCTATCTGCAGATATTCGTTGTATGCATACCGGGGACAGGTTGCGGTCTGTTTTTCTTTGGAAGAGGCGGTATCGGTTTCGAAATAGGCGGATTGTCCCTTTGCGTATGTGGCAGGAAAGCCGCCTATGCCCGTGCCGGTTACCGGATGTTCCATAATGGCCTGCGTCGTGATATTCCAGATCAAAAGCCGGCGGTCTCCAGCCTGGGCTTTTTGGATATTTCCGACTAGGATGATTGCCGCGATGATAACAAACAGAATAATCGAAGAGATGGCGAACAGTTGGATATGTTTCTGTATGGCTTCTTTCGTCTGTTTCCATCCGATCATCTTCATCCAGCAAACCCAGATCCCGGAAAGAATGGCAGCCATCCATACAGGTTGGTCGGTTTTGAATAGTAAGGCCGTGATAATCAAAGCAGCTCCGAGAATAGAAAAATAGAACAGGAAGGTACGGGATTCCCATAAAGCGACTTTGTCACAATTCTTAAAACGGAGTAACGTATTCAGGCAGACCGGGAAAATGACCGCGATATAGCCGTAGAAAGGTTCCGGTTTCAGCGATGTTTCAAGCAGTCTGAAGACCGGATGGGTGATGGGAGCAGGATCGATAGAATGGCTGATCCCCCAGATGGCTGGAACGATTCCGGTGAATATGATGATCGTAATGAAAAACGGGCGTAATTCCTGGTGTGCCTGTAAAGCACCTCTGAGCATAAACCAGAGGGCGACTAGCTGGGCGATGAAAAGGAAACGTTCCGGTTGAAGATTCTCGTCTTTGTCGTAAGAAACCAGTACGATACCGAATAGGAGCAACAATAAGGCATCCGGTAATGAAAAGATAAAACGGCTTTTCCTTGTTGTAAATTCCATAAGTAGAACCCCACCGGCTAATAAGAGAGATGTGAAATGAAACCAGCAAACTTTTCCGGACAGCGTGCTGTCTGCTAATTCCGGATTCATGGCGAAGATTATACACAATAGTAACATTCCACTCGTTGCGAGTAAAAGTAATCTCAGATAACTAAAAAAATTATTCATAATTATATTTATTAAAATGTGAAAAAAACTCTGCGTTCTGTGGGTTGAGAGGCAGAGACCTTCTCACAGCTTATCTATCAGGCATTGCCAAATAGATGGCAAGGAAATGGACCGATGCAAGTATACCCTATTTAAACAGAAAGAGAAGCCTGTGTGTTTTCCTTTTGGAAAGAAAGATTGGAACAGGCCTAAAGAGGTTGCAAAAGTAGATTTTGCTTTATTGAAGAGCAGATGTTAGAGTTGACATTTTGTTGACAATGTACAAACGGCGGGCATACAAAATATTTTAACGAGAAACGATAATCTCTATTTGAGTGGTAGGAGTTAAGGTTCGGGTTGTTTTTTCAATGTGAAAAGAGGCAGATAGAGGAAGATCCCCAAGATGGACATGGCGAGCCCGCCGATAGTACCGGCGGCCAGTGGAAACCAAAATGCTTCCTTATCCGGGCCTAACATGAACGGAATGAAACCTAAGATGGTCGAAACGACTGTGAGGAAAATGGGGGTGATCTTCGCATTCCAGGCTTTCAGATATGCCTTGTAGGGCGACATCAACGGCTTACGCTGCCGGATTTGGTTGTATTCATTCAAAATGTAGATACTTGCGTTTACGGTTATACCGCACAGCAGGACGAAGGAGGCAAATCCTCCTTGGTCGAAATTCAGTTTGAACCAATAGAACGTGAGGAATACGCCGATGTAGGAGATCGGTATCACAAAGATAACGGCCAACGGCTGTTTCAGCGAATTGAACAGGATGCTGGTGGTAAAGAAAATAATGACGATGATCAGCAATAACAGAAGATATTGTTTATTGTCCTTCTTGTCCCAGTACCAGTAAGTGCTGTCCGACTTGGCTGTATATCCCATCGGCAGTATGGCGTTGATTTCTTTCAGGTCGCGTTCCTGTATCTTGTTTCCTTGGTTAGAAGCCCCGATATACTCGTATTGCAGGCAGAGGCGGTATTGCTGGTTTACCTTGCAGACTTTTTGTGGCATCTGTCCTTTTTCGACACTGGCAAGCTCTGCTAACTTGTAAGGCTTGCCGTCGATCGTCTGTGGGACATACTGCATGCTCCACACATCGTATTCCTGTGACTGGCGGGAGGAGAGTTTCAGCTTCTCCGTCTCTTCGTTGACGACGATCGTCCCGGTATAAATGTCTTTCCCGAAAACGGGGTTGATGGAGGCGAACAGGTCGATCGGCTGTATGTCTTCCTGGGCCAGCCGGGCTTTGTTGAGATTGAAGTAGAACTCCTGATAGTCGTCTTTCCACCACGAGAACTCCGAATTGATTAGCACCTCTTTGATACGGCGGTGGGTGAGCAACTTGGCTTTCAGCCGTTCGGCCCATTCGTACAGCTCGTCGTAGTTGTAACCGTACATCTCGATGCGGAAAGAGCCGGCTCCTTCGCGTACATCGTTGCTGAATCCCTGGTCTTGCAAGCCGTAGACTTGCCAGCTGCCACCCCCTAACTCGAGTGCTTTGCTGATAATCTTGCTTTTCAGGGTGTATGGGAAACCGCTCCGTTCGCTCTCTTTCGTGAAGTAGATACGGATACCGGCTTGACGTGCACTGTAGACATTGGTCTGGAATTGCCGTATCTCTTTGAAGGTGCTGAGATAGGCCTCCATTCGTCCCATCAGGGTATTCATTTGTGACAAGGTCGTCCCATTCGGGAGCGATGCGCTGACAGACAGAACTGTTTCTTCGTTGCGGGTGAAGTAGCTTCCTTCATATACTTTCTGGACAAACAGGCGCAGGGTTCCGCCTAACGCCTTATCGACGATGGGTTTGATTTTTTCCTTATACGTCTCGTTAGAGGCGAATTTATTATATTTCTCGATCAGCAGGGAATCTGTTGCCGTGTAGACCTTCTTCTTGTCTTTCGTGTCGTATTCGATTTTCTCCGGTAACAGGAAAACCGGAATGCCGAATGCTAACAGTAAAATGAAACATGCCAGTTTCTTCCATCCGCAGAGGAAGTTGATTTGCCATTGATAGTACCGGTTGTAGTAGACGGGGAAACGCTTGAGAAAATGGTTCGTCCTTTTCCTGATCCGATTTCTCCATGTAGGCCCGGTCTCTTCTCCGGATGTTTTCTTTTTCCCGCTTTTTTTCCATTCCAGGTTCATTTTATCGATCAGGGCGGGAACCAGGAAAAGCGCGATCAACAGGGAAACTCCTAAATTGATGATGACGACAGCTGCAAAATCCTGTAAGTTGAGGCGTATTTTTTCGTCTAAGAAGAAGATGATGACCAGTGCACCCATCGTTGTCAAGGTCGCTGCGAGTATGGACAGGATGGCCTTCCGGTTGTGTCGGTTTCGGATATGCTCCGTCATAACGATTGTGTTGTCGATCACCAGGCTAAGCGAGATTGTGACGCCGGCCAGCGAATAAAGCTGCATTTCCAACCCTAGCAGATAGTAAAGGATGACTGCTATACAGAGGTTGATCGAAAGACTGATGACAATCAGAAACAGATATTTTAGCTCGCGTGTGATCAGCAAAACGAACATCAGTAGGATCAGGACGGTGAGCCCTGTACGGACATAAATTTTGTTCAGCTCGTCCCGGATGAATTCGGTAGCGTCATAGCTGGTATGTATTTCATAGCCGGGAGGAAGCAAGGTGCGGATATGTTCCATTTCGGCTTTTACCAGTTTGGCAAGTTCCAGCTGGTTCGCTGTCTCCTCGGCGCGGATGGACAGGTAGATGGAATTCAAACCGTTGATACGGTAATAACTCTGTGGAGCCTCTTCCTGGCGGGTGACTTTTAGCAGTTGGTCCAGGCGGATCAGCTTGCCGTCTTTGTTCAGGACGGTTATAAGCGATGGGTTGAATCCATCTGTTTCGTTTTCAGGAACCAAAGCGAGACGTATCCACTGGCTGTTTTGTCCTCCTTCGCGCGAAGTTGCCAACTGAGTTTCCACGTTCCCGGTCCCTAAGAATTCTTTTTGATAATACTGGCTGATCGCTTTCTGTATATCCGGGATGCTGATACCTAACGTTGCTAGCTGACGGCTGTCATATTCCAGTCGCCATTCCATCGGGGTGGCGCCGCTGACATCGATGCGGTAGATGCCGGGAATCCCGCTTAGGCGGGGTTTTATCTGATCTTCGGCAAAGCGTTGAATGAATATGGGAGTGGCTGCCGCATTCAGTGTGTAGCTCATGAAGGGCCGTGCTTCTTTATCGTCCGGCCGGCTCATTTCCAGAACCGGATAGCTCAGTCCGTCCGGCAAGCTGGGCCATGTCTGCCGGATGATGGTAGATGCTTCGAAACGGGCGGCGTCGATATTGGTATGCTTGTCCAGCTCGAGTGTGACATATCCCCATCCGTTGCCGGAGGTGGAATTGATCTCCTTGATCCCTTTGATGCGTGCTAACATTGCTTCGAGCCGCGAGGTCACTTCCATCTCTATCACGCGTGCCGAATTGCCCGGCATGTTATAGCTGATAGTCAGCTGCGGCAGCGTGCGCGACGGCGACAGCTTGATCGGTAGCAGCGGTATGAAAGCGATTCCCGCCAGCGCCACGCAAAGGAAGGTGACGATGATGGTGAAAGAGGATATTTTAGGAGATGCACTCATTATTCATTCTTTGTTACAATCCGTACTTATACTCGAACTCGTTCGAAAGAGAAATCCCCGTTTCGAAGTCATGCAACGTCAATTTTCGGATCTTATAATAACTTAGCCAGTAGTTCTGCAAAGCCGAAATATAGTTTCGCTGCGCCTCCTGCTGGCGGTTTAGCGACAGGGTAAGACTGTTGATATCTGCTTTTCCGATCATAAAGCGCTGCTTGGTTTCACTATAGGCTGTCTCTGCCAGGTCTACTGCTTCTTCGGCGCTTCCGATCAGGGCCTGCTGGATATTGAAATCGCCGACTGTCATAATCACGTCTTCTTCGACTGTCAATTCTTTTTGTTTGGCGGATGTTTCTGTGACAAGCTGGTTATTCTTGGCGACATTATGCTTCCCTTTTCGTACGCCCCAGTCCACCAACGGGATCGAAACGGACAAAGAGACGATTTCCTGCTGTTGCAGATTTTTGTAGGCGTCCTGTATGTTCTTGGACACCTGGTTGAACCCGATGCTGGCATTGATCTGAGCGTTGAACATCGCTTCTTTCTTAGTCTTGTCTACCTGCTGCTGAGCCTCTAATATTTGCTGGCGCAGTTCCAGGAAGGTCGGATTATTTGCACGTGCCAGTTCGAGCGCCTTGTCGACAGAGATTTCCATATCGCGCGGACGGCTCGGGAGGCGCAGGCGTATTTCCGTATTCTTGTCGAAGTTCAGGTAAGAGGCGAGGCTGAACATGGCACGTTTCAGGGCGATTTCCGCATTTTTCAATGTGTTGCGTGCGTTTACTGCATCCAATTTCAGTGTCAGCAAGTCTGCCTGGCTGATAGAAGCGATCTTATGCCGTTCCTGCCCTGTCCGGTATAGCGTGTCGGTAGTGGCGACATTTTCCTTGGCCAGATCGTATTCCACCTGTGCCATTGCCAGGGCGAAGAAATAGGTCGTTGCCTGTTCGCTCATTTGCTCTACATTATATAATAGCTCTTTCTTGACCTTCTCATATTTCAACGGCTCGATTTTCCGTTCCCATTTGAAAGCGTTATATCCCAATAAATCTTGCTGGTAGCCGAGGCGGATCGGAACCGATGAGAACTGGTTATAGGTCCGGTCACCGAAATAGCGCATATAATCCAAATCCGTATCCAAATAGAACGTACCGCCTAAAAGGTCGAAATTTTGTTCGATCTCCAATTGCCCGCCCGCATAAAACGATTGTTGTTTTCGATATTCGTCGATATCTGCTTCCGAGTCGTATCGTTGAGTGAAGTAACGGCGGTATTGTGCCGGTGTCAGATTCAGGGTAAGGCTCGGCAGACGGCCTGCCTTGTAGGTCCGGTACTCCCAGTATCCGGCCAGGTACATGTTCTTGTACCGGAAAGCGTCCAGCGAACTGTCTGCTGCCAGTGTGATAGTCCGTTCCAGTGTCAGCGTGAGCTGTGCTTTTCCCGGAAGTACGCATAAGAGCATCAGCAAAGTGATGATGTATCTATAAACGAATTTTCTGTCCATAATTTCTAATTTTCAACTTTCAATTTTTTTATGTCATGTTTGCGATAAATGAACCAGTATATCAGCGGTATGACAAAAAGGCTGACTGCCGTACCGATCAGCATGGCCGAGATCATGGCGATGGAGAGCGGCTTTTGAAGTTCACTACCCATATCGAATGTGAAAAGCAGCGGAACCATTCCGAATATTGTCGTTAATGATGTCATGATGATAGGACGCAGGCGCCGCCGTCCGGCTTCATGTATGGCTTCCATAAGTGGGACTCCTTCTTTGCGGAGTTCGTTGATGGCATCCAGTTTCAGGATGGAGTCGTTGATGATGATACCGCAGGTCACGACGATACCGATGGCGCTCATCAGGTTCATCGTATGGCCGCATATCCACAGTACCAGTAAGGAGGCGGCCACGTCGATCGGGATTTCGAGCAGCACAATGAGCGGTTGCAGGAAACTTTCGAATTGGGCTGCCAGGATGAAATACATCAGCAGGATCGAAATGAACAAAATCACGACCAGTTCGTTCAGCATCTGCCGGTTGGAGAAGAAACTGCCTGAAAAATCAATATCCCAGTCGGTATCGACCTCTTTTTTCACGTCTTCCATCAACTGTCCGGCATTGTCTATATCATAGAAACTGAACGGAATGTATTCTCCGTTTTTCCCTGCCGTGATCGTTTTCAGATCCTCTCCCGGAGTGACACGCACCAGGGATTGCAGCGGGATATATCGTACATTGCCTTCCGCGTCGGGAACAGTGTTTACCAATGTTTTCTGTAAGACCTCGTTAACCGTTTGTTCTTCCCCGGCCAATGCGATTGGCAGATATTGCTGGTAGGAGCGGAGCGTTGCTACTTCATTCTCCTTGAATGCTGTTTTCAGCAACCGGTATACTTCGTTGTAGTCGACGTTATAAAGCAGAAGTTTCTGCCTGTCTATCGTGATGTTCAACTGGTTGTCGAAGGTGATGCCGACAGGTGTATACCCTGTTTTCGTCTCGATTTGCTGTTCTATCTTATGCAGGACGGAGGCTTCCGGCGCTTCGGATTTATTGCGGGTGTACAATTCGGCGACAATGTCGGCCTCACCCGTCACAAACAGTTTTTCGAATACCGTTTCGGGAGGTGAGAAGGAGATTACAGCCATCGGATAATGGGCTCTGATCCATTCTTCGACTGACTTCTGCAAAGGAGTGATTCCGTCTGGTTTCTCCGTCTTGAAATACAGTTCACTTTCAGAAACCGACATTTCACGGTCCCGGTTCAACAAGAACTGCTGTTGGCCTACATAGGCCGTGTGTTCTTTCACCTGATTGTCGATAGATGCGAATAACTGGCTGACACGAAACTGATTTTCATCTATGTGGATGTTTTCGTTCCATTCCACATGGGCGATCAGTTCGTTCTGATCAATCTCCGGCATACGGCTTTTCGGTATTTCGTAAAACAGGACAGCACATAGTGGAATTGTAACTGCTGTAAAAATTAAGGTCGCTTTTTTGTGACGGAATATGAAATCGACTCCGGCATCATAGAAACGGTCCAATGTATGCTCTTTCACCAGATTGTTGATCCGCATGTTGAAACCCTTGTGTTTGATATCCGGAATACTGTATACCAGTTTGTAAAGTACCGGCAGCAGCATGATTCCCGTGAAATAGGAAACCATCAGTCCGACGGTGACGGCAAAGGCCTGGTCGAAGAAGATTGCTCCTGCTATTCCGCTCATGAACACAAGTGGGACGAAAACGGCAATCGTTGTAAAAGTGGAACTCAGCATCGGGGTGATTACCTCGGTCGTTCCTTTATTGCAAGCCTCTTCCAGCGAATCCCCGCGTGCCCTGTATTGAGTGATGTTTTCTGTTACGATGATCGAACTGTCGATCATCATACCCAAAGCTAAGATCAGCCCGGAGATAGAAATGATATTCAGTGACATCTTGCAGAGATAGAAAAACAGGAAGCTGATAACCAAGCTTACCACCATACTTAACCCGATTACTGCCGGGCTCTTGATATCCCCTAAGAAAAGGATGGCTACGATACAAATAAAAAGGAATCCCAGCGACAAGTTCTGTTTCAAGTTCGAGATGGTATAATCCAGCAATTCCGTCTGGTTACGGCTGATGCTGAAATCGATGTCCGGGTAAACGGAAGCGAAATAATCCGTCACTTCTGCCAATGCCTCTTTCATGTTATCCATATTTTCATCCGCCTGCTTGATTACGGCCAGTGTTACTGCCCGTTTCCCGTTGGAAAGGGAGGCTCCGGTCTCTTTCTCCGGCACGACGGAGATGCGTGCCAAATCTTTCAGTTGGAAGATATGGTTATTTTTCCTGATATAAATATTCTCGACATCTTCCGGTGTGCGCAGCAGTGTCGAGAACTTGATATTGTACTCGTAATAGCCGTCGCGTACGGTCATGCTACCCGGTTCGATATTATTGGATGTCAGTGCCGCCTCCAGGTCGTCGAGCGTGATTTCCGACATTTTCAGCAGTTTCATGTCCGGAACGATCTGCAACTGCCGTTTCAGTACCCCCGTCACATCTACCATCGCCACTTCGGGCAGTTGTTCGATCCGACGTTTGATCACTGTTTCGGCAAATTGGCAAAGGTCGAGGAAAGCGTCGTTTTTTAGTTGAGAGTTGAAAGTTGAAAGTTGAGAGTTGTTTTGTGTAGCCGTTTCACTTTCACCTTTCACCTTTCCACTTTCACCTTTTAAAGTCAAGTTCAGGCAGAACACCGGAATGTCGGTTGCACTGGCTTTGATTACCCGCGGACGTTCTACTTCACGCGGCAGATAGTTCATGGCTGCGTCTATCTTCTCGTTGACCTCGATGAAAGCCAGGTCCGTATTCGTCCCGAAATCGAAGTTGAGGCGTATGATGGCAGCTCCGTCGCGTGTCTCGCTATGGATATCACGCAGGCTGGCAACTTGCATCAATTGCTGGCGGATGGTTTTTACTACTGTGTTTTCCAGTTCGCGTGCCGAAGTATTCTGGCCGGACACCTGTACGGTGATCTCCGGAATTGCAATATCCGGCAACAACGACACCGGAATGGTGAAGTAGGTAACCAGTCCCACGATAAAGCAAGCCGTAAAAGCCATCAATACCGCGATAGGGCGTTGTAGTAGAAACTTTATCATGTATTAGAACTATGATTTATGATTTATAAATTATGATTTATGAATTGTCCATTGTCAATTTTCAATTACCTTGACCGGTGCCTCGTGAGCCAGATTGATGTTGCCGCTTGTGATCACGGTATCCCCTTCTTTCAGGCCGTCGACGATCGTGTAGCTGTCTGCGTTTTCCAACCCTGTATGTACATAGTTCCAGTATGCTTTGTCTTCCGTTAATGTGAATACAACCTGTTTGCCGGAACGGAGTACGACAGCGCTTTTGGGAACGACCAACTGTTTACCCAGCGAACGATGGATACTTACTCGTACATTCATCCCTTCGAACAACTGACCTTTATCGTTTACGGCAGCTTTCACCTGTACCATCCCGTCTTTGTCTACCAGCGGGTTTATTTCGGATATACGGCCGTCAGCCGTGACATCGGACAAGGCAAAAGGAGCTACCTCTACACGATCGCCTGTTTTGATAAGCGGCAGTTCGCTTTCCAAAACTGTGAAAGCGGCTTCCAATGTGCGGGTATCGATAATGGAACAGAAAACATCGGAGGTAGAAGCCGTGTTGAACTGTTTGGCGAACAGGTTAGCGACGACACCGTCGAAAGGGGCGGTCAGGACTGCGTTTCGTTGTTCGTATTCGGCAAGCTGCCAAGAGATCAGTGCCTGGTCATACCCGCTTTTTACCTTGACTAACTGCATGGTTGCGGGCGGTACTTTTGTAGAATCTTCCAGTTTGTAACCCTGTCCGATCAGTACGTCTTGCAGTTCCAGTTTGGCGCGTTCGAGTGCATCTTTGGCTTGCGCTGTCTTGTTGGCAAGGCGGAAGGTAGAGAGTTCTGCGAGCTTTTGCCCTTTCGTCACGCGATCGCCGTTCTTCACATATATCTTGGCGATCGGTTCTGCCGATTCGAATTTTAGGTCGACAAAGTTTCGGGCTGACAGTTTGCCGTTACTGATCAGTTCGTGGTTGAAATCAGTAGTATTCAACTTCATCACCGTCACCTCGTTTGTCTCGTCCGGCAGAACGGTTTCTGCGCTTTCTTCGGAATCTTTCTCTTTCTTTTCACCGGAGCAAGCCATCATCCCAGTCAGAATCAGTATGGCAAACAATTTGTAGTATTTCATATTTTATTATTTTTATCAAAGTTGTTTCGCAAATATACAAACATATTTCAGTTACGAGCCTTTCGTAATTACTTTTTTTCTAATATCTTTTTTATTTCCGTTCTCATTTCTCTGACAGCGGTGCTTTCGACCTTCGATTCTTTGGTCAGTACGACACCGGCGGCAGCCCGGAATTTATCCTCCTGATAGAACTCTGGCTCTGCATATAGTTTGGCTAACAGATAGTAAGGATACAACCGTTCCGGAAGTATTTCGATGGCCTGAAGCAGTTCCCTCTCCGCTTCCCGATAGTCACCGAGTGCCTGCCGGTTTTTGGCGATCATATACCGGATCATCGGATCTCCGCTCAGCCGCTTCGCCCGTTCCAAAACCCGTATCGCTTCCGTGTATTGCCCCGTTTTACTGAGGCATTGCGCCTCTTCGAACAAAAATTCCGGTTTATGCTTCAACTTGTCATGCAAGCTGTGGTAATCTTCCGCAACCGATTCATACGCCTTATTGTTATAAAGCATCTGCATCCGTCCCCACCTCCGATAAGCCTCATAGTTCCCTTTCTGCCCGACAAACAGACCTACAGCTGTCAATGCCAGCAAACCGGTCAACAACTTCTCTGCGAAAATCCGTGCCCTCTGCGTCCCCTCTTCCGTTACGCATACCGCCCCCAAAAACATCAGCGCCACCCAAAACGACGGCAACTGCAACGGATAGGACGACATTGCAAACACTACCAGTGCCAACACACCTCCGACCGCTCCATGCTGCCTGTTCCGGATTCCATAGTACATCATGCTCCCCAGCCACGACACGAATACGATCCATCCCCCGATCCCTTGTTCCAGCCCGATCTGCAAATATTCATTGAATGCATATTCGGGGCATCCGGCTACCCGTTTCTCTTTATCGGTTGCCTCCTCCGTCCCGAAATATTGCCCCTGCATTTCAGCATACGCCTCCGGAAACCCTCCCAGACCTGTTCCCGTAACCGGATGTCCGGCTATCGCTTTTCCCGTCACTTTCCACATCAACAACCGTCCGTCCGCCGAATCCCGTTTCAGGCCGTATAGCCCGGCAAAAGCACAACCGGCCAATAGGATTACAATTGTGAAGAATGGAACCGCTACATTCTTATACCTACTATATATGGCTTTCGTCTTTTCCCATCCGATCCGTTCCGCCCAATACACCCACCCGCAAGCCACAACCGCCGCCACCCAGGCCGACCGGCTCATCCCGGCAGGCAAGACAACCAGGATGGCCCCTACGCATACCCAGCCGAAATAGTGCATCCCCTTTTGAAACCGCATCGCTGTCCACAGGCAAACCGGCAGCACGACCGCCAGATACCCGGAATAGGGACCCGGATTAAAGAAAGAACCCGTCAGCCGGAAAAGAGAATGATGGGAATAGACATGGCCATGCAATTGCTGCATTCCCCAAACGGCTTCGACCAGTCCGATGAGCATCAAGGTAAACAAGAAAAAAAATTTAAGTTCCCGGTATGTTGTCAATATATACCGTAGCAAAAACCATAGAATAACCAACTGGCCTGCAAATAGTAACTTTTCCGGCTCCGGGTTAAGACTCCACTTGTACGTTATGAGAACAATGACAGCAAAGAATAATACCAAAAGATCCGAAAATGTAGAGGTAATAGCAGTTCCCTTTTGGGTTGACATCATGAGAAAGACGCAAACCGAAAAGAAAAGCATGGCAAGATGGAACCAGCACATTTTCCCGGTCACCAGTCCGTTTGCCAGTTCTGTCATATTTATGAACGGCGTGCAGAGTAGGAATATCCCGGCAGTGGAAAGCAGAAATATATGTAGTAGCTTTAAATTCATGATGCATTCTCTTTTGAAAAATTAATGTCACAGGAAAATACTTGTTTCCCTTCTTGTATAAAAAATAGCTGTTCTTCATGCCCTTTTGTTAAGTTACGAAGCCAGAATATCGCCCCATGAGGTACGGTGAAATACAATTCTTTACTACTTGCAATTTGCTGTCCTAAAGATTTCCATCCGTCCGATCCATTCTGATAAAATAATTCATAATGATCTCCGGGTTCGATGAAATTATCATCATTTCGGGGGATAACCAGTATTTTCTTGAATTCAGTCACATTTCCCATGTCAAAGATTAATGTCGCATTATCTTCTCGAGATCTGAAAAAAGTTAGCGGATTGCCATCCAACACACATTTGGCAGAGTATTGGTCTGTAGGATATAATCCTTCCACATTGCGGTATAACTGTAGAGGAATGGCTTGAGTCTCGGAAGTGTCGCGGAAAACAACAAATTCTGCCAGTTCCACCCTATGATCGATAGGTGAATTCAGGTGTAAATAACGAAATTGACACGGCTGGCTGAATGAAATAGCCTTGCGGTTTGTAAAGAGTGTATCGGTGAACCGATATAACAGCTGTTTTATGCCTGATACAGAGTTACTGCCTTCTATTGTAGTTCCTATGACATTTCGGTTCAGATATTTAAAAAGATACTCCTGAAAGGGATACTTCCTTTTTAAACAAGCAATTTCTTGTTGCGACGTATCCGGTTTGAAATAGATAATTCTTTGCTTGTCATAAACAAACGGATAGCCATATGTTTTGATATTACCATTATTCGCATATAAAAGCTGGAATACAATATCCGGCTCGATATTATGAAAAACTGCATGTCCTTTTTCAATCTGTGCAATATCGACAGGCTCCCAACTTCCATTTTTGAATACTCCGAGATACGCATATTTGCACCCTGAGACAGCTATCGGTAAAGAAATTTCATTCAGCCCCGAATAATTGTCCGTGACATCTTTGACAAAACAATTCCTGAAAAAAGGAAGTACGGTGTTATCTGTTGCCCACTTTTTGAAGCGCCCGTTCTGCATGCCGTAACAATCCCTGTATGCTTTCCCTTTGCGCCTGCCGTCATTGGCTACGGAGCGTACCACCTCATCTTTTGTATACCAGAAAGGATAACACTGGCCTGTGGTATCCCTGACTACATTCCAACAATGCCAGGTTCTTAGATCCGGCGAGTAGATATAATAGTCTGTTGTGATAGGAATCCCGACCGATCTCATTGCATAAGTTGCCACATCGCAAGCATCCCTGCAATATCCTACCCGGGTGGTGAAAAGATAATCGCCTCCGAGATGGGGCAGAGAAAAATCTGTATTATAATAAAACCATTCTTTTTTGAGAACCTGGTTGACAGCGCTGCATGCGTCGATAACATCCGTTCCTTTATAAAGAGAATCCAACTTGGGCATATAGTGTTCATAATATTTTTTTCGCCAGTTGCTGAGTGGCTCATTGGCTATCCTGTAAGGGAGGATAAACTCGCAAAAATCATCGAAAGAGAGATGCTTATTCCACGGATATTTCTTCCAGACTTCGAAAGAGAGGTCTATGTTTTCGATCAGATAATCGGCAGTTATTATTTTGGAGTCATATATTTTTTCTCCGTAATAATGCGAATAGGAACTCCATTTATCCAGATGTTTTTTATCTATAATCAGTAAGTCTTCTCCGTAAACGGATTTTCTTTTAACAGCATTGGCCAATATTTGTTTAATAGTGTCCTGTTGCCAACATTCATAACCATAATGATATGGCATATTTACGATAAGGAAACGGGCTGCTGCCAGTTTTTCAGGGTCTGTGGAATAATAATCGAGCACTTTTTCTAATTCTGTCCTGTTGCTTTCGGCGAATCGTAAAGCAGATTCCAGCCGGTTATCCTTATTAAAAGTACAGGATGACAATAAAATAAGGAGGCATATAAAAAAAATCGTACTCATATTTTTCGTATTGAGATTAATTAGTGTATTGCTTTAAAGAAACGTTCCCATCGAAATTCACCGGTGTAGGGGTCAACCGATTTCCAAATGAAAGCTGCTCTCCCGACAATATATTCCTCCGGTAGTAACCCCCAATAACGTGAATCCTGCGAATTTTCTCCTTTGTCTCCGGCCATGAAATAATAGTCTTTCTGAAAGCAGTAGTCTTTTATTGGTTTGCCATCAAGGAAAACGGTTGAATCTTTATATTCGACTTTAGCTTTTTGTTCCCAAGAGATTAGTTTATGATATAACTGATAGTTCTTCCGGCTCATCGGTAACTGGTCACCGGCTTTGGGTATATAGAGTGGCCCAAAGTTCTGAATATTCCAACCGATAATGGAATCATACGGGAAACTGCGATATACACCACCCGGAAACTCTTCTGGTGAAGTCTGTCCGATTTTTTGTTGTGACGCGATGTTTCCGAGCGGTTCGTTTACTCCTTCTATTCGAAATTGACCGTTTTTGATGGAAAGTGTGTCTCCCGGCAGTCCGATGCATCGTTTGACATAGTACTTCAAAATGTGCATCTCGATCTTGTCCCAATTGTTCGGATGCGGAAAGTTGAAAACCAGTATGTCATTCCTTTCGATATTGCGGAATCCGGAAACCCTGTGGATTTCGACTTGTTCCAATCGCAATGTTGCGTTGAGGTTGAATAGTCGTGCACCGAGCACCGGTTTCCAGACCGCTACAAAATCCCCTTCGACTAGCTCCGGCTCCATCGAGTCGCTGGGGATATGAAAGGAGGCGAAGAGGAAGACTTGGGCGAAAACCCAAAGAATAGCCAACCCCACCACGGCAAGGAAAAAATCCAATAGGATGTCAATCCATCGTTTCATATAGATTATTACACAATATTACCTAACTCTAAATAACCCAATTGTATATCATCGTCAAAAGACATGATAATCCGATTGTTTTCTTCATCGTAACAAAATTCCAATATATTGTATCCTATTTCTATTGTTTTAAGATAATTGCCTTTTAAGTCAAAGACTAATAAAGTTGTAGGCCTGCTTTGTTTACCGAAATTATCTCTCCCGTCAGAGTAAGAGGCTACAATTTTATCTTTGGCAAAGATCACAGAACCATAATATTTTTGTTTATTAGAGGTTTTGTTATTCCATTTAGAACCATATATATTGCATTTTAAATTCCCTTCCAAATCATATATGGTCATTAAATCATGATGATCATAACACTCTACAAATGTTTTATTTTTTATGGATACTGCAATATTGACACGTTTTTTTTCTATTTCCGGATGAGTGTATTTGAGCTGTGTAATTTTCCCGGTCATCATATTCCAAATTGCCCCAGATTGATTAAAACCGGAACGACCGGTCGGTGTTATTATAGAAGCATAACATAGTGAATCATTTATGTAATAATATCTATTGGGTATTTGTTCTTGATTCAAATTCACTTTAACTGTAGGTATATAATTGAGGGGATTTGAAAGTACACTGTCAAGTTTGTAAGTGAATATTTTTTGTTTACCATAATCTGAAATATAAAATTCCCGGTCATCCTCATTAATACAGACAGAACCAAAACTTGTGATTTCCGTAGGACCAGGCCCCAAGAAAGCAGTGCTACAAATATACTTGAAATCATATTTATCAAATATATGCACAAGGCTGTCTTTTGAGACATAATCCCCTATAATTAAATACCGGTCAAGTAGAAAGGGTTGTGAGTATCGATTGATTAAAACATCTTCTGTTCCTATTTCTTTAACTTTACTGTGAAGATTAACGACATTGTCACGTTTGTTTTGATAAACTTCTGTTGCCACTTTTTTTTGTACAACTCGAAAAAAAAACGAACAACAACAATAATAATATGTATATATTTTTTTGCATATCACTAATATTTTAGTTTCTATATATTCCATTAAAAAGAGGTTAGTGCAGATTCTCTCCCTACAAATACTTTAGAGAGGGAATAAAGCACTAACGCAATTTTTTTATTAACATGTCCAGTCTTTTTCTTTCACATTTGGATAATATCTATAGCACCAACATCCTTTTTCATCATATTCGGTGAGGTATCCGTTAGGACATTCGTCATCTTCATATCTTGCTAAAGCCTCTATATTAGCAAGTGCCAAATCCGACAATTCCACTTCCTGTTTGTTCTGCTGATAATTCCAGCCAGCCGCTACGGCAATGGCTGCAAAGGCTATTACGCCAAAAAATTTCTTTCCCATTTTATTTTGTTTTTAGGAATTTGAATTCTATTATTTGAACCTTTCGTCCAGTATCATTTCCCGGAACAGGTGATTCCAACCTCTTTCTTGTTTTCTATAAATTTACCACCACACCTGTTTACCCTCCTCATAAGTAAACGGCCTATGTTCTTTTCCCCGCGTATGGTTATGAATGCGGAATAGGGCATTTTGAGGTATATTATGAAATGCCAGCCTGTTTTCTTTACCATATTGCCGGCCTAATGAAATCCATTTCTTGTCCCAATAGAATAATTCATATAATTCTCCGGTGACGATTCTGTTGTCATCGCTCCTTGGGTAAAACTCGACCTTTTCGACTTCACGAGGTTGGCCGAGGTCGAAAACGATATATTGGCGTTTCTCTGATTTATCAGGTTGATAAAACGAGACCCTGTCTCCATCCATTACGTTTTCGAGTTTATTGTCACTTATTCCTTTTGTTCCTGTCAGCTGCCCTTCCAACTGTTGCCGGTTTTTTCCGAAAATCTTTATTTCTGCAATGGAATAAGCATCTTGGAAAGCCGGAGTGTTTTGAAAATCGCAAACCAAATAGCGGTATTTCTTGTTTGTCGGAATTTTGAAACTGTCTTCATAAAAAGGTAGTTTCTCAATCGTATATACATTCAGACTGTCTGACAAATCTTTCTTGTTGCAAACGGAAAAACGGGTTCCGACCGTTCCGGCGGCTTGCAATGCAGTGTGTAGGCGGTATGGAGTTTTCGAGTAGAATGTTGCAGATATTTCCTTTTTGTTTGCTTCTTCAGAAAAACATTTTAATTCTCCATTCTCTTTGAGAATAAAAGCATTTCCTGCCGGGATGATTGCCCCGTTTTCGTAGTAAGCCGGCAGATAAAGTACATTCACACCGACTTTAGTAAATAAGGCCTGTTTTTTTCTTGGGATGCTCCAACCTACCGGAATCCAATTATTATCGTCATAACAGCATAAATAGACATATTCTTTTTTGTGTTTGTTGTCCCATAGGGGAACTTCGATGTCTTTGCACACGATGTATTTATCCGTAATGTCCTCTATTCCCGGGTTCCTGAAGAAATCAGGAATTTCCTCTTTTGCTCTGAGTGCCAAACAGTTTTGTTGTATCTCATAATTAATCCTGTACACCTTTGGAATCGTTCTACAGTATTGTATGGAAACATGGGGGAGTGTATCTTTTACTGTCGGGCTGTAGGTGTTTTTCCAGAATATATTGTCGACCAGTATATCACTATCTGAAATGTATGGCCGTTGGATATTATCGTACAATTCCTCAATGTGTTCATCTCCGATTATTTCCGTCCAGAAATGGGGAGAATTGGCATTACCCCAGTTGGGAAAAGTATTTAAAGCTGCCGGAATACCATTTGCCCGTAATGCAGCGATTTTATAGATATTTGCTTCCAGGCAGGTCCCGATCTGTGCTTTTGCAAGGTTTTCAAAGGTGGTGGGAAGCAATCCCGGATATTTTCGAGTAAAAAGCACCCAATTTTGAGCAAAGGTCCTGTCAACATCTTTCGACAGGATAGCTCCGATTTCTTTGTATGATTTTTGTTGAACAGTGTCTCGCAGTTCTGCATATTTTTGAAGAAAAAAATCAGAAGCATATTCCCAATAACAGTTGCTTGTCGTATATGGAAGAATGTATTTACAAAATGTGTCAAAGTCAATGTCTTTACACCACGGATATTGTTGCCATATATGGAAGCAATAGTCGATGTGGCGGATTAGAAAATCAGCGGATATGTGTTGAAGATCTAGTATATATCGAGTATGTACTCTTTTATTTGGATGCTGCCGATTGATACTATCGCAAATAACATAGTGGGCACCGTTTTTATATCGACCGTACTTTTCAAAGTAGGTAGCCCACGCATCAAAATAGGGTTGAGAGGCTTTGATGGAGTTTGTGTCCACTGACTGTTTCCCTAACATATTTCGGATGATGAAATGAGATGCTGCAAATTTTGGGGAGTCTTCTTGATACTGTTCCAATATACGTTTTAACTCCTGCCTGTTTTTATCCGCAAATTTGAAGGCATGAATTAATGATTTCTTCTCCGCAGAGGAACAAGCAGAAAGGAAAAATAGTAGGAGTAAAAGAGGTATTACTGGCATATATTATTAATATATTTGTGTGTGAGAAATATTTAATATTGGTATCGTATAATGACAGGATCCGGTTGTTCGGAAAGACCATAAATATATTTCATTTTAGAGTCTACACAAAAGAATGTAATAGGAATATCTAGCTCATAATGTCGTAAAGGGTTGCCTTGGTAATCGAAAACAAAAATAGTATGTTGCATTTCTTCTCCTCGTTTTGGAGATATTCCATAATATAATGCCCAAATTTCAGAATCAGTTAATACTCCAAATAAATATGCAAATTTGGTTTGTTCGGGAATTATATAAGCAAAATCATGATTTTCGACTTTTCGGTTCCCCAAAATAGGTATAAAATTATCTGGTCCTTGTATTCGATGCATAAGTTTCATATCAGAATTGTATATATCAATAAGATCTGAATATGTATAAAAAATAACAATCTTATTGTTATAGTGATTATAATATATTCTATTTTCCCAAAAGCGCTTTTTTAAGTTTTCAGGGATATTATTGATTGATACTTCAGGATATCCAACTTGATATTTATTGTCTTTGTTCCCTAAAGTATCAAAATGTGTTACTAAATTTTCGGAATCAGTTAAATCTGAACATAAGAAGGAATTATCAGGCAACACGGCAACACTAGTTGGAGCACCACTGTTAAATTTGATAGAGTTTACAGGTGAAATATTTTTCTTATTTAAAAAATCAGATATTTTATATGCATTCATTTTTGCTTGTTGCATATCGAAAGCCCAAACTTTATCAAGGTAGAACTGCAATGACCAGCAATTCAGAAATTCTCCCGGTCCGATTCCTCGCGGAATATTCTCTGTTTTTTTGAAGCCGTTTTTATTATCATAAATTTGTGCAAAATAATCGCAATACATATCAATACTCACTAAGGAAGAGTCGTGTACCCAGATTCGTATAGGTTTCCAAAGAGAATCAATCTCAATAATTTTACCTTTCAAAGAAATAGTTTGCTTGAAATCTTCTTTACTGAATAAAGTGGTGTTTTTCACTATACCTGATTCCTTTTTGCATGAACATATCAATAACAAAGATATAACAATGTAAAAATAAATTTTCATTTTTCTTTTAATTGATAGGTTAATATTTTAAATGAAGATGAATAAGAAAACAATTCTTTTAGAATACGTTTGTCTTTATCTATCTCAAATTCATGTAGATTTGTTATTTTATCTAATATGCTATTTCCTATTGGATTTCCCTTTTCAATAAATAGCATAACTGGTACAACTTTTTCTTTTGTTCTTGGTAAAGATTTTATTATATAAGATGTAATTGTTGTATCAGATCTTAAAGGATGACCAGAAAAGAATTTACCAATGAAATTACAACATATTTCGATTTGATTAATCTTATTTTTCTGAATTATAATATCGACTCTCGGATTTTCTTTTATATTTAACTGCTCATGTAAAATGACTGTCTTACTTATATTTTCAAAGCTTTCTTTAAAACACCATAAAGTAACTTCTAACGTTGTGTTTTTTTGCAAATGACTAAATTCAAAATGAGCTATTTCTCCTTTTTTTGAAGGTTGAGGTGGTAAATTTGACATAGAACCATATCCTGCAACTCTAATACTGTCCTGTCCAGTGCAGTAGAAAGATACAAATAAAAATAATGAATAAATCAAATTTTTCATATAACAACTTTTTAATGGAGGTACAGGTTTAAATGCACCTCCGTATTTTTGTATAGTACTTTTTATTTAGGAAATTTCTCCATACAATAAATATATGAAGTGGATGTTTCCAGAACACAATATGTACTTGGCCAATAGTAACAAAGTCTTTCACAATGTTCACTACTCTCATTGTAAGCTAACGCTTCTACATTAGCCAACGCCAAATCAGAGAATTCCACTTCTTGTTTATTCTGTTGATAATTCCAACCAGTTGCTGCTGCGATCGCAACCAAAGCGATAACGCCCAAAATTTTCTTTCCTATATCTGTATTATATTGATGGGTTTTTAAATTCATTTGTCTCAGTTCTTTGCCTGGTATTATTTCCCAGGACGGGTGATTTCTAACCCTTTTGTCGTTTGTTTCAAAATTACTATTTTTGCCGTCACCTCCTTCTTTATTTGTTATTGAATGAGGAAAAGTCCGGGAGTTTCTGCTGAAGTTTGTGAGGCTATAGGCAGGAACTCCTTTCTTTTTCCTGTTAATTGCTTTATTTTATCGGATAAATCTCACCATCAGCGAGTTAATATGTCTACTCTGTTTGATAGAATTCTCTTGATTATTCCATAATGTTTCATGGTTGTTGCTCATATTATTAATGATGAACAAATTGATCCTTTAAATACATAATTTGCAACTGTACTGTTTCACTATCTTCGGATTGTTGAGAGAGCCTACACCATGATTGATCATTAATACAGAATATCTTATTGTCAGCGGAAAGAATATCATCCATATCATTTATAAATTTTTTAAATATGGTGGTTTCTTTTGTTTTCGAATTAATTAGAACATACCTATATGGATTCTCTTTTTCTCCAAACATAAAATAGCATAACAATACAGAATGAGGAGAGGGAACAAAATCAAACATCATTGATTTCATATTCAAATCTTTGGGATTTTGATTTGATGCAGTTCGTATGTCTAATGGCACTTTCTGCTTCAAATCTATTTTGTAAAGTCTGGAAATGGATTTATTGTTTATAAGATAGATGCAATCGTCGTTTCGATCGTAATAGTAAATTTTATTTCCTGATTGTTCGATATAGGTAGACATAAATTCAAAAGATTGATCATCTCCATCATGCTCTAACAGCAAAGATTCTTGGTTTTCGATCGGATTGTAAAGCCAAACACCGTTTCTCTTATACACTTTATTTATACAAGGTTGTATGATTAATAACTGATTGTCCATCCATGCAAAATCTCTCATAAAATATTCTATTTTATATGAATATGCATATTCTCCTTTATAGGTATAAACATTGACTTTGAAATTCATCATATCATAGATATGTATTAAATTCGAAGTAGAATCAACAGCTATTGCATTGTCTTTATGATATTCTTCTGGCCCTTGACCAATCCTATTGATGTGACTCACCAGTTTATGATCTTTTAAATTAAAAACGAAAACTCCCTCATTTTTAGAATCTTGAAAAATAAGTGTATCTGAATCAAAATAGATTTTTTTGATTCCTGATAATAAACATTCTTCTCCTGCATCTAAATTAATATATTCAACCCGTTCAAATATAGAAGAATAGTTTATGCTACTCTCTGCATGCTCTAAATTGATAAATATAGAATCGACTTTAGTGTCTATGCAAGATGAGCAAATTAATAATAGGGCCAAGCTGATGTTATGTATTTGTTTTAAAATCATATCAATACCGTATGTAAATGTTTGATAATATGTTTTAACATGCCAAGAGTCGTGATTAAGGCCTCTTGACATAATTTTTATCAACAAGGACTGTATGCTCCAGAACAATCTAAGTAAGGATCATCTTTGCAACAACCATTTGGCTCATAAACGAGTTTACTATGTCCCCAATCCGGTCCATGTTCTCCTCTTGCTAACGCATCAATATTTTCCAATGCCAAGTCTGACAATTCCACTTTCTGTTTATTCTGCTGATAATTCCAGCCAGCCGCTACGGCAATGGCTGCAAAGGCGATAACGCCCAAAATTTTCTTTCCCATATCTGTATTATATTGATGGGTTTTAAATTCGTTTGTCTCAGTTCTTTGTCCGGTATCATTTCCCGGGACGGGTGATTTCTAACCCTTTTGTTGTTATTTCTAAATTTACTACTTTTGTGCTCACCTCCTTCTTTATTAGTTATTGAATGAGGAAAAGTCCGGGAGTTTCTGTTTATGCTTGTGAGGCGGTAGGCAGAGACTCCTTTCTTTTTCCCGTTAATCTTTATTCGACTGTCCCGATAAAACTCATCATCAGTGAGTTATTGGGAATATTTCCATATATCTCCACCGTTCGATAAAAATCTCCAGGCTGTTCTGCTTCGTAACTGACCGTGACTGTTCCGCTCTCTCCCGGTTGCAGTTCTTTCCAGTCGCAGGTTGCTTCGGTGCAATCGCAAGAGGTGGTAAAACCTTTCAACTTGAAGACGCTTGTTCCGGTATTTCGGACTGTGACCGTTTGCTTCTTGGTTGTTCCCTCTTTGACCGTTCCTAAGTCATATTCAGCTTTGTCTGTTTCGAGGGTTGTTTTGGGCAATGCTTCTTGATATTGCATGCCGGTTATCTGTTTCAGATACAAATCCCTGACTGCCAGGTTATGTACCGGGTTACCGATTACTTTCACCTTGTTGTCCTTGTCAAGCAAGAATGTCTGGAAGGTGATATCCTGTGGAAATCGGTTCGACGAGTTGAACCGATTGTTCCGGTCGATACAGACAGGGCGGTCGAAGTTGTCGCATTTCAGGATGTACCGCAACTCACGGTCGTCTTTTGACTGGAAGATGAAGATGAACGGAACGTTGCCGTTTGTTGCCGAATCGACATGGGCGATCAACTCTTTCCATTTCAGCAATTGCAGTTTACAACTGGTACACCCGACTGAATCGACGTAAACCAACACTTTATATTCCGCATCGGGTATCCGATAGTCCACCGGCTCAGTGACGAAACGGGTGAACGCCATATTCTGTGGAAACACGATCTCTTTCCCTTGCCATTCCTGAACCAACAGGGCGAACTTTTCTTTGTTATTCTCCTTGCAAGCGGTTAACAAAGAAAGAAGTAGTAAGATGTAGAGTTGTTTTTTCATTTAATCGTTATATTTTAAATTCCATGATCGGTTCATCACTTTCTACACATGTGGCGATAATCGTCTTTGTTTTTTCGTTTACATCGATTCCGTATATGGGTTTGTCTAATATATATTTATGTAAAGGATTTCCTTTCAAGTCGAATACATAAATATAACGTCCTCCGTCCTCAGGTTTTTCACCTCGTTGATGTGATGCCAATTTGTCTTTAAACCGGACTCCCTGGAATACGCTGTAGATATGTTTGTCCGTAATGACAATATCACTGAATCCCATTATTCCGGTCGGGAAGCCCTCGCCTTTTACACTCTTAAATTGGGGCTCGCCGTTCGGACCGTATAATACGGTATGGGTATTTTCTTGGGTGTTATAGATTTCAATGGATTCCCCTAATTGGGTGACCATAGCCAATATGCCATTGTGCGGGTTATAATCAATAAAGCTACGCCATGCCTGGGCCAGTGCCGGATGGTTTTCTTGTGCAAAATCTTTTTCAGATGGGATTTTACCTATGCTTTTGATAGGTTTACCACTGTAGTCGACTTGCCAATAACGGTGCTCGCCTAAATAGTCGGGGATGAGGAAACAGGAATCTGTAGCATAAAAGTCTAAAGAACGAACTAAACTTTTATCCAGCGGTATTACTTCTTGTCTTGTAGCCGACCGATTTTCAGCAGAGACAACCCAACGCGATATTTGCATTTTATTTGCGTCGAGAGCATAGATTGCATCGGGCGAATCAAACTGGAATGTTTCAGCAGAAAGCATTTCTTCCGGTCCTTCACCCCGTTTGCCAAAAGAAACAATATGTTTCCAATTCGGATATGTGAAAGCATGAAAATAATTGTCTGCGTTATGCAAATCCATTACAATAGCAATACTGTCTTTGACCGCTACCCGGAATGGGTAGCGGAAGAAGGCAGTGTCCAGTTCGATCACCCGCGCACTTATTGCCTTTTCATTGGGAAAAGTCGAATATCGTGGGTAGTAAGTACCGGGGGAATCGGTACAGGAGATTATCGCACTGATACCTATTGATAATATGTATGCAAAACGTTTCACAATTATTCTAAACTATAACCTGATATTTTATATTCTACTTTGTGGCCTCGGCAATCGACTGAACCGATACCGTAGCAATAGGCTCCTGCATCGTTTTCACTTTGGGCCAACGCTTCAATATTCTGAAAAGCCAGACTGTCCAGTGTATTTGTTTCATGACTATAAAACAGGCTGTACATAGCCACCAAACAACTTGCAATAAAAAGCAATTTTAATACTGTTTTCTTTTTCATGTTTCTTTTTTGGGCGTAAAAGTAGTCTTCCGGTTTAAGATTGTCAACTTAAAATGGAAACACTTTACTGTTTCCAGTGAAATGTTGCCAAAGTGTTGACGCGGCTTGCTGATTTTGTTACTTTTGTATCACAAATTGAGACAAAAATGGAAAAACACAGGAGTATTATAGTTTTTTGGGGGATATTGGTTTTAACGATTTTGGTTGTGTTTTTATCTTACCGATATGTCATATCTGTAAAAAACATAGAGATTCAAAGAACTTTTTATTTGTTTAAACAATCTGTAGAACAGGAAAAGGTGCTGATGCAACCTGAACAGATGTTTTTGGGAGATTTGAAAACTGAACTCCGATCGGATTCTGTCATTATTGAAACTGAAAAAGGAAAAGTTAAGTATAAAAAGAATAAGCAGGAGGACAGTCTTACTTTGCCCGATAAAAGAGAATGGTTTTTTCAGATGTTCATAGCATTCGAAAATCCCAATCGTGCCTTTACCCTCGACAGTCTTTTTCAAGAAGAACTAAAAAGTGAAGGCATAATCGCCCAGACGGCTGTTTCTTTTTCACAAGGTGACAGCCTTGTCAGTTGTTCGAATAAGCCGTTATCTCAGGCAGGGATCGCTTTGGAGCCCATTGTTTTTGGTGTAGAACATGATCAAAGAGAAATAAAACTACAAGCGTATGTCCTGTTTTCCCATTCCTATTTATTTAGCCGGATGCCTCTGATTTGGGGGCTGATTTTGTTGTGGTGCATTCTTGTTATTATAATGTATATATGGCAACGCCGCAAAAATGTAGAGCATAATAAAGCGGTTGTTACTCCTGTTACGCCCGTACCGGCAGTGCTTTCTTTGGATGCTTCGGAGTGGATAGAGATAGCGCAGGATGTTTTTTTCTGCAAGAAAACGGGAGAATTGAAAGATCGGGATCATAAAGTTTTTTTGGCAAGAAACCGTTTACGTGCTTTTATCTGTTTTTGGGAAGCTCCGGATCATACTGTCAGCTATCCTGTTTTTTGTAATGATGTGTTAGGGCGGCCTTTGAGCGAAGATGAATCGACAGAAGAAAATAGGCAGCTAAACCGAGCGATAAAGAAATCTATGACGCAAACCATAATGCGACTGCGAGAAGATTTGACGACTTTCCCCGAGTTGTCTATTGAAAATGCTTCCGGTTTATCTTATCGCCTGAATATTGGAACTGTCCGGGAGAGCAACGTAGGGTTGTCAGAATGTGAATCTGATGTTCTTTAGATATGTTAAAATATACAATATCCCTCTGCTAAATAGTTATATTGGACATTTGTTTGTATTTCAGTCCTTTATTAGATTTTGTGTTTCTTAAAAAATATTACCTCTGCGGGTAATTTAAAAAATATGGGGTAGAAAATCAAAATAGATGCGGTAGAGTTTCGATTTGGACTAATGGGTGTTTTGATAATCTATACAATAAGGTGTGGAATGGCAATAAGGAGGTAACCGAATCATTGATGTATGCTTTTGTTTTTATGAGAAACATAGCAGGAAAAACAGGAAATTACTATCTTTGTTGTATTGCGAGTTGAATGCACAGCTCCAACAATTTTGAAAGGACAGCCATGAGCAATAAGATTTATCCGATAGGTGTACAAAATTTTGAGAGCCTCCGCCAAGACGGTTATTTTTATATCGATAAAACCGAGTTTATCTACCGTCTTGTCAAGTCGGGACGTTACTATTTCCTGAGCCGTCCGCGCCGTTTCGGAAAAAGCCTGCTCATATCAACGCTCGAAGCCTATTTTCAAGGTAAGAAGGAGCTATTCGAAGGCTTGGCGATGGAGCGGTTAGAGAAAGACTGGTCACACTATCCGATCCTGCATCTGGATTTAAATGCACGCCAATACGACAGGCCGGAATCTCTGCTCGAAGAATTGAACAAACATCTTGAGATTTGGGAACAGACGTACGGCAGTCCGTATGGTGACCGTAAACCGGAAGAGCGTTTTTACCAAGTTATTCGCTGTGCATATAAAAAGACCGGCCAGCGGGTTGTGGTCCTTGTGGACGAATATGACAAACCGCTGCTTCAGGCAATTGGGAATGCGGAATTGCAGGAGGCTTACCGTAATATCCTAAAAGCTTTCTATGGGGTTTTGAAATCAACGGATGGCCATATTCAGTTTGCTATGCTGACGGGGGTGACCAAATTTGGAAAAATAAGCGTATTCAGTGATCTGAACAACCTGGACGACATTTCCATGCGCGAACCTTATGTCAATCTCTGCGGAATTTCCGAACAGGAAATACACGATAATTTGGAAGAAGAGATCCATGAGTTGGCAGAACTCCAAAACATGACCTACGAGGATGTTTGTGTTAAACTCAAGGTGTATTACGACGGTTATCATTTTGTGGAAAATACGATAGGCGTCTACAACCCGTTTAGCTTGCTCAATACATTTAAATATAATAAGTTTGGCAATTATTGGTTCGAGACCGGCACACCGTCCTATTTGGTCATGTTATTGAAACAAAGCCATTACGATCTGGAACGTATGGCTAATGAAGTTACTAGCTCGGACATCTTGAACAGTATTTATGAAGATTTGAATCCTATCCCGCTCATTTACCAGAGTGGCTACTTGACAATCAAGGGGTATGACGAGGAATTCGGAGTTTATCGGTTAGGGTTTCCTAATCGAGAAGTGGAAGAGGGGTTTATCAAATACTTAATGCCTTTCTATACCAGTGTCGATAAAGTAGAATCTACTTTTGAAATACAAAAATTCGTCAATGAAATCCGTAAAGGGCAACCTGATGCATTTTTACGACGCTTGCAAAGTTTCTTGGCTGATACACCATACGAACTGGCTCGCCAATTGGAATTACATTACCAGAATGTTCTTTTTATTGTTTTCAAATTGGTCGGTTTTTATGCGCAGGTCGAATACCACACCAGTGTGGGGCGTATTGATTTAGTTTTGAAGACGCAAGATTATATTTATATTATGGAATTTAAGTTGGAAGGGACTGCACAAGATGCATTGAAGCAGATTAACGAAAAGCAGTATGCACTCCCGTTTGCTACTGATCCCAGAAAACGATTCAAAATCGGAGTGAATTTCAGTAACAGGTTGCGGAATATCGAAGAGTGGATTATTGAAGAATAAATTTGATTTCTTATACCTTATTGTCAATAAAATATTTTTTTACATTTGGAGCTGTACAAGACAAGTGCTCTTTTCCAGTAAGTAAAACGGTGTTTTATGCATTGATTGGCCACTTTGTTTCCATGACGACCGTCTTTATTGCCATGACAAGGGATTTTATAGGCATGAAGACGGTCGTCATTATATATGATCTCGGCAACTTACGGTAACGAAGACGGTCGTCATAGGGAAATTCTGTGCTCCTCGCTGGAAAAAAGCGGAAAATGCTTTTGGCGTAAATGGATGTGTCATGGATGTTGTTCGGAAATATTCGGCTCTCAGAGAGTTGAGGTTTTTCACATTGTTACTGTTTTGCTGTTTTAGGGTGGCACAATGAATCCGGAACGTGGACGAGTTGCCGGATCCATGACATTTGTTGCCCCCCTGAAACAGATTAATCGTACAAAGTGTCAGATTGAAATGACGCACTATTTCAGGTGAAATAGAAAAATGGCAAAAAAAGAGGTTATTGTATTATTCTTCAATAATCCACTCTTCAATGTTCCGCAGTTCGTTACTGAAATTAATCCCGATCTTGAATAATTTTCTTGGGTCGGAAGCGAATGGAAGTGCATACTGCTTTTCGTTAATTTGCTTAAGCGCTTCCT